>Ga0156283_1223_pt1 | contig 44690 bp, 66 predicted proteins | sample RifCSPlowO2_12_FD_107932 | JGI IMG/M metagenome (GOLD analysis project Ga0156283, IMG submission 107932) | Betaproteobacteria bacterium RIFCSPLOWO2_12_FULL_65_14 | reverse complement strand
ATCCACCAGAGCTTCCTCGACCAGCTCACCGAGTCGATCGGCGTGGTGCTGCACACCATCGCGGCGAACATGCAGACCGAGTACCTGCTGCATCAGTCCCAGTCGTTGACTGCCGAATTGCAGGCGCAACAGGAGGAGCTGAAGAAGACCAACGACCGCCTGGAGCAGCAGGCGCTCAACCTGCAGAAGTCCGAGGCGCTGCTCAAGTCGAAGCAGGAGGAGCTGCGCTCGGCGAACGAGCAGCTGCAGGAGAAGGCGCGCCAGCTCTCGGAGCAGATGCGCCAGGTGGAGTACAAGAACCGCGAGATCGAGCAGGCGCGCGCCGCGCTGGAGGAGAAGGCCGAGCAGCTGTCGCTTTCCTCGCGCTACAAGTCCGAGTTCCTCGCCAACATGTCGCACGAGCTGCGCACGCCGCTCAACAGCCTGCTCATCCTCGCGCGCCTGCTCGCCGACAACGTCGGCGGCAACCTCACGCCCAAGCAGGTGGAGTTCGCGAGGACCATCCACTCCTCGGGCGCCGAGCTGCTCGCGCTGATCAACGACATCCTCGACCTGGCGAAGATCGAGTCCGGCACGGTGACGCTCAACATCGAGGAGGAGCGCTTCGACGACATCCGCGACTACGTCGAGCGCACGTTCCGGCAGATGGCGGCCGACAAGGGCCTGGAGTTCGAGGTGTCGGCCGATGCCGAGCTGCCGCAGGCGCTGGAGACCGACGCCAAGCGCCTGCAGCAGATCGTCACCAACCTGCTGTCGAACGCGTTCAAGTTCACGACCAAGGGCCGCGTCGCGCTGCATGCCGCGCCGGCCGCCTCGGGATGGAGCGTCGGCCACCCGGTGCTCGACCGCGCGCCGGCGGTGGTGGCGTTCTCGGTCAGCGACACCGGCATCGGCATCCCCGCGAACAAGCAGCGCCTGATCTTCGAGGCCTTCCAGCAGGCCGACGGCACCACCAGCCGCGAGTACGGCGGCACCGGGCTCGGGCTGTCGATCAGCCGCGAGCTCGCGCGCCTGCTCGGCGGCGAGATCCGGGTGGCGAGCACGCCGGGCAAGGGCAGCACCTTCACGCTCTATCTGCCGCTCGTCTACCTGCCGCCCGAGGAAGACCGGCGGTACGAGCCGCGGCTGCCGCACGAGGAGCCGATGCCCGAGCCCGCGCCGGTGTCCACCACCGAGGCCGAGGAGGTGGCGCCGCAGGCCTCGAGCGAGCTCGCGGACAAGAAGGTGCTGGTGGTCGACGACGACATCCGCAACGTCTTCGCGCTCACCAGCGCGCTCGAGCAGCACGGCATGCAGGTGATGCATGCCGAGAGCGGCAAGGAGGCGATCGAGATCCTGAAGGGCGCGCGCGACTTCGACATCGTGCTGATGGACGTGATGATGCCGGGGCTCGACGGCTTCGACACCATCCGCATCGTGCGCCAGCTCGAGGGCTACAAGTCGCTGCCGATCGTCGCCGTGACCGCCAAGGCCATGATGGGCGACCGGGAGAAATGCATCGACGCGGGCGCCAACGACTATGTGGCGAAGCCCGTCAACGTCGACGTGCTGATCGCCACGCTGTGGCGGGCGCTGCAGGGGGAGCCGGCATGAGGCGAAAGATCCACCTGAACGTGGAGCCCGCCCTGAGGGAGCTGGTGCCCGCTTTCCTCGAGAACCGGCGCCGGGACCTCGAGCGCATGCACGAGGCGTTGCAGGCGGGCGACCTGGCGGCGATCCGCGACGTCGGCCAGAACATCCGCTGCTTCTCGCGCGTCTATGGATTCGACGAGCTCACCGCGCTCGGCGAGGAGATCCGCTGCGCCGCGGACGAGTGCAGCACGCTGCGCATCGTGAGCCTGCAGGGAAAGCTCGCCGATTATCTTTCGCGCATCGAGGTTCCCGATTAAAGAATTCGAATCGCTGCTCGAGACGGTCGCGGGCCTCGCCGCCGCGAACATCGTCATCGTCGAGACGCTGCACGAGCACGGCGTGATCGACAAGAGCCACTTCGCGCACGCTTTTGCCCGCGCGCTCGATACTCTCGCGCCGGAGCACCGCGGCGGCATGATCGAGCAGGTGCTGCAGAACCTGCGCGACCGCTGCATGAACCTGCCCGCGCGCGGGACTTCCGAGGCGCAGGAATGGCTGGAGAAGCTGCTTGCTAGCTATGCAACTCAGGATCGTCCCGGAGACCGGCTACCTTAGGGTCGAGCTGCAGCATCGCGAGACCGCCGAGGAGATGCGCGAGGCGATCTGGACGATTCTCGGCGAATGCCGCCGGCAAGCCGTGTCCAGCGTGCTCATCTTTACGCGCGCCTCGCGGCCGCTGTTCAAGCTGCAGGAGTTCGGCCTGTCCGGGTTTTTGGACGAGATGAGCCCGGCGTGCAAGGTGGCGCTCGTCGCCGACAACGCCGACCTGCGCGCCTCCGACGAGTACATCGCCACCATGGCGCAGCAGAGGAACATCGACGTGCGGGCGTTCGTCGCCGAGCCCGCCGCGGTGCGCTGGCTGCGCAGCGCGCCCGAGCCGGTGCGGCGCTACAGCTTCAACCGCATCGTGCTGGCCGGCGCGCCCGCCGAGCCGGGCGTCTACGCGCTATGGCAGGGCGAGGAGCTCATCTACTACGGGCGCGCGTACAACGGCGCCACCATCCGCTCGCGCCTGCTCGACCACTACGAGAGCCGCGCGCACGCCACGCACTACAGCTGGGAGATCACGGCCGAGCCGGCGGCCCGCGAAAGGGAGCTGTTGCGCGAATACCAGGAGGCCTACGGCCGCCTGCCGCGCTTGAATGCCGCGGATGCGGCCTAATCCACCTTCTTGAGCCACGAAGGCCGGCGAAAGCCGCCGAGCAGGGTCCCGGCGGCCGCCTCGCGGCCGTCATCGTCGAACACGAACTCGCGGTTGCCGTAGGGCAGCTTTTCGCCGGCGATGACGAGGCGGGTGCGGCCGTTCGTGCACTCGAACTGCAGGACCAGCCCGCTCGCTTCGTCTTCCACGATCTGTTCACGCACCTTGCACAGCTTTCCATCGGGCTTCAGTGGCATGCTCACCTCGCTTTCTTTTCCCTCCTGATTGAGGATGAGCAACCGCCGTGCCGGCGATCTGTAGCTTATCGGTGACAGCGAGGCGGTGAATCGCTGCAGTAAACTTGCGCGCTGAAAAAAAATGCCGATCGCCAGTCCCCGCTACGCGTTCAATGCGGTCATGGTCTCCGGCGCGCCGCCGGACCCGGGCGTCGTTGCCTTGTGGGATAACGATGAGCTCATTTACTATGGCCGTGCGCTCGGCGGGCAGGCGACCATCCAGTCGCGCCTCAAGGACCACCTTGCCGGCGCCTACCCCTGCACGGCGCGCGCTACGCACTACGGCTGGGAGATCACGAGCAACCCGCGCGACCGCGAAGCGGAGCTGCTGCGGGAATTCGAAAGGAAGCACGCCCGCCTGCCGCGCTGCAACGCGCGGGCAGCATGAACGCGAATGCCCATCAGGATCAAGAAATACCGCTTCGTGATCTCGCTCGTGCAGTACGCCCCCGAGGAAACGGGCGTCTATGCGCTCTGGCACGGCGACGAGATGATCTACCTCGGCCGCGCCGCCGAGAAGAACGAGGGTATCCAGCATTGCCTCCTCGAGCACCTCCAGGGGGTGCGCGGTCCGTGCACTGCGAAAGCGACCCACTACAGCTGGGAGATCTGCCTGCTGCCCGCGGTGCGCGAGGCCGAGGTGCTGCGCGAGTTCCGCGAGGTGCACCAGCGCGAGCCGCGCTGCCACTCCGGGTCGGCTTAGTTAGGCCCGGCCGTTCCATAGCGCAAAACAGGCGGCAACAAAAGCGGGGTCTTGTCGCGGTTCGCCCTACAAACCGTAGTTGCGCTGCGACGGAATGGGCTATAAACGGACGCTATGCCGATCGAGGCGCCAAAGTACCGCTTCACCCGTTCCATGGCGGGCGGCGCGCCGGAGGAGGCGGGTGTTTATGCCCTGTGGAAGGGCGACGAGCTCATCTTCCTCGGCCGCGCGTCGAACGCCGTGACCATCCGCGCCTGCCTGGTGGCGCACCTCGACGGCTCGTGCCCGTGCACGCGCCAGGCCACGCATTACACGTGGGAGCTCTCGCTTCAGCCCGCGACGCGCGAAGCCGAGGCACTGCGTGAATTCCAGTCGCGCTTCGGGCGCCTGCCGCGTTGCAACGGCGAAGCGGCCTGACCCGGAACGCAACTTGCGTCGGCGGTCCCTGTCGACCAGGAGAAAGCGATGAGCAAGGTGGAGCGCGGCATTCGAGGCGAGCTGTACCGTTCGCTGGTCCTGCTCGGGGCGGACCCCATGCTCCTCGCGAGCGCCGCGTCCTGGGCGAGCGGCGCGGACGACGAAGAGGTGCTCGCCGGCGTGCGCAACTGGAACGAGGCGAAGCTGCTGGAAATGAAGGAATGGCTGCCGACGATGACGGGCCAGCAGTTCGAGGCGGTGCAGGAGCAGATCCGGCAGTACGAAGAAGCGCGCGCGGCGCTGCGGCAAGCCGCCTAGAGATTCCCCCTTGCCCCTGCCTGCTGCTTCGCGCTTGCGCGGCTCTGGTGGGTGCTACAGGGATCGAACCTGTGGCCCCTTCCGTGTGAAAGCAGATTCAGGGGCTATTCCCGTTTCCTAGCATTTCCATGAATTCGGCATTCTCATAGGGGAACAGGGATTTACCCCCGCCTGCCTTCGCTTGCGTTTCCCCCCGTGTAGTTGGATACTTCGTTGGATACCTCGCTCTGCCGTGCGGGCATCGCGGTATCCAACTCGGGGAGGCCGGCATGGCATACGAGATCGAAAAGGTAAGCTGGCGCAAGCGGGCGAAACCCCGCCGCGCGCCGTACTGGAAGCTCTACACGGCCGGCCGATACATCGGCTGGCGCAAGATGACTCGGGAAGGCCCCGGCGCCTGGCTCGCCCGGGTATGGGATGCGGAGGCGCAGAAGTACCCGCAGAAGCCGCTCGGCGACTTCGCCGACAAGGCCGAGGAGGAGCGATACGATGCAGCGCTCGCCGAGGCGGTGGGGTGGTTCGAGCACCTGAGCATGGGCGGCTCCACGGCGCCGCTGACGGCTAAGGCAGCCTGCGAAGCCTACGTCGATAAGCTGCGCACCGAGAGCGGCGACACTGCGGCCGATGATGCCGCTGGCCGGCTGCGGCGCCTCGTGTACGACGATCCGCTCGCCAAGGTGCAGCTTTCCAAGCTCACCGCGCGGCACCTTGCAGACTGGAAAAAGCGCGTGCTGGCCGTCGGCGGCGCGCGCAGTTCCTACAACCGCAATTCAACGTCGCTACGGGCTGCCCTGAACCTCGCCCTTGCACGCCGCGACGTGGCGAGCGACCACGCATGGGCCGAGGAGCTCAAGCCGCTTGAGGGCGCCACAGCGCGCCGCACGCTGTACCTCGATCGTGGGAAGCGTCGGCTGCTGGTGGAGAAGGCCTCCGACGAAGCGCGGCCGTTGTTCCGGACGTTGAACATGCTGCCGATGCGCCCGGGCGAAGTGGCCGCGCTGCGCGTGGAGTACCTGAAGGCCAGTCAGCGATCGCTCGAGATCACCGGCAAGACCGAGCCGCGCATCATCCCGCTGACGACCGAGGCGCTCGCGCACTTCAAGGCCTGCGCCAAGGGCAAGCTGCCGGCGGCGTGGCTGGTCGCCCGCGCTGACGGATCGCAGTGGAAAAAAGAAGCGTGGCGCGATGAGATCAAGGCCGCGGCACGCAAGGCGAAGCTGCCGCGGGCGACTGTCGCGTACACGTTGCGGCATAGCGTGATCACGGATCTCGTGACCGGAGGCCTCGACATTTTCACCGTGGCGAAAATCGCCGGCACCAGCGTTGTGATGATCGAAAAACATTACGGCCACCTTCAGCGCGAGCACGCGCGCAGCGCGCTCGAGAAGCTGGCGCTCGGATGAAGCGGAATCGCAAGCCCCCGGACCCGCGCGGGCGCTCCATGCGCGAGCGAATCCTGCAGGCCGACCTATCCGATGCGCAAAGCCTGCTCTGGCGCGTCGCCGATGCGCTTAGGTCCGGGAGGATGCCAGCCGCAGAGGACGCCGAGGCGCATGCCCGCGCGCTGAACGCGATTCTCGACGGCGACGATCCGCGGCGCGCTCTCGGCCTCGCTGGTCGCAAGGGACAGGGTCGCCGGGAGAGAACCTCGGCCGAAGTCGATAGCATCGAGCTTCAGCCCACGATGCAGGTCGAGCTGCTGCGACGCGAAGGCATAAGCCGCGAAGAGGCAGTCGAGCGCGTCGCGGACTCTGCACACATACCCCTTGACACGTTGACCCGGTACCACAAGAAACATCGGAAGGCCGCGCTATTCATTATCGACTCGATGGTGCGCGCGGTCTTGCGCGCCGAAGCAAAGCGCCGGCAGTAGTAGTTCCTTCCCTCCACGGGGTCAATAAATAGGTTGTTTGTTGACCCTTCCGCTTGCCTGATGTAGCGCCTACCGTTCGCCTCACATCATGAGAGGCGATATGCAAATCACGGAGAAGGTCATCGAGCTCGAGCCGCTGGCGGTGCGCAGAGGCACGGCGGCGAAAATGTTGGACTGCTCGCCGACGACGATTCATAAGCTGATGAAGGCCGGCAAGCTGCGCACCGTCAAGGTCGGCGCCGACGACCGCATCCTGATCGACAGCATCAGAGCGCTCGTCGCCTCAGCGTGAGCGCACAGCGCGCGGCTCGCGCGCCGGCAGAGTCCTTCGGGACACGCGGCGGCGAGGCAGCGCAGAGCAGCACCACCTCCAGAAATAAAACGCGGCCCGGGCTGGGAGAGCAGGGGCCGCGTGAATTGCTGCGAAGCGACGGACAAGATCGCCGACGTCAAGTCTACGCGCGTCCGCGCATTCGTTGCAACTATCAACTATTGCTCTCCCCGTCTGCCCCGCGTGAGGCGTGGACCTGCATGGGTTGCCGGGCAATGAACACAGCGCACATCGGCGCGTAAACCGATTACCAGGCGAGCCGCGTGTTGCAGCACAAAGGCGGCCGGGTGCAACTCCCGAACAACGTCCTGGCGGCTGGCGGAACCTCACGGCCGGGGGCTGTCGGAGACGTGCGCGTCCCGAGCAGCACGGTGAGGGTGCGAGGACTCGAGCCTCGCGGTGGAACGCCCAATCCCTTCCTTACTCCCGCTTGGGGGTAGGGGGGCGATTGGGTGGATGAGGGTGCAGGGAGAAGGATTTGGAGATGCTGATGCTCACCGAAACTACCCGCGGGCGCGCGCCGAGCGAACGATTGACCGTCTACCGGCTGATGGACGATCGGCAGCTCGAGGCCGCGGTCGCCGAGCTCGAGGTGAAGCTCGCGCAGCTCGGCTTCGCATGCGGGCCGGTACCGCGTGCCGTGCAGGAGGCGTACACCGATGCGCTCGACCAGGCGCGCGCCGAGCTCCAGCGGAGGGCGACGGTATGAACCTTCCCCCCGACGTGCGCACCCGGCTCGCGCTGGACTTCGCCGCACGTGCGTCCGATCTCGGCGTTCCGACGCTGCGGGCGATTGCGATGGCCGCCGCGCGGTACGACGTGGCCGCCGAGGATCTGCTCGACGAGTGGCTGCGCAGGTTGCTGGCGAAGGTGGTCGCCGATCAGGCGATCGAGAAGGCGAGAGCATGACTGCCGGCGTCGCGCCAATGTTCCAGCGCGGCGAGCGCTGCGGCGTTACTCGGCGAGTGGCCGCGCGCGCAGCCGGCGAAACCCCGAGAGCCCGCGGCGCCAATCCTTTCCGGCGCGCGGCGGGCATCACAACGCGCGTTGAGGGCGACTGATGGGCAAGGCGCAAGCCTGGCAGCGCAAGCGCGGCGATGACGTGCGCGGCCCGCTCGCTGTGGCGCAGGCGATGCTCGCCGGCATCTTGGAAGAGCTGCCGAAGTGCTGCCTGTTGCATAGGCGGCTCGCGCTGCAGGCGCCGGCTCGCACCCTCGCGCTGCTCGAGCGGTTGCGCATCGTGCGCGACGAACTGGCGAAGCTCGACCTGCTCGCCGACGAAATCAGAGAGCAGCAACGCATCCTCGCGGGCGCACGACGCGCCTACACGAAACGACGAAAGGATCACCAATGAGCGAACCGAAACCGATGCAAAACCCCGACCCTATGTACGGCCCGCTGCACGCGATGCTCGAGGCCGCGAAAGCCCTGCTGCTTGTCGGCGCCCACGCCTACGCGGAGCAGCTTCCGCAGGACGCGCACGCCTGGGCCGTGATGCTGGCCGCCGGCCGCGTCGCGCCGTCCCTGCGCATCGAGATGGCGATGGAGGGCCCGCGAGTGCAGCTCGGCTATGTCGAGTCGAGCGGCGCGTTTCATCCGTTCTGGTCTTCGGACGCGCTGCGCGAGCTCGACGCCGGCAAGCTGAACTGATGCGCGCTGTGCTGGAGCGCATTGCCTTCGCTATGCGTTCGCATTGCCTGCGCATCGTGTTCGGTATGAACGCCACGCCCCGCGGCGTGACTGCCCGCGCGATCGAGCACGCGCTGCACGTCGACGGCATCGAGCTATCCCGCGGCGCGCGCAAGGCGCTCACCGCGCGCGTGCTGCAGGCGCTCGAGCAGATCGGATACCGCTTCGGATGAGCGGCCTGTACGACTACCGCTGGCAGCAGGCGAGCAAGAGATTCCTGCGCGCGCACCCGCTGTGCCAGTGCCCGATGTGCAAGGAAGGCATGCTCAAGGTCACGCCGTCCGAGGTAGTCCATCACCGTGAACCGCACCGCGGCGACTACGAGCTTTTCTGGAACACGGACAATTGGGAGGCGTGGGCGAAGGCATGTCACGACTCCATCGCGCAGCAGCAAGAGAAGAGCGGGCGCTTCCGCGGCTGCGATGCGAGCGGCCGACCGCTTGACCCTGCGCACCCATGGAACACGAAGCGATGAGCCGCGTTTGCAATTTGCCAGCATTGACCGTCCTAGACCGACCAGGAACCTTTGCACACGCGGGCGCGAATAGATTTTCGGAGGAACGCAATGGCGATCCGCGGCGCTAGCCCCAAGCCGACCCTGCTGCGCCTCGTGGAGGGCAACCGCGGCAGGCGGCCGATCCCGCGCGGCGAGCCGATGCCCGAGGGCGCGCCGGTAAAGCCGAAGTGGCTCAAGGGGCGCGCGGCGGCACTGTGGGACGAAGTGCTCGCCTTCGCGTTCTGGCTCACCGTGGCCGACAGCTACAAGCTCGCGGCGTGGTGCGATCGGCAGCGCGATTTCGAGCGCCATCGCAAGACGTGGACGGCAGCCGATCGCCGCGAGCACCGCTCGGCTGGCTCCGAGCTCGGGCTCGACCCTTCATCGCGTGCGCGCATGGGCACCAAGGATGCGAAGAAAAAAGACGCCGCGGAAAAGTATTTCGACTGACCGGGCGAGCGCCTACGCGCGCGTTGTAGTCGCCGGCCGCAGTGTCGCCGGGCCGCTCGTGCGGGCGGCATGCGCTCGGCATCTCCGCGACCTCGAGCACGGGCCGAAGCGCGGCCTGCATTGGGACCGAGAGGCGGCACGCCGCGCTATCCAGTTCTTCCCCGATGTGCTGCGCTTACCGGACGGCGAGCGGGCCGGCGAGCCCTTCACCCTCGAGCCCTGGCAGGCTTTCGTCGTCGGCAGCATCTTCGGCTGGCGCCGCGGCAAAGGCGGGCCGAGGCGCTTTCGCACCGCCTACGTGGAGACCGGCAAGGGCAGCGGCAAGAGCCCGATGGGCGGCGGCGTGGGCCTCTACATGCTCACCGCGGACGGCGAGCAGGCGGCTGAATGCTATGCGGCGGCCGTCACGCGCGACCAGGCGAAGATCCCCTTCAGGGACGCCGTGCGCATGGTGGACGCATCGCCCGCGCTGTCGGAGCGGCTGCAGAAGTCCGGCGACCGCGAGGTGCACAACCTCGCCCACCTGAAGAGCGGCAGCTTCTTCCGGCCGATCTCATCGGAAGGCCGAGGCCTCGACGGCAAGCGCGTTCACTTCGCGCTCATCGATGAAGTCCACGAGCACCCGACCGACGTAGTAGTCGAGAAGATCACGGCGGGCGTGAAGGGGCGCCGGCAGCCGCTCGTGCTGGAGATCACGAACAGCGGCGTCGACCGCACCACGATTTGCTACCAGCACCACGAGTATTCCGAGCGCGTGGTGCAAGGGCAGGTCCAGGACGATGAGTGGTTCGCCTACGTCTGCGCGCTCGACGAGGGCGAGGATCCGCTCGAGTCGGAAGCCTGCTGGCCGAAGGCGAATCCTTCCCTGGGCGTCACCATCAAGCTCGAGTACCTGCGCAAGCAAGTGCGCGAGGCGAAGGGCATGCCGGCGAAGCAATCCATCGTGCGCCGGCTCAATTTCTGCCAGTGGGTCGACGCCGCGAATCCCGCGATCGACGGCGAGCTGTGGCGGGCCTGCGAGGCGGACTTCGACGAGGCGGATCTCGCCGGCCTTGAAGTAGTCGGCGCGCTCGACCTTTCGGGCACGCGCGATTTGACGGCGCTTGCGAGGGTCTACGAGCCCGACGCCGAGGGGATCGTGCATGCCGTGGTCGAGTTCTGGACGCCGAAGGACACGCTGCTCGAGCGCTCCAGGCGGGACCGCGTACCCTATGACGAGTGGGTGCGCATCGGCGACGTGACCGCGACGCCTGGCCGCGCAATCGACTATGCGTTCGTGGCGCAGCGGCTCGCCGAGCTGCAGACGGAAACCGGCCTGCGGCGCGTCGCCTTCGATCAGTACCGCATCAAGTACCTGGAGGCGGATCTCGCCGACGCCAGCGTCGAGCTGGAGCTCGTGCCGCACGGGCAGGGGTTTTACAAGGCCGCGGAGTCGAATCTCTGGATGCCGCGCTCGGTCGAGCTGCTCGAGGATCTGATCGGCAAGGGAAAGCTGCGCGTGAAGAAAAACGCGGCGCTCACCTACGCCGCGGCTTCCGCCGTCCACCGCACCGACGAGAAGGCCAATCGCATCTACGACAAGCGCCGCGCTACCGGGCGCATCGACGGCATGGTCGCGCTCGCGATGGCGATAGGAGCGAGCGGGCCGAAGGCCGCGCCTGACGAGCCGATGGTGACGGTCCTGACTGCGTAGAAGCAAGTTTTTCCAGACCGCCTACGCTATCCGGCAACGTTCAACCTCATGAGGGCGTAGATGAACCTTCGGGCATTGCAGGAACGGCGCGCGGCGATCGTCGCCGAAATGCGCGGCATCACCGAAAAGCCGGGCGGCACCGGCGGCGACTTGAGCGCCGAGCAGTCGGCGCAATTCGACAAGCTCAAGACCGAGCTGGAAGGCCTCGAGCAGCGCATCGCGCGGCAGACGTTCCTGGACGAAGCCGAGCGCCGCATGCAGGGCCAGCGCATCGCGGGCACCGGCGACGACCGCCTCGACGAGCAGCTGCGCGACTTCAGCCTGCGCAAGGCGATTTGCTTGCAGGTCCCGGACCTCGCGGCGCAGGTCGACTGCGGGCGCGAGCGCGAGCTTTCCGCCGAGCTTGCCAAGCGTGCCGGCCGCCCGATGCAGGGCGTCGTCGCACCGCTTGCAGTGTTCCAGATGCCGCTCGAGCGCCGCACGTTGACCGGCGGCGGCGGCTCGCCCGATTCGGGCGGTATCAACCTTGTCGGCACCGATCTCCGCGGCGATCTCTTCGTCGACGCGTTGCGCGCGCGGATGATCACGCGCCGGCTTGGGGCGCGCGTGATCTCGGGCTTGCAAGGCAACCTCGACGTGCCGAAGCAAGCGAGCGCCGCGGCGGCGACGTGGATTGCCGATGACAGCGGGCTTTCGAGCGGCGATCCCACGTTCCAGAAAATCTCGTTCTCGCCGAAGCATTGCGGCTGCCTGACCGAGTACAGCCGGGCGATGTTGCTGCAAAGCTCGCCCGACATCGAGCAGCTCCTCCGCGCGGACTTCGCGAAGGTGCTCGCGAATGCGCTCGACATCGCCGCGATCAACGGCGCCGGCGCGAACGATCCGACCGGCATTCTCAACACTTCGGGCATCGGCTCGGTCGCCGGGCCTGTCACCTGGGCGGCGATTCTCTCGATGATCGAAACGCTCGAAGAAGCGAACGCGAATGCCGACGCCGCCGGCTGGGCGATGACCGCCGGCATGAAAAGGCTGCTGCGCTCGACGGCGAAAGTCGCCTCGACCGATAGCGTCATGTGCATGGAGTCGCCGCGCGAGCTGGCCGGCTATAGGGCCGAGACCTCGAGCAACGTTCCGAGCACGCTCGGCAGCCCGGCCGAATCCGACGCGCTGATTTTCGCCGACTGGAGCGATCTGTTCATCGCGATCTGGGACGAGCTGTCGATTTTGGCGAATCCCTATGCCACAGGTCCATATTCTCGTGGGGGGATCCAGGTTCGCGGCCTCATGAGCGTGGATCTCGCGCCGCGGCACGCCGAGTCCTTCGTCGCGATGACCAACGTATCGCCGGGTTGATCCTGTGAAGCTTGAGCAGCGCGCGATCCTCGAGCTGCGCGCGAAGGATCGGCGGCTCGAGGGCTACGCGGCGAAGTTCAACACCGAGGCGCGCGTCGGCGACTTTATCGAGCTGATCGCGGGCGGCGCATTCGCGGCGAGCCTGAAGTCCGGCCGCGACGTGCTCGCGATGGTGGACCATGACCCCTCGAAAGTTCTGGCGCGCACGAAAAGCGGCCATCTCAAGCTCGCGGAAGATTCGGCAGGCCTTGCGTTCGAGCTACAGGTCCCCGACACGACGGCGGGCCGCGATGCGCTCGCGTTGGCTGAGCGCGGCGACCTTGGCGGCATGAGCTTCGGGTTTTTGCCCGCCAAGGGCGGCGAGCAGTGGGATGGCAACCGGCGCACCCTCACCGCGATCGACTTGTACGAGATCAGCGTCGTCAACGGTTGGCCGGCCTACGAAGGAACGACCGTCAACGCGCGCTCGCGGGCGCCGCGGCTCGCCCTGGCGCGCCGCTACTTGGAGACGTGCCGATGAGCTGGCTTCGCCGGCTGGAGTCGCGGAAAACACCCGCAACGGTTGCGGCTGATTCCGTCGAGCAGCGCGCCCGCGAAGTGAGCTGGGATGCGCTCAAGGGCGGCGTCGACATCGGCACGACGTCCTACGTCAACCCGCGCATGGCCGAGAACTTGAGCACCGTGCTTGCCTGCGTCGGCGCGATCTCGAGCGCGATGGCATCGCTCCCTGCGTTCGTGTACCGCCGGCTCGAGCGCGGCCGCGAGATCGACGAGCGGCACCCCATCGCCCGGCTCATCGCCTACGGGCCGAATCAGCATCAGACCTGGAGCGATTGGGTCGAGTGGGTCATGGCCTCGGTGCTGCTGCGCGGGAACGCCCTGGCCGAGATCATCGCCGACAGCCGCGGCGCCGTGACCGAGCTGCGCCCGATCCCGTGGGAGCACGTCAACGTGGTGCTGCTGCCGAGCGGGCGGCTCGCCTACGACATCACCGAAACGGTGAACCTGTACGGCGGCACGAGCCGGCCGCGGCGGCTGCTGCAGGATGAAGTCTTTCACCTGCGCGACCGCAGCGACGACGGCCTCGTCGGCAAGAGCCGATTGACGCGCGCGGCGGCCGTGGTGTCGACCAGCTACAGTCAGCAGACCTTCGCCGACAGCATGTTCAAGAACGGCGTGACGCCGAGCGGCGCGATCGAGGTCGAGCAGAAGCTCACCGCCGAGCAACGCGAGGTGCTGCGCGAAAACTTCCGGCAGATGCACGCCGGCCCGAGCAACGCAGCAAAGGCGCTGCTTCTGGAAGGCGGCGCGAAATGGTCGAAGCTGAGCCTAAGCTTAGAGGACGCCGAGTTCCTTGCGTCGCGGCGGTTCACGGTCGAAGAGTTGGCGCGCCTGTTCGGCTGCCCGCCGCCGATCATCGGCGACCTGACGCACGGCACGTTCACGAACACCGAAACGATGGTCCGGTTCTTCGCCACGAACACGCTCACGCCGTGGGTTCGGAAGGTGGAAAGCGAATTCGGGCGCAGCGTGTTCAGCGAGGCAGCCCGGACCACCCATAAGCTCGAGCTCGACCTGTCGGGCTTGCTGCGCGGCGACCCGGCGCAGCGCTGGGCGGCGTGGAAGATCGCCCGCGAGGCCGACATCCTCACCGCCGACGAGATCCGCGAGGAAGAGGGCTTCAACCCGCGCGGCGAGCGCGCCGCCGCTTAGTGGGCCGCCGTTTCGCGAAGCGGCTCCTGAGAAGTTAGAACGACCGTCACGGCCTGGACAAAAACGCCCTTCTCGAAGGCGTCGCTCTGGACGAACCTGTGGTAGATGGTTTTTACGAAGGCCGACGGCTGCTGCAACGCGCCGAGTTCGACCTTATCGCCGACCCGCGGCAGGAAATGGCAGCGCGCCACAAATTCTAGGTCGCGTTGCTCATTGCCCTGCGGGTCTAGGTACACGAACTTCACTTGATGCCCGGCCAGCAGGGACGACTCGATTTCCCGGTTGAGCATGGCCCTGCGCCCCCTTCGTCGTGTTGGACAGGCCAATGCTACGCGCCTCGCTGGGCGCGCTGCACGCTACGCCGCACGGCCGGGCTCTCGGACCTCCCCGGCGCTGCGCGCGTCCTGCGAGGCCCGGGCGGCGCTCCGGTCGTTGGGTACTTTCTGGATACCGCGTCCTGCTGGATCTGGCTAAGTGCTTGATTTCTGGTGGGTGCTACAGGGATCGAACCTGTGGCCCCTTCCGTGTGAAGGAAGTGCTCTACCGCTGAGCTAAGCACCCGGCCGCGAAGAGGGTGAATTCTAGCAAAGACGGCCCCGCGGCCGGGAGTGGCGTAGAGTTTCGCGGATGATTTTCCGCCAGCTCTTCGAGCCGCTGTCCTCGACGTTCACCTACCTTCTGGCCGACCCCGCGACGCGCGAGGCGCTGCTCATCGACCCGGTGTTCGAGCAGGCGCGGCGCGACGCCGCGCTCGTCGAGGAGCTGGGGCTGAAGCTCGCCTGGACGGTCGAGACCCATGTACACGCCGACCATGTCACCGGGGCGTGGCTCCACAAGGAGAGGCTCGGCAGCCGCATCGCCGTCCCGGCGGCGAGCGGCGCCGAGGCGGCCGACCGCTACCTCGAGCCGGGAGACACGATCGCCTTCGGCAAGCGCCACATCGAGGCGCGCGCCACGCCGGGCCATACCGGCGGCTGCATGACCTACGTGCTCGACGACCATTCGATGGCGTTCACCGGCGATGCGCTTCTGATCCGCGGATGCGGGCGCACGGATTTCCAGCAGGGCGATCCGCACACGCTTTTCCGCTCGGTGCGCACGCAGATTTTCACGCTGCCCGAAGATTGCACGCTGTACCCCGGGCACGACTACCGCGGCCTCACAGCCACGAGCGTCGGCGAGGAAAAGCTCTACAACCCCCGGCTCGCCGAAGCGATCCTCGAGCAGGACTTCGTCGGCTACATGAAGCACCTCGGCCTGCCGCATCCGAAGCAGATGGACGTCGCGGTGCCGGCGAACCTGGAGTGCGGCAAGCCGCAGAAGCCGCTCACCGGCAATCCAGACTGGGCAGCGCTCGTCTATACCTTCGCCGGCATCTGGGAAGTGCAGCCGCACTGGCTCGAGGAGCACTTGCGCGACGTGCAGGTGCTCGACGTGCGCGAGCCCGACGAATTCAACGGACCGCTCGGGCATGTGCCCGGCGCGCAGCTGATCCCGCTGGGAACGCTTTTGCAGAATCACGAGCCGTTGAAAAAGGACAAGCCGGTCGTTGTGGTCTGTCGCTCGGGGGCGCGCTCGGCGCAGGCGACTGCCGTGCTCGCGAAAGCGGGCTTCGAAAGGGTGGCCAACCTTTCCGGCGGCATGCTGCGCTGGCGCGCGCAGCGCTTCCAGGTCGAGGGCGGCGCCGACTAGCAATTAAAATCAGGGAATCATGAAGGTCAGAACTCGCTTCGCGCCGAGTCCCACCGGCTATCTGCACATCGGCGGCGCCCGCACGGCGCTTTTCTCGTGGGCCTACGCGCGCCGCCACGGCGGCCAGTTCATCCTGCGCATCGAGGACACGGACCTCGAGCGCTCGACGCGGGAATCGGTGCAGGCGATCCTCGACGGCATGCGCTGGCTCGGCATCGATTGGGATGAAGGGCCGTTTTTCCAGATGCAGCGCCTCGCGCGCTACAAGGAAGTCGCCGAGCAGCTCATCGCCGCGGGCCACGCCTACTACGACTACATGTCGCGCGAAGATCTCGAGCTTCTCAGAAAACAACAAATCGAAAAGGGCGAAAAACCGCGCTACGACGGCCGCTGGCGGCCCGAGCGCGCAAAGGCCCTTGGATTGAAAATCCCTGCGGATGCAAAACCCGTCGTGCGCTTCCGCACGCCGGAAACGGGCGAAGCGGGCTGGAACGATCTCGTGAAGGGCCTGATCTCGTTTCCGAATTCCGAGCTCGACGACCTGGTGCTGCTGCGCGCCGACGGCGTTCCGACCTACAACTTCGGCGTGGTGGTGGACGACCTCGACATGGAGATCACCCACGTGATCCGCGGCGACGACCATGTGAACAACACGCCGCGCCAGATCCATATTTTCAAGGCCCTGGGCAAGGAGCTGCCTCACTTCGCGCACGTGCCGATGATTCTCGGCGCCGACGGCGAGCGCCTGTCCAAGCGCCACGGCGCGACCAGCGTCATCGAGTACCGCAACTTGGGCTACCTGCCGGAGGCGCTGATGAATTACCTCGCGCGCCTTGGCTGGTCGCATGGCGATGACGAAGTCTTCGATAAAAAAACTTTCATCCAGTGGTTCGATCTCGCGCACGTGTCGCGCTCTGCGGCGCAGTTCAACCCGGAGAAGCTGGCGTGGATCAACCAGCAGTACATCAAGTCGGCGTCCGACGCGCGCCTCGCCGCGCTGGTCGAGCCGGAGCTGCGCAAGCGCGGCGCCCAGCCCGGCGGCGGCCCTGCGCTTGAAAAAGTAGTTTCTTTGTTGAAAGACCGGGCCAATTCCGTTCCGCAGCTCGCCGACGAGGCGATGCTTTTCTACGAGGTCGACGTCAACCCCGGCACGCCCGACTGGGATGAGCCGGTCGGCGCAGCGCTGCGCATGCTGAAGGCGCGGCTCACCAGCGCAAAATGGGAACGCGCCGCGCTCAGCGAGGCCATCAAGGACGTCGTGAGATCGAGCGGCCTGAAAATGCCGCAGATCGCGATGCCGCTGCGCCGGCTGGTGACCGGCCGCACGCAGACGCCTTCCATCGACGCCGTGCTGGAGCTGCTGGGCCGCGAGACGGTGCTGCAACGCCTGACTGCCCACCTGGATGAGGACTGAATGCCAAGACAATTCGTGACCGCGCTCCTGCTGACCGCCAGCGCCCCGGTGTTCGCCGTGGCCATGCAGCCCGGCGAATGGGAATTCAACTCCACCACCACCTCGCCGCTTTTCGCCACCGCACAGAATTCGGTCTTCAAGTATTGCGTCACCAAGCAGGACGCCGACAACCCCGAGGCCTGGATGGCGCGGCAAAGCGAGAAAGGCGAGTGCAAGCTCACGCCGGGCGAAAGGACCGCCGACTCGATGAAATGGAAGATGTCCTGCCCCAGGACCAACCTGCACGGCAGCGGCGCGGCGCGCCTCACCGGTCCCGCCACCCTGGAAGGCGAGATGAAGCTCGCGGGCAATTTCCAGGGCCACGCGGTGCAGATGAGCACCCGGATGTCCGGAAAGCGCCTCGGCCCCTGCAAAAGCTAGAAGACTGACGCTATAATTCGCCCCTTCGGTTGGGGGTATAGCTCAGCTGGGAGAGCGCTTGCATGGCATGCAAGAGGTCACCGGTTCGATCCCGGTTACCTCCACCAGCCCCGACTTGTAGAACCACACAAGTCCCCATCGTCTAGAGGCCTAGGACATCGCCCTTTCACGGCGGTAACCGGGGTTCGAATCCCCGTGGGGACGCCAGCAAATCAGGGGTGCCTGACCCCACAATCGACCCCACTATCGGGCAGGGCCGTCAGGCTCACCAGAAACGCCCAGGACGCGCGCAGCGCCGGGGTGCTACCGGAGCACCACCTCGAGCGCTTGCGTCGAATGGGCGATCAGCCCGCCGCCGCCGCGCGGGGATTCCAGCCTTCTTCTTCCCGGATCTCGTCCGCGCTGAGGATGTCGGCCTCGCGGGCGATTTTCCAGGCCGCCCACCGCTGCGCCGGATCTCCACGCAGCAGGCCCGACAGGTCGAGCTCCAGGCGGTGCGTCGCGCGGCTCGCGTCGCTGAACACGCTGCGCCCGAATTCGGCTTCCACCTTCCGAACCCAAGGCGTCAGCGTGGCCTGAGCGAACCATCGCACCAGCGTCTCGACGTTGTTGAAGCTGCCGAACTCGAGACTGCCGGCAATCGGTGGCGGTACGTTGAAGAGCCGGCACAACTCCTCGGTCGTGAATCGCCGGCTCGCCAGGAATTCGGCATCCTCGGGGCTGATGCTGATCTGCTTCCACTTGATCCCACCCTCGAGCAGCAGCGCCTTCGCCGCGTTCGTCGGCCCGCTGTGCATCTGGCGGAAGTTTTCGCGCAGGACTTCGCGCTGGTCGGGCGACAGCTTTTGCTCGTACTCCAGCGCGCCCGATGGATTCACGCCGTTCCTGTAGAGCGCGTTCGCGAAGTCCTGCATGCTGATGCCCGCCGTCACCACTGCCGCCGCGCGCTGCAACCTGGAGCGCCCTACAAAGCCGTCGTCGCTTCGATCGCGAAGGTGGAAAACCTCGTCCTGCAGCAGCCGCCGCGGCCGGCCGGTGCCGCCGTACAGGCTGGTGGTCTCGGTGATGTCGTACACCAGGCGCCCGCTGGTCAGCAGTTCCACCCTGACGAACTCCCACGGGATCGGGCGCAGCTCGGTCACCGCGCCGCGGCTGTCGGCGACGATCTCGGCCAGGGCGTTCCCGCGCAACAAGACCGAGGCCAAAACCCACTCGAGCCAGTCGCTCCAAGTCTGGTGAATGTTCGGCCCGTAGGCGATCAGCCGGGCGATCGGGTGGCGTTCGTCGATCTCGCGGCCGCGCTCAAGGCGCCGGTAGACGTACGCGGGCAAGCTCGCCATGGCCGAGCTGATGGCGCCGACGCAGGCGAGCACGGTGCTCAGGTTCTCGGCCATGCGCGGGTTCACGTAGGACGTGCTGCCGATGTCGACGCCGCCGCGCAACGCGTCCCACGAAATTTCTTTCGCGCGCTGCTCGGGTTCGAGCCAGTCGGCGATGCGTCGGATCAGTCCCATCAGCGCACCGTTTCCAAGTACCTGCGCGCCAGCGCGAGCCGCGGCGCCCTCGAGCGCGCGTTGACCGTCGTTCCTTCGTAGGCCGCCCAGCTGCTGACAACGCTTACCTCGAACAAGTCGACGGCGGTCAACGTGCGGCGGTTGCCGTCCCAATGCTCGCCGCCCTTGGCTGGCAAAAATCCGAAGCTCATTCCGCCAAGGTCGTTCCTCTCGGCGAGCGCTAGCACGTCGCTTGCAACCTGCGTGCTCGGAAGGTTGATCTCGAATGCGAGGCCGGTGCTGTCCTCGGCGAGCCGCAGCGTGCCGCTCTTGCTGCGCGCCAGGAGCTTCTCGGGGTTGTGGTCCACGAGCGCCAGCACGTCGCGGCCGGAAGCGAGCGAGGCCGTGAAGGCGCCGGCCTGGATCACCTCGGTAAAGTCGCCGATGCGCGCCTCGACGCCGAAGCGGGCTGCGTGGCCGATGAGCCGCCTGCCCTCGGCGCGAAGCTCGATGGCGACGCGCTGCTCAAGCTTCACCGCGATCAACCCGGCGATACGTTCGTCATCGCGACGAAGGACTCGGCGTGCCGCGGCGCCAGATCGACCGACATCAGGCCTCGAACCTGCACCCCACCGCGAGAGTAGGGACCTGTAGCGAATGGGTTAGCCAGAAGGCTGAATTCGTCCCACGTCGCGATGAGCAAATCGCTCCAGTCGCCAAAAATGAGCGCGTCGCTTTCCGCAGGCGAGCCGAGCGTGCTCGGAACGTTGCTCGAGGTCTCGGCGCGATAGCCCGCCAGCTCGTTCGCGCTCTCCATGAGCATGCGCGAGTCGGTCGAGCTGACGCGCACGGTCGAGCGCAACAGCCTTTTCATGCCGGCCGTCATCGCCCAACCGGCGGCGTCGGCATTCGCGTTCGCTTCCTCGAGCGTTTCGATCATCTCGAGGATCTTCGCCCAGCTCACGGGGCCGGCGACCGAGCCGATGCCGGTGGTGTTCAAGATTCCGGTCGGGTCGTTGCTGCCGGCGCCGTTGATCGAGGCGATGTCCAACGCGCCCGCGAGCACCTTGGCGAAGTCGGACCTGAGCAACGCCTCGACGTCCGGGCTCGATTGCAGCAACATCGCCCTCGAGTACTCGGTCAGGCAGCCGCAGTGCTTCGGGCTGAACGAAATTTTCTGGAACGTCGGATCGCCGCTCGAAAGCCCGCTGTCATCGGCAATCCACGTCGCCGCCGCGGCGCTCGCTTGCTTCGGCACGTCGAGGTTGCCTTGCAAACCCGAGATCACGCGCGCTCCAAGCCGGCGCGTGATCATCCGCGCGCGCAACGCGTCGACGAAGAGATCGCCGCGGAGATTGCTGCCGACAAGGTTGATACCGCCCGAATCGGGCGAGCCGCCGCCGCCGGTGAGCGTGCGGCGCTCAAGCGGCATCTGGAACACGGCGAGCGGTGCAACGACGCCCTGCATCGGGCGGCCGGCGCGCTTGGCAAGCTCGGCGGAAAGCTCGCGTTCTTTGCCGCAATCGACCTGCGCCGCGAGGTCCGGGACCTGCAGGCAGATCGCCTTGCGCAGCGAGAATTCGCGCAGCTGCTCGTCGAGCCGGTCGTCGCCACTGCCGTGGATCTTCTGGCCCTGCGCGCGCCGCTCGGCTTCGTCGATAAACGCCTGCCGCGCGATGCGGGTTTCCAGGCCCTCGAGCTCGGCCTTGAGCGCGTCGAATTTCTGCGCCTGCTCGGCGCTCAAATCGCCGCCGGTGCCGGTCGGCTTGTCGGTGATCTGGCGCATCTCCAGCACGATCGCGGCGCGCCGCTGCTGCAGGTCTCTGAGGCTCACAATTTCCCTCTGTAGGGGTTCACGATGGCGAATAGGCTAGTCCGTCCGCAGAAACTCGTTTTCACGCGGTCAGGACCGAGATCGCCGGCTCCGAGGCCTCGGCCTTGGGCGTGCGCGCGTGCAGGCCGATCGCCATCGCGAGCGCCACCATGCCGTCGACGCGCTCGGTGCTCTTGGCCTTGTCGATCTTCCTGGCGCCGGTCGGGTCGATCTCTACGATGGCGTTCCAGCAGTTCCAGGTCAGAACCGGGTGATCGGCGTGCTTCAGCTTGCGGTCGAGGATCGCCGCCTCGAGCGCGTCGACGCTCGGCCCCATGTCCTTGAAGCCCTGCCCCCAAGCCGTCGGCTCGATGTCGATCCCCTCGTCGCTCAGCAGCTTCTTCAGGTCTTCCAGTCGCCAGCGATCGAAGGCGATGCCCCGCAGGTCGAAGGTCGCGGCGATCTCGGCCAGGCGCCTGATGATCGCCACGCGATCGATCGCCCTGCCGGCGGGCGCCTCTATGTACCCTTCCTTGTGCCACAGGGGATATGGCACGCGATCGCCGCGCTCGCGCTCCTCGAGCCGGTCTCGCGGCACCCAGAAGTAGGGCACCACGGCGCCGCCATCCTCGGCGAAGAACAACACCAGCGCCGTCAGGTCCGTGGTGCTGCCAAGGTCCAGGCCCGCCCAGCACGGCCGCCCGCGCAAGGCCTCGACGTCGATCGCGCCGGCGCAGGCCTTCCACTCGCCCGGCGGGATGAGCCGCGATTCGGCCGAGACGCGCTGGTTGAGGTACAGCAGCCGGAAAGTCGGCTCGCGCGCGGGCATGCGCTGCGCCTGCAGGGCCGCAATGCGCAGTTCCTCGATCGAGCGGAAGTCGCCCAGCGCCGGATTGCAGGCCCCCCAGGTCATCTCGCTCCACGGGTCCGCGTCCTCCGGCGCCGTGAAAATCACCGGGTAGAAGTGCTCATCCTCAAGCACGCTGTCCAGGATCTGCTGCCCGTAGTCGACCAACTCACTCATGATCGAGTGCGGATCGCTGCTCTGCGTACTGATCACGATGCCCAAGGGCTCGGCGCGCGCCGCGGTGCTGGTGCTCAGCACGTCGTACAAGCGGCGGTCGGGCGCCTGCGCCAACTCATCGTAGATCCAACAGCTCGCGCTGAATCCGTGCTTGGTCTTCGCGTCGGACGACAGCGCCGCGTAGGTCGAGCCGGTCTCGATGTCCTCGAAGGACTTGGTGAAGTCGCGCGTGATGATCCGCTTCTCCAGCGCCGGCACCCGCTCGATGATCGCCTTCATCTCCTGGAAGATGAGCGCCGCCTGCGCGCGATCGGCCGCCGCGCTGTAGACCTGCCCCCGCTGCTCGGCCTCGGGGCCGCAGAGGTGCGCGAGCGCGAGCGCCGCCGTCAGCCCGGTCTTCCCGTTCTTCCGCGGCATCGTGATCAAGGCCTGGCGCACCACGCGCCGGCCGCCCTGGTCGGTGCGGTAGATGCCCTTCAGGATGTCGCGCTGCCAGGGCCGCAGCCGGAATTTCGTGCCCGCCAGCAGCCCGGAGGTGATGGGCAGCGATTCGATGAACGCGACCACGCGCTCGAAGCGAGAGGCGCCGCAAACCTTCCACGCTGGAAGATTTGATTTCGACGCCTTGGCTTTCCGCTTCGCCTTGGGCTTTGCCCCTGGTCCTCGGAGTCCCATCAGGATCTAACTCTGCGCATCGGGGCGCGCTCGGTCGCCGGGCCTCAGCTCTGGCAAATGTTTCATCGCTCGCGATTCCACGGATGATTTGGATCGAGCGGCATGCCATCGGTGCGGCATCCTTTGATCTCGTGCTGGCGCCCATGCTTCGCTGCGCTCGTCACGCTCGAATGGCAGGCGTGGCACAAGCTGCGCAGGTTGTCGCGGTCGAACGGCTCGCCGCCATCCTTCAACGGCTTGATGTGGTCCACGTCCACGGCGGGCACCGCGCGGCCGAGGAGCAGGTGCAGCGCACACAACGGGAACTCCCGCAGTTGCAGGGCGCGCACGCGCTGCCAGCGCTGCCGATCGTAGAGCCTGCCCATCAGGTGCGCCGCCGTTGCGCCTCGGCGAGCGCGAGGTCGAGCGACGCCTGGTAGTCGGGCGCCTGCTCTGGCGGTACCTGAGCGAGCGCGGCCCGCAGCGCGTCGATCTGCGCCTGAAGCTGCGCATCGGTGAGCGTGCGGTAAAAATCGTGCTCGTTGCGCAACGCATCACGTTCGGCGGTTACCTCTCCGAGTTGGCGCTCCAGCTCGGCGATACGCTTACGCAGCTGTTGCTTGTCCATCAGTTGAGATTTGACTTGCCGGGCGCGAGGCGCGGATCGGGCACCTCGAAGAACGGATGAAAAACGCCGTCCTGCGCGAGATAGCCGCACTTGAGGCGCGCGCCCTCGGGCGGTAGTTCTATGCGTACCGCGGGCGTCACCTTTCCGGCGACGAGCAGCGCGCCCCAGGCTTGTGCGTCTTGCGGTAGCTGCACCTGGTACTCGCGCGCCGCGGCGAGCAGCAACTCCTGCGCTGCATGCAGCATCGCATGCATCGGCGCGTACAGCGGATCAGGGGTTTGCATCGGGATCGGGTCATTCATTGCGTTACTCCTTTACGTTGACGTTTGTAGGCGCGTCGCGCGCCCGCGAGGATTCGCTGCTGCTCTCTGATGTCGTCCGCGAGCAGGTCGAGCTTCGCCAGTTCGTCGCGCACGATGCGCAGCCGCTCGAGCAGCGCGAGGGTGCGAGCCGGCGCCTGCAGCGCGAGCCGGCGATGCAGCAAGCAGACGCGCGGCAGATCCTCGATGATGCCGCCGATCATCTGCCCAGCAACTGCAAGCGGACCGCGCACGTCATCGCCGCGCTTGCGCTGCCATGCCTGAGCGCGGCCCGCCATCAGGACGCCGCCTTGGTGATCGCATCCTCGGCCGCCGCCTGCGCAATCAATCGGCGGCACCACTCGACGAGCAGCACGTCGGCGTCGATTTCGTACTGCGCTGCTGCCAGCTTGAGCGCCTTCGTCGCGCTGCCGCCGATGCCGATTACACGCTCGGCAAAGGCGAGCGCCAGATCAAGACGCATGCTCTCGGGAACGTTCATGCGCGCCTCCGCGCGATTTCGAGGCGCGCGGCAAGAATCTCTGTCAGCAACTCGTCCCGCACCATGTTGACGGCAGGCCAGCAGGCGTCGTCGAGCGCGTCGAACCGGCGCTCCAGGTCGGCGAGCACGGTCGCGAGCTGCTCGTCGCTCAAGCGGCGCAACGGGGTGCTGGCGGTGGCGGTTGAATTCATCGGCCGGCCGCCGTCCTTCCGGCAATCGAGCGAAGGTGCTGCAGGTTGCGGTGATGCTCCAGGTCCAGCGGATCAACATGCTGGTCCTTCAACGCGAGGAAGCGCCTCGCCGACTCGGGGGTGATCTCCTGCTCGCACGCCAGCGCTATCCAGCCACGACGCAGCGGCCAGCACACGCCGAGGCACTCGACCTGCTTTCGACTCCAGCCGCCGAAAATGCTTTGGCCGTCAAAGATCAGCTCGACGGTGATTTTCATCGCGCGGCGCCCGCGGGTTTTTCCTTCGCTTGCTCGGCCTCGTACCCCTTCACGAATTCAGGATCGGGCACGCCACCGTTGTCTTTCCGCTTGGTGTTCCCTAGAAACGAAGGTGAAGAGCTTTTCCCTCTGGAGGCGCTTTTTTCGTCTTGGTTCTTCTCGTCTTTGCTCTTCTCCAGACTAGGGTAGGTAGCTTGTGGGGTACTTTGTGGGTTAGTGATTGCCGCAAACTTCTTTTCCCGCCGTGCCTTAGCACCAGCTCGGCCGCCGCGAGCTTGCGCAATGCGCCGCTCCATGATTCGCTCCATTTGCCGCACAAGTGCAGGACACACGAGGCGCTTTGAATCGTCGTCGGCGTGCTCGAAAAAGCCGAGTACGCGGGCGGTCATGTTCTCCACCACTTCGGCCTCCGTGAAGCCCAGGGCTCGCGCCATCAACGCCGGGTCGAGCGGGATGGAGTCGTTCAACCAGCAGTAGCACATCATCGACCAGTAAAGTCCGCGCTCGGCTGGAGTCATGAGCTTCACCGCCTCGGCGCCGAGCTCCGCGGCGGCATACTGCTGAAAGGCGGGAGGTCGCTCGACGATGGCGGATTCGCGGTAGGTACGCGCCTTTGCCATCAGCCACCGCCTCGGCTAAGATTCGGTCGCGATCTGATGTACCTCTCAAAGGCCGTTGCGCTTCGCCCGCGCAGCGGCCTTTTTCTTGGGGCGCTCACGCTGCGCGCTCTGCCATCTGGTCGAGCCAGGCGCGCATGTCGCACTGCCTCACGTAGAGCCTGCGCCCCAGCGTGAAAGTCCGCGGGCCGAGGCCCTGCGCGCGCAACTTGTCCACAGTGGACAGGGGCAGGTCCAGGAACAGCGCTACGTCCGCGAGCGGCAGCGCCGGTGCGGCGATCAGGTCACCGAGGCGCCGCGAGCGCTCGGCGTAGTCGGGGATCTCGTCTCTCGTGCTCATCGTCACTCCGTGTATTGAGCCCGGATCAGCCCGGGCGCAGGAGTGACTATCCGCAGGGCGCGGGAGGGATGCTAAGTGTCCCTCCCGACTTTTTTAGGGGAGGAGCTTGCGCAGCTTCTTGCGGATGGCCTCTTTGCCGCCGTGCCCGCGCTCGTGCAGCTTGAGGGCCAGGTCCGCGTTCGACATGCGGGGATTGACGGCGCGGATGGCGAGTGCGGCGAGCAAGAGCTTGGTGTCGCGCTCAGCAGCAGCGCGCTTGCGATCACGAGCGGTCTTGCTCCCGCCCCTTCGCCGCACATTGCTCTGCTTGTTGCGCTCGACCAGCACGCCGGTTACCTGCGCGTCTAGGCGCTCGAGCAGCAGCGTCGCGTAGTCGGATGCCCCCTTGTGATAGCAGCGAAAAATCTCATCGACGCATGCAATGACGTGCTGCGCCAACTTCCAGTCCCTGGAGCCGCGCTTGATTCCGCGAGCCTGCTCGCGAAGATTCCATGCGCGCCCAGGCCCGCTCGCGTTCCACACGGTATGCAGGATTCGATGCGCGCCTTCGGCCGGCGGCTCGAGCATCGGGCGGAGTTTGCTCATGCCGCCGCCTTGTCCTTCGCGACCACGCGCAGTCTCGGCGCTGTTTTCTGCACGAGCGATAACCGCGTCGCTGCCAGCACCTTCGCGTAGTTGCGCTGGATCATCGAGAGCGACGTGCCGCAGTTTTCCGCGAGCAGGTTGAGCGGCATTCCCGCTTCGATCGCGCGACTGATATACGAATGGCGCAACGAGTAGTAGCTCGCGGTGGCCGGCAGTTCCGCCGCAGCCGCCGCGCGCTTGAACGGCCGGTGCTGCTCGCTCTTTCCCCAGCGATCGCCGTCCTTGCGCTGTAGGAGCACCGCATTCGCCGGCCGGTCCTTGGTGAGCCGCCGGAAGAATTGCACGGCTTCCGCGGTGAGCGTGACCACGCGGGCGCCGGTCTTCCCCTTGCGAATGACGAGCAGCGAGCGCTGCGCATCGAAGTCGCCTACATCCAGCGCAGCGAGCTCCCCGTATCTTGCGCCGGTCAGGTAGCCAGCCTCGAGCAGTTCCGCGAATCGCCGATCGTCGGCCGCAGCCTTCGCGATCAGCAGCCGGATCTGCTTCGCGTCGAAGTGATCGACACGCGAGGCGCCTACGTCTTTGAACGGCTTTACGCGCCGCCATGCGGCATCGGTCGGGATGCTGTTCGCATCATCGCTCCACGCATCATTGAGCGCCGCCTTGAGGATCGTCAGGACGCGGTTCGCGGTGTCCTGCGATCGGCGCCGCGCGTCGGGGTCGTCCTTGTCGGCGGCCTTCACCATGCCGGCGAGCCAGTCCTCAATCTGGCGCTTCGTCAGGCGATCGACGCGATATCGGCCGAGCGCCGGCAGGATGTGCTTGTCGGCGCGCTGCCGCGCCTCTCGCGCGTGAACGCTGCGGCCCTCAAGGGCGCTCAGGTAGTTTTCGAGCGCCCGGCGAACCGTGATCGGCCCGCCCGCCAAGGGGGCTGCGGGGGCGCCTGCGAGGCGCACGGCCTGCGCATGGGTGAGGGTGTCGCGGCCGTCCGCGGTGCTCACGTCGTCCGCCGTGCCGAGCGTGCGGTACTTGTAGTCGCCCTCGACCAGCTCCCGCATCTGCCACGCGCCCGGCGGCGGATCGCGTCTGAGGTAGCCCAGGGTGACGCCCGGGGCGATCTGCTGGTAGTAGGGCTTGCGCCGGGCTTCGAGCTTCAGGCGCGCCGTCTTGGACCCGAGGTTGTAGTTCTTCGCTCGCCGTGCCATGGGTTACCGCCTTTCTGGGTTGACCCCACAATGACCCCACAATCGACGGCAAACAGTCTACCCCTATTCTGGGGTTAACGGCGAATATCCTCTATGGAACGGCAGCGGTAACGGGATCGCTTCCCCCTAGCTGATTGCCCTTTCACGGCGGTAACCGGGGTTCGAATCCCCGTGGGGACGCCACTTCCTGAAGGCATGCCGGCTCGTCACGAAGTTAGATCGAATTTGAAAGCTAGGAAGGACCCGGCGCGTCCCCGGTAGGCTTCGTCGCAAGCTCGCTGTCCGCCTGAAGGAGCAATTCGACCACGTCGTGAAACGCCTGTGTGGTTGGATGAACCTCGCCCTTGATCCAGCGCGTCAACTCTTCGTAGGGCACTTGCAAGAACTCGCTGAGAGCCGCTACGCCCCCCAGTATTTCGGCCGCCCTTGCTAAAGCGCGAGCGTGGACCGTCGAAGGCATCGTCCAGCTTGTCTTTTCGCTAGTCCGGCAACAATGTCGAGCAAGGCGAGGTACACGCGGTTGTCGGCCAATGCTTTTTCATTACCAGATGTTTGCGCGGCTCGACGGAGGCGTTCCCGTCGCTGCACACCAACACAAAAATCCCAGATAACCCGACTTTTCCTGGCGCGAAGCTTGCCTCACCTCAGCATGGCCGTGCCTTCGTCTACCGTCCGTCGTCGCGATTGTCCGGCAATTGAGACGCAGGCAGCCAACCAACCCGGCATGGCAAAGTGAACCACGTCCTCATTGCCGACGTACCGGCGATGGACCAACGCTATCGCGCCGTTCTTCCGAGCGCCGAATTGCGGTTCGTGAGGTCCATAGGCGAGGCAACCCGCGCCCTCGATGTTCGAGACTTCGAACTTCTGGCTATCGGTGTTCACTTCGACGAGTCTCGGATGTTCGAGTTGCTTTGGGTCGTAAAGGCCAAATCTTCGACCATGCCGGTCGTTTGCACACGCGGATGTCAGATTGCTTCCGCCCTTTCATCCGTCGCGGGAATCGACACAGCAGTTCGCTGCCTTGGCGCGTGCGACTTCATTGACTTCCGAGACTACGCGGACGACGCAGAAGGAAACGCCAGACTTAACGAACGGCTCCTGGCATGCCTGGCCGGAAAAGGGGATGAGGAGCGCGCCACGCGACTTGCCGCATCTTGGCCGGGCGGGGATCCGAAATAAACACCACCTCGAGCGCCGGAGGGATAGAGTGTCTCGGTGTACGCGAATCGCGCGAAGCTAGCCCCCAGCGAGCTGATGGTCAGATTAAGCGAGTTGGAAGCGCTGATGCGGGCGCCAATGGCCGATGGCAACCTCGAGATGGCTGAAGACTTGGTGATGTATGTCGCGCGCAGCGCGCCCAACGGTCAGATCGCGAATTTTTCCATGCAAGTGCTGAGCGCGTTGATTCAGATCCGAAGCAACCCCGGTGCGAATGAGACGCTGGAGAAAACCCTGTCCCAGCTTCGGACTTCTCTTAGCGAAGCGACGCCCTAGCCGGTCGTCCCGCTTTCTGTGGCCCTGAGGCGGCCCCGGCCGCTCGCGCGAGCGGCCGGGTCGGATCGGGCAGCCGCTGCTACCGACATTGCGCCCGTCCGCGCGGTCATGCAAGGGGGTGATAAATAGTTCCTTGCGGCGTTATCGGCTCGGGCTTATCTGGTAAGGCCGTGGAAGGGTATGCCAGCGCGATCCGCGTCTACGCCCGCACGCCGGCGGGCCAGCGGGCGTGCGAGAGCGCAGACTCCGGGCTTCCGACCCACTACAGGCGGCTCATCAGCCTGATCCAGAACAGGACGCTCGCCGAGGAGATCTGCCACGCGATGCAAGGCTACTCGGCTCGTGAAGTGCAAAGCTGGCTGGATGAGCTCGAAACGCTTTGCTTCATCGAGCTGCAAGTCGAAAAACAGCGCCGCCATATTCACGGCACTCAAAACGAAGCCGCGTAAGGCGCGGTCTCTCGAACGATGGCGAGCATGTCGTAGCCGATGCCCTGGATGCGGGCGCGAACGGCTTTATCCCGAAACGAGCGGACCTTCTGCGGGGCTTTGCGGCCCTCCCGGTGCACGACGTGCACCGGCGGCGGCGGCGGCGCGAGTGCGTTACTTGGGAAGGGTTTTGAGGATGCTCTCGATGACGTCCGGGTCCGCGGGCTTCAACACATGCGCATCGAACCCTGCTTCCCGGCTATGCGCCCGGTCGGTGGGCAGTCCGTGGCCGGTAAGCGCGACTAGCCGCATCGCGTCGAAGCCGAATTCCCGCCGGAACATCTTTGCGAGTGTGTAGCCGTCGATCTTCGGCAAACCGATATCCAGGAACACGAGGTCGGGGCGCATCCGGCGCGCCGTCTCAAGGGCGATCGTCGGGTCGTTGATGTATTCGGCGCGGTGTCCCATTACCCCCACGATTAAAGCCAAGCTCCGCGCGCTGTCCGGCTCGTCTTCGACGATCAGGATGCGGCGGGCTGTTGGCGGGGACATCGCTCGCTACATTAAAACACCATCCTGACCGTGCCGTCGAATTCGTCCGCTACCGTACAAACTTGCGGCACGCTGAAGCCGATCATGCTTGCGTGCCTTCCGATTATGAGCTCGTACTGAAAGGAGATAACGCCCTATCGGCATGAGGGTTGACTTCTAATTGGCGACGGTGGATAAGGCTGGTGCCGCCTGCGTTTCCTCTGGCGAGAGCGTCTCGTCAGGAGACACCGGCCCTGGGAAGGGGCGCCGTGGCGTGGGTACATGTAAGGACGTTGCAGCGCGCCGTGGAAATTATGGGCGGCGAGCAACAACTTGCGTTCCGGCTCAAGGTTACGCCGAATCACCTTTCCCTTTGGCTGACGGGCGTAGCCACTCCACCCGGTGACGTGTTTCTCCGCGCGGCGGACCTCGTGACCGAAAAAGACCTCGCTGGACTCGTCCCCAATAAAGGCGAGCCCGAAACGTGCTAACGAGCCAGTAGGGTCTAAATCACGCCGAGCACCAGCAGGACAATCAGGATCACCAGGAGCAGGCCAACGCCGCCGGTGGGCCCATAGCCCCAGCCGCTGCTATACGGCCAGGTTGGGAGCGCTGGCGGGGTATGTCGATGCCGATGGAGCAGCCCACCAGGCCGAAGCGTTTCTCGATGATCCGCGGCTTCCACCTCGCGGATTTCTTCACCCTCGCCAATGCCGGCTGCGGCGTCGGCGCCGTGTTGCTGACGATGTTGTACCTGCAAAGCGGGGCCAGGGCGCATTTCTACGCCGCCGCCGCCATGGCGCCGCTCGCGTTCTTGTTCGACTGGCTGGACGGCAACATCGCCCGCTGGCGCCACCAGCACTCGGCGCTGGGCCGCGAGCTCGATTCGCTGTCGGACGTCATCTCCTTCGGCGTCGCGCCCGCCGCGCTCGCTTATGCCGCGGGGCTGAACGGCGGCTGGGACGCGGCGGCGCTCATCTACTTCGTGTGCTGCGGCGTGAGCCGCCTCGCGCGCTTCAACGTCACCGCCGAGATGCTCGCGGCCGGCAGCGGCAAGGTCGCCTACTTCGAGGGCACGCCCATTCCGACCAGCGTGGTCCTGACCGCCGTGCTGGCCTTCGCCGCGTGGCAGGACCGCATCGGGCAGGACCTCTACGGCGGCGACTGGCACCTCGGCCCCTGGGAATTCCACCCGCTGTCGCTGCTGTTCATCGCCTCGGGCAGCATGATGATCAGCAAGACCCTGCGCATTCCGAAGCTGTAGGCGCGCCTTTATCGGGGAACCCCTTATTGACGTAGGGCAAAAGGGAGGGCACCGTTGGCGCGGGGGAAAGAAAAGATGCCGACCGTCCATGCCCGCACCTTGCGGCGCGCGGCTCAAATCGTCGGAGGGCCTTCGGGACTCGCTGCCCAATTGGGCGTCCCTCTCGACGACGTCGTGTGCTGGCTGCAAGGCACGAAACGGGTTCCCCAGGAAATTTTTCTGGCCGCGGTCGATATCGTCGTCGCCCACGACGTCAAAGAGATAAGCAGCGTCAACACCCCGGCGCTCAGGAAGCCGGACAGCGGCTGACCCAGGTCAAGATGCCTGGCCCGGCATCGGTTATATAGAAGGGAGTCCGTCCTGGGCGCCTGATCAGCGGGCCTCTTTTCCAACGCCGTCTCCCGGAGTAGCCTTGCCGCCAGAAAAAGCTTTTCTGAGGAGGAGGGCTTATGACGCCTTGGCAGATCGAAGGACGCGAGCTCATCAATTGCAATTGCTCGTACGGCTGCCCGTGCCAATTCAACGCATTGCCTAGCCAGGGGTTCTGCCAGGCGATGGGGGGCATCGCCATCGACCGGGGTCACTACGGCGAAGTGCGCCTCGACGGGCTGAAGCTCGCGGTGGTGTTCCAATGGCCCGGCTCGATCCACGAGGGCAAGGGCAAGTGCCAGCCGATCGTCGACTCCAGGGCGAGCGCCGAGCAGCGCGACGCGCTGCTCAAGATCATGTCGGGGCAGGACACCGAGCCGTTCGCGACGATGTTCTACGTCTTCGCCACCACGGTGGACAAGGTGTTCGATCCCATCGTGACCGACATCCAGTTCGACGTCGACATCGACGCGCGCCGCGGCACCGTGCGCGCCGAGGGCGTGTTCGAGCTTCAAGGCGAGCCGATCCGCAACCCGGTGACCGGCCTGGAGCACCGCGCGCGCATCGACCTGCCGCACGGCTTCGAGTACGAGGTGGCCGAGATCGGTTCCGCCTCGAGCCGCTCGCGCGGCAACATCGCCATCGAGCTGAAGGACAGCTACGCGCAGTTCGCGCGGCTGCACCTCAACAACAAAGGACCGGTCCGGCAGCGCGCCGCGGCATGACCGGCGTAGAGAAGGTCGTGCGCCGCGAGCGCGCGGTCACCGGCGCCGGGCTCGCGGTCATGGTCCTGCTCGCCTGGGCCTATGTGTGGCAGGGGGCCGGCATGGGCATGTCCGCGCTCGACATGACCAGCGTGAGCCTGTTTCCGCACCGCGAGGCCGACATGGCGGGGGAGATGGAGTCCAGCTGGCCGGTCGTGGTCGCGATGTGGTGGGTGATGATGATCGCGATGATGACGCCGAGCGCGGCGCCGTTCGTTCTGCTCTACGGCGCCGCGCTGCGGCACCATTCGGCCGCGCGCGGGAACGCCTGCGTTCCCACGGCGTTCCTCGCCGCCGGCTACCTCTCGGTGTGGCTGCTGTTCTCCATCGGCGCGGCCGTGCTCCAGGCAGCGCTCCAGCCGGCAGGCCTGCTCTCGGCGATGATGCTGTGGTCGAAAAGCGCGCTCCTGTCGGCCGCGATTCTCGCCGCCGCAGGGCTCTACCAGCTCTCGCCGTTGAAGCGCGTTTGCCTCGCGCAATGCAGAAGCCCCGTGCAGTTCCTGGCCCGGCACTGGCGCCCCGGGCGCAGCGGGGCGTTCATGATCGGCTTTCGCCACGGCGCCTTTTGCATCGGCTGCTGCTGGACCCTGATGGCGCTGCTCTTCGTCGGCGGCGTAATGAACCTGGTGTGGATTGCGCTGCTCACGCTGCTCGTGCTCACGGAGAAGCTCGCGCCTGCAGGCGAGGCGATCGGCAAGGCAACGGGGGTCGTGCTGCTCGTGTGGGCAGGCGCGACGCTGCTCGCGTAGGCGCGGCCTCGTCGGAACCATGACGCAAGCAAGGTTCCGGCCGAGCGCATGTTCATCGTTGCGCCGAAGCTCACGGCCGAGGACCTCAAGGACAAGGGCAGCCCGACGCGGGCCGATTTCGGCTTGAAGTGATCAGGCCTTCGACGCGCCCGCCAGCAGCTTGAAGGCGAGCAGGACGCCGGCGACAGCGGTAGCCATCCAGAGCAGCATCGCGTCGCCGGGATTGCCGGTCGTGTCGAGGGAGGAAATCCACGACGCGATCGCGAGCGCAAGGACGATGGGAATTTGCAGCCAGAGGGGAATCACAGCGTCTCTTTATACAGGAAGGCATGCAGGCCGGCAGGTTATTTGCGCCCGCCGTGGCGCTCGCCGATGTGTGATAAAGTGGCCGGGCAGGATTATCAAGCAGCGAATCGACCGGTCCCATCAACGCCACTCCGCTGGCCACGGTTGCGACAGTTCCCTTCCCCGTCTTGAACGTCGTGCCCGCACCCGCGGCTCGGACTCGCCGCGCAGTTGCATCGAAGGAAGGGAAGCAAATGGCTACAGGCACCGTGAAGTGGTTCAGCGATCAAAAGGGCTTCGGCTTCATCACGCCCGACGACGGCGGCAAGGACCTCTTCGCCCACCACAGCAATATTCAAATGGCCGGCTACAAGTCGCTCAAGGAAGCCCAGAAGGTGACCTTTGAGGTGGTCGACGGCCCCAAGGGGCCCGCGGCCTCCAATATCAAGGTCGCGTAGATGCTTTTAGTGGCAAGACGAGGGACGAAGCATGCAACTGGCCAAGAACGTATTCAAACCGAAGCGCGCCTCCGACTGGACGGCCGAGCGCATCGAGCAGCTCAGCACGCCTGACATTCGCCAGCTGCGCGCGAACGCGGAGCGCCTGGGCGAGGGCGCCATCGTGGCGCAGTGCGACGAGGCGCTCGAGCTGCGGCGCAAGCCGGCCGCCGCCAAGCGCAGGGCCGCCGCGGCAGCGGCCCCCGCGAAGCGCCCGCGCCACCTGATCTCGCGCAGCAAGGCTTTCCAGGCGCGCGGCGTGTACCTGCCGAACGTCGACAGCAGCTGGAGCGGCGTGCGCCGCTCCGACGGCACCGTGGTGATCAGCGTGTGGGCGAGCTCGGTGGCGTCCAGCGAAGGCGGCTGCAGCTACCTGCTGTGGGCGCCGAACATCGACGGCTCGCGCCCCTGGTCGGACATGGCGGCCGGCAAGGAGCGGCTCGAGCACTGCGAGCTTGCGCTCAAGCAGGGCGGCGCCGAAGGCCTGCTGGTCTACGGCGAGCCGCTCGACGGACATCTTCCCGAGGACAAGGCGCGCACCGTCTACGGCGTCGATCCGCAGCTCGTGATGCAGTTGCGCGTGGAGCGGCGCGGTGCGGAATTCTGGGCGGTATGGGGCGGCAAGGCGGGCGAGCGGCCGTTATGAGGACCGCCGAAAGGCAGCGCTTCAAGATCGGGAAATACGACGTCATCGCGCAGCCCGCCGCGGGCTCGCTGCACATGCTGCGCTACACGGTGCTGCTCGACGGCAAGCGCCTCGGCGCCCAGCTCAGCATGCCGTGCGAATCCGATTGCCGCTTCATGGAAGCGCCGCCGCCGGTTCCTCCCCTCAAGATCTTCAGCGTGACCTACCGGCCCGGCCGGCCCAAGAAAGGCAGCGTGCGGCCGCAGGAGAACCCCGACGGCGTCTCGCTGCCCTGGATGATCAAGGGCGCGCGCTACTGAGGTCGATCGGGTCCTGGCAACGCGCTAAACTGGCTGCGTGGAGGCGCAACCGCTCAAGGTCTACTGGCGGCCGGGCTGCTCGAGCTGCGTTCGGGTCAAGGAGTTTCTCGAGCAGCTGAACGTCGAGTACGAGTCGATCAACGTCTCGGCGCGGCCGGAAGCCATGGAAGAGCTGCGCGAGCTCGGCGTGCGCAGCGTGCCGGTCGTGGCGCGCGGGCAGCGCTGCATCGCGCAGCTTCCGGCCGCCCGCCTCGACGAGCGTGCGATCGAGGGCCGCGATCGCAGCATTCGCGACCTCGCGTATCACGTCTACCAGATCCCCGACGCGTTCCTGCGCGCGGTGATCGACGGTCACCCGGACCTCGCCGCCCTTTGCAGCGCCCCTGCGCCCGCGGGCGTCCAAACCACCGCCGATGTTTGCGCCTATGGCTCGCGGATCAGCAAACGACTTGCGGACTGGTGGTCCACGCAAGCCGACAAGAGCTGCGGCGGCACGCTCGACGCCTACTACGGCGAGCAGCCGCTGCACCACGTGCTCGAGCGCGTCGGCATCGCGCCCGAGAGGCCGCCCACCGCGGAGGACTACGCCGGCCTGCCGATGCCGGAACGTCTCTGGGAATAAGTGAAGGTCGCGACCTGGAACGTCAACGGCATCCGCGCGCGCCAGGCGCAGTTCTGCGAATGGCTGGAGCGCGACCGCCCCGACGTGGTGTGCCTGCAGGAGCTGAAGGCCGAGCCTTCGCAGGTGCCGCCGCAATGCCAGCTCGAGGACTACGACGTCTTCTGGCACGGCATGCGCGCGTATTCGGGCGTGTCGCTGCACATCAGGAAGGGCGCGTTCCCCGCGGCCCCGGCCTTCAGCCACCCCGACTTCGACATGGAATCGCGCATCGTGCAGGCGCAGCTCGGCAACCTGGTGCTCGCTTCGGTGTACGTGCCGAACGGAGGCAAGGACTATCCGGCGAAGCTCGCCTTCATGACCCGGCTCGCCGCATGGGCCAGGCGGGTGCACGAGGAGGGCAAGGAGCTCGTGCTGTGCGGCGACATCAACATCGCGCGCGCCGAGCGGGACGTGCATCCGCGCGAGCGCAAGCCCGGCATCATCGGCCAGCGCCCCGAGGAGCGGCAGCTCTTCGAGACGCTGATCGCGGGCGGCGTGGTCGACGTCGGCCGCGCGCTCGACCCGGACAATGACGACCTCTTCACCTGGTGGCCGCCCTGGCGCAACATGCGCCAGCGCAACATCGGCTGGCGCCTGGACTACGTGCTCGCCTCGGCCTCCATTGCGGCGCGCGCGCTGAGCTGCACGGTGCTCGCCGACTTCGGCACCAGCGATCACGCGCCCGTGGTGATGGCGACTTCTTAGCTATTCCTCGTGCTCGTGCGGGCACTCGCCCGTGATCGCGAGCTCGCTGACGCATTCCCCGAAAAGCTCGCGCTCCGCGAGCGGGTGCTCGGGCGTTACGCTCGATACATGCTCTCCGACCTGCCCGGCCTCGCCCGCGCCTTGCGTCGTGGTGGTCTGGGTCCCCAGGGCAAGGGCAAGGGCAGGGCGGCGCATCGGTAGTCTCCCGTGATGGTTGGATGAAGCCAGCAGCAAGCGCCGTGCCAAATGGGCCATGCCTCTGCGCCAAATGGCATAACCCTCGAGGCGTAGGGTGCGCGCATGAATCTTCGCCTCGCGCTTCTCGCGCTCTCGGCGCCTCTTCTTTTCTCCGGCTGCGCCACGGTCTTCAGCGGCCGGACGCAAGACCTGACGCTCAATACGCAGACGGTCGACGGCCAGCCCGTCCAGCAGGCGGACTGCACGCTGAAAAACGACCGCGGCACCTGGAAGGCGCAGTCGCCGGCACAGATGCAGGTGCGCAAATCCGACGGCGATTTGACGGTGGAATGCCAGAAGAACGGATTCGACGCCGGGTTCGCGCGGGTCATCTCCCGCGTTCACGCGATGTTCGTTGCCGATGCGCTCCTTTGGGGCGTAGGGGCGCTCGTGGACCACGCCACGGGCAGCGCTTACAACTACCCGGCGGAGCTGTCGATCAAGATGGGCACATCGGTCGTCCTCGACAGAAGCGACCCGTCGGGTGAAAAGAAAGAAGTCGCCGCCGCCGAGTAAGCGATCGTCTCGCTGATGCTGCGCAGCATTGACACCCTTGCTAATTCGGTGGCAGCCTGATTTTTCCTCGGCTCCGGCGGGGGACACTGTGCCAAGCGTCCATGCCAAAACGCTCCAGCGCGCGGCCGAGATCGTCGGCGGGGAGCAGCAGCTTGCGCTGCGGCTGAAGGTGACGCCGAGCCATCTGGCGCTGTGGATCCAGGGGATCGAGCCGCCGCCGGGCGACATCTTCCTGAAGGCGGTCGACCTGGTCGTCGACAACGACGTGCTCTCCAAGCTGCCCGCCGGCTCCGGCCAGCCCGGCAACGGCGAAAACTGAGCTACCCGGTCTTGCGCTGCTCGGGCGGCGGCCCGAGTTCCTCGTACCGCGGATCCACCGTCACGTCGTCGTAGTAGTACGTGTCCCTGGCCGCGGCGGCCTTCTTGAGCTTCGCCGGGTCGAGGTCCGCCAGGTAGATGGGCGTGCGCAGGCCGCCGACGTCGATCCAGCCGAGGATGGCCTTCGGGCGGCCGCGGACGAAGACCAGCTCGGAAACCCTTCGGAACTCGTGGCTGCCGACCCGGTGGCGGTGAATCACCTTCAGCCCGAGCCGGCCGCTGCTGCGGTTATGCATCAATAGCGACGCGAGCAGGTGCCGTGCCGTTGTAATGGAAATCCCTGACAAGGGTCGCGAGGATCGCTATGCTGGTTGCGCAATCCGAGCCCGTAAAGCGCGAGCGCGACCGCAAGCGACCCGATGGCCAGAGCGTGCATGGCGAAGGGTGTAGCGCGCGGGCGGTGACAGCGATGCCGGGGGCACATCCGCCGGACGACCCGGGGCGCCGATTGGCTGACGCGGTTGTAAGCTTTTGATTAGGCTGGCTGGAGCCGTTTCGCAGTGTGCGGTTTAACACACTGCTCGCCACAATTGCCGCAGAGCAAGGCGAAGTGGCAGAGGGGCTCATGCTACGGTTTGCAACGCCGTCAACGTTGGTTCGAATCCAACCTTCGCCTCCATCCGACTCCTGAGAACTACCCCCTCGGCGCGCGCGCGCCGCTGACGCTATTCTCGCGGGCATGGCACCCTCGAGAACCGGCACTCTCGTGGCCACTGCGGCCGCCCTCGCCATTGCGGTGGCCGTCGGCTACGCGCTGCACCTGACTGCGAAGAAGCGCGCTGAGGAGCGCGCCCTGGTCTCGGTCCTTACCGATGCGACCGCCCAGCTGCGCCAGGTGTTCAAGGCGCCCGCGCCCGGCGCGCTCGAAAAGATCGAGGCCGGCCTGCGCCTCACCAAGGACTGGAGCAACGCCGAGGTGACCGACGCGACGCAGCACTACCTCATCGGCGCCCGCGAGATCCTGCGCCGCCGCGCCGACAGCCTGCGCTTTACCGAGAAGGCGGCGGCGAGCCGGGCGGCGCTCGCCGAACACATGAAGCGTGCCGCGGGCCGGCGCGGCGGCTCGTGGTTCCGCACCGCGTCGGACCTGAAGAAGCAGGTGGAGCGCGACCACTTCGACCTCGAGCTCTCGCTGAAGACGCTGGCGGAGCTGCTCGACACGCTGCCCGACGCGCACAAGCGCCTGGCGCCGCACGTGCAGGCTTCGCTGCTTCTCGAGGACAGCGCGCGCAAGGAGGCGCGGGCGCAGGTCGTCGAAGAGGCCAGGCGCGCGGCCGGCGAGCTCGAAAAGGCGAGGAGGCTTCAGGGGCGCTGATGGCGCTCTGGAAGAAGCTCTGGCTGCTCTTCACCGTGGTCTGGGTGGTGGTGGCCACGCTCAACGCGGTCACCATCCTGGCCTTTGCCGAGGAGGTCGAGCGCGGCAAGGCGCTCACGCCGATGCTTTTCGGCGTCGCCGTCCCGGCCGCGGTCTATGTCCTCGGATGGCTGTGGGAGCTCTGGCGCAAGCGCCAAGCCGGGCGGACTAGGCCGCGCGGGTAGCGTCGTTGCAGTGCGCCGGTAATGTCCGCGCGTGGATCGCCGCGTCAGCCTGGAGCGCGGCGCCGGCGCCCTCGAAAAGCTGGTCCCGCAATGGGAAGAGCTCGCGGCGCAGGCGCTCGAGCCCAATCCCTTCTACGAGCATTGGATGCTGCGCCCGGCGCTCGAGCTGCCTGGCGGCGGCGAAGCCGAGCTCGCCTGCGTGTGGCGCGGCGCGACGCTCGAGCTCCTGCTACCGGTGCAGCGCTTGCCGCGCTACAAGGGACTTCCCGTGCGCGCGCTTTGCGCGTGGCGCCACAAGCACTGCCTGCTCGGCACGCCGCTGGTGCGCGCCGGGTGCGCGGTGGACGCGCTCGCCGCGCTGCTCGCCTGGATGCGCAAGGAACGCGGCGCCTCGGTGCTCGAACTCAACTACCTGACCGCCGGCGCGCCGTTTCACCAGGCGCTCGTCGAGGCGCTCGCGAAGTGCGGCATGCCCTCGCTCGCCGTCGACGCCTACACGCGCCCGATGCTGCGCAGGGACCGGGACGCCGAGAGCTATATCGGCTCCTCGCTTTCAGGGGAATCGCGCTCGAAGCTGCGCCGCGGCGAAAGGCGGCTGCGCGAGCAGGGCGCGCTCGAGCGCCGGGTGCTGCGGCCGGGCGACGATGTCGGCAAGTGGATCGACGAATTGCTGTGCCTCGAGGCGGCGGGATGGAAAGGCAGGCGCGGCAGCGCGCTCGGCTGCAGCGAGGCGAACCGGCGCTTCGCCGTGGAAGTATTCACGCGCGCCTTCGAGCGCGGCCGCCTGCTCATGGTGGGCCTGGACCTCGAGGGACGGCCGATCGCGCGCTACACGGCTTTCGTGGCGGGCGAGGGCGCGTTCGCCTTCAAGACCGCCTACGACGAGCAGTTCCGCAAGGGCTCGCCCGGGATCCTGGCCGAGCTCGACATGATCGGCGCCTTCCACGAGCGCGCGGAGCTGCAATGGATGGATTCCTTCACCGCCCCCGGCAACGGCACCTTGGCCTGGGTGTGGAAGCACCGCTGCATCGTGCAGCGCATCGCCGTGGGCGTCGGCACCGCCGGCGAGCTGGCGCTCGCCGCGCTGCCGCTCCTGCAGTGGCTCAAGCACTGGGGTCAGAGCATATGCTCTGTCCCCAAATTGGTTATTTTGCCGGGACGGCCGCAGCCAGCGAAGTAATCAGCTTCTCGAGCTTGCGCGCGTCGGCGTCGAAGCGCCGGATGCCCTCGGCGAGCTTCTCGGTCGCCATCGCGTCCTCGTTGTGCATCCAGCGGAACGCTTTTTCGTCGAGAGCGATCTTGGCGATGGATTGCTTTTTCGCCTCTTCTGGAGAAAGCTTCCTCGGCAACTCGCCTTCGGCCTTGGAAAGCTTCTCGAGCAGATCGGGCGCGATGGTGAGGAGGTCGCAGCCGGCGAGCGCGACGATCTGGGCGGCCTTGCGGAAGCTCGCGCCCATTACCTGCGTCGCGTAGCCGTGCTTCTTGTAGTAGTTGTAGATGCGCGTCACGGAGGCGACGCCCGGGTCTTCCTCGATCGGGATGTCGTCGACTTTGCGCGCCTGCCGGTGCCAGTCGTAGATGCGGCCGACGAAAGGCGAGATCAGCGTCACGCCCGCGTCGGCGCACGCCGCCGCCTGCGCGAAGGAAAAGAGCAGCGTCATGTTGCAGTGGATGCCCTCGCGCTCGAGCCTCTCGGCCGCGCGGATGCCTTCCCAGGTGGACGCGAGCTTGACCAGGATCCGCGCGCGCGACACGCCGGCCTTTTCGTAGAGCTCGATGAAGCGGCGCGCCTTGGCGATCGATTTCTCGGTGTCGAAGGAAAGGCGCGCGTCCACCTCGGTGGAGACGCGCCCGGCGACGTGCTTGAGGATCTCGGCGCCGAACAGCACGAAGAGCGCGTCCATCGCCGCCGGGAGGTCGCCGCGCGCCTGCATCACCGCCTGGTCCACGAAGGGCTGGTAGCGCGGGTCCTCGGCCGAGACGAGAAGCAGGGAGGGGTTGGTAGTGGCGTCCTGCGGCTTCCAGCGCGCCACTGCGTCGATGTCGCCGGTGTCCGCGACCACCCGCGAGTACTTGCGCAGCGATTCGAGGTGCGTGGTCATGGGGCTGAATTATCGGTTCGTCCAGTATCGATGACAATCGTTGATGCCTGACAAATCCTCACAGCCCGCGCATGCCGCAGCAGGTAATGTGACCTTTTTCCGGGGGGAAGAGTGGTCGCGGAGGTCCCGCGCCTGGTGGGCATCAATTATCGGATCCGCACCGGCGCATTCGCCTACGGATTCATCGTCCTGGGCCTGCAGCTGTTCGAGCGCAATGCGCCGCTCGCGGCCTGGGGCTTCCTGGCGCTGCAGTTCCTCGCGTATCCGCACCTCCTCTACTGGCGTGCGCTGCGCTCGCAGCACCCCACGCACGCCGAGCTCGACAACCTGCTCATCGACTCGACGCTCTTCGGCGTGTGGTCCGCGTACCTGGGCTTTCCGACCTGGATCACGTACGCGCTCCTCGGCAGCACGATGCTGAACGCCACGGTGAACCGCGGGCTCTGGGGCGCGCTGTTCTCGCTCGCGTGCAGCGCCGCGGGCGCAGCGCTCTGGATCGCGCTCGGCGGCTTCCACTACTGGCCGGGCACGAGCGATCTCGTGAGCACGCTCGCCTTCTTCGGCATCCTCGGCTACACGTGCTGGGTGGGCTTCGTGGTGTACCGGCAGAACCGCCGCATCCTGCGCGGGCGCGAGGAGCTGCGCGCGAGCGAGGAGCGCTACCGCCTGATCACCGAGAACGCCGCCGACCTCATCGCGATGGTCGACCAGGACGGGCGCTGGCTCTACGCCAGCCCCTCGTACGCACGCATCCTGGCGCCCGAGGACACGCAGCCCGGCGCCGACGCGTTCCGGCACGTGCATCCGGACGACGCCGACCGCGCGCGCGTCACGGTGCTGCGCGTCGCGGGCACCGGCAAGGCGCGCGAGCTGCCGCTGCGCCTGGTCGACCGCGACGGCCGCGTGCGCCAGTACCGCATGCGCGTGCAGCCGGTGGAAAACGGCCATGCGCCGCGAGACCGGCTGCTCCTCGTGTCGCAGGACGTGACCGATCTGCGCGAGAGCGAGGAGAAGCTGCTGCTCGCGGCGGAGGCGATCGAAGGCATGACGCAGGGGATCATGATCATCTGCGCCGACGGCACCGTGCAGTCGGTCAACCGCGCGTTCACCGACATCACCGGCTACGAGCGCGACGAGGTGGTCGGCCAGCCGGAGAAGGCGATCCGCCACGCGCTGCAGCCGCCGGAGTTCTACGACGAGATGTATGCTGCGGTAGGGCGCGACGGCCATTGGTCGGGCAGCTTCTGGACCAAGCGCAAGAATGGCTCCGTGTACCGCGAATGGCGCGGCGTGCGCGCGGTGCGCGACGCGAAGGGGGCCGTCACGCACTACGTAATCGTCTTCTACCAGGCGGACGGCGGCACGCATGGCGCTCACCCGGAATTCGGACAGCAGCGAGGCTAGCGGCGGCCGGCGGCTTGCGCGGCGGAACTACGTCGTGCGCGCCGGCGCCTACGCCTACTGTTTTCTGGTCGGCGGGCTGTACGGCTGGGAGCGCGGCCTCGGGCCCGCATTCTGGGCCGCGCTCGTGCTCTCCTTCCTCGTCCTGCCGCACCTTCTGCTGCTGCACGCGCTGCGCTCCGCGGGCACGCGGCAAGCCGAGATCCACAACATCTTCCTCGACGCGGTGCTCTTCGGCCTGTGGACCGCGGGGCTCGGCTTTCCGACCTGGATCGCCTACGCGGGGCTCTCGAGCGTCATGCTGAACGCGATCATCGCGCGCGGCGTTCCGGGCGCGCTCGTGGCGTTCGCGCTGTTCGCCGGCGGCGCGGCGCTGTGGGTGGCGGGCTTCGGACTGCAGTACTGGCCGCTGACCAGCGCGCTGGTGAGCACCTTGTGCTTCTTCGGCGCGCTCGGCTACACGCTCGCCGTCGGCTTCGTGGTCCACGTGCAGCGCGAGCGGCTGGTCTCGGCGCGCGAGCAGCTGCGCGCGGGCGAGGCACGCTACCGCCTGATCACCGAGAACGCGGCCGACCTCATCGCCATGGTGGACCACAGCGGCCGCTGGCTCTACACCAGCCCCTCCTACGAGCGCCTCCTCGCCGGCGCGGACCTCGCGGTCGGCGCCGACGCCTTCCGGCGCGTCCATCCGGACGATGCGGACCAGGCGCGGGTGGCGGTCGTGCGCGCCGCCGGCAGCGGCAAGGACCAGGAGCTCGGCCTGCGGCTCTTCGACCGCGACGGCCTCAGCCACCAGTTGCGCATGCGCGTGCATCCGCTGGACACGGAGCGCGGGGCGCTCACCCGGCTGCTGCTGGTCTCCCATGACGAGACTTACCGGCGCGAGAGCGAGGAGCGCCTGCTCTTGGCGGGCCACGCCCTGGAGGGCATGAGCGAGGCGATCATGATCGTCGCGGCCGACGGCACGGTGCAGACGGTGAACAGCGCGTTCTCCAAGATCACCGGGTACGCCCGCGACGAGGTCGTCGGCAGGCCGGTCACCGAGTTGCGGAGTGGGCTGCAACCCCCTGACTTTTACGAGAAGATGCGCGCTGCGGTGGCGCGCGACGGCCATTGGTCGGGCACCAAGTGGAACAAGCGCAAGAACGGCGCCGTCTATAAGGAATGGCGCTCGATTCGCGCGGTCCGCGACGCCGCCGGCCAGATAACCCACTACGTGACAGTGTTTTCCGAAGTTGCCCCGGCGCGGCCTTAAACCCTGAAAACTAAGGTTTATCTCCGCGTCGGCGCGGGGTAAACTGCGGGTATAACTAGAACTAATCAGGGATTTTTGAGGAGAAGCGTTGCAGCCGACCGACATCAAGCACCCCGACTACTTTCACAAGGTTGTCGATTGCCAGTGGGCCTGCCCGGCCCACACCGCGGTTCCCGAATACATCCGGTTGATCGCGGCCGGGCGTTATTCCGACGCCTACATGGTCAACTGGAAGTCGAACGTGTTTCCCGGGATTCTCGGCCGCACCTGCGACCGGCCCTGCGAGCCCGCGTGCCGCCGCGGCCGCGTCGAGGAAGAGAACCAGCCCAAGCCCGAGCCGGTCGCCATCTGCCGGCTCAAGCGCGTCACGGCGGATTACAAGGACAACGAGGAAATCAAGAAACGGGTTTCCATACCCAGGTCCAAACCCAACGGGAGAAGGATCGCGTGCATCGGCGCGGGCCCCGCGTCGCTCACCGTGGCGCGCGATCTCGCGCCGCTCGGCTACGACGTCACCGTCTTCGACCAGGACCCCCGCGCCGGCGGCATGATCTGGACGCAGATCCCGCGCTTTCGCCTGCCGATGGGAGTGATCGACGAGGAAGTGGGCTACATCCTCGACCTCGGCGTCACCTTCAAGCAAAGAAAGATCGATTCGATGAAGGCCCTCATGTCCGAGGGCTACGACGCGATCTTCGTCGGCAGCGGGGCCCCGAGGGGCCGCGATCTCGACGTCCCGGGGCGCCAGGAAGGCGCCGCGAACATCCGTATCGGCATCGACTGGCTGGCCTCGGTTTCCTTCGGACATACTTCGAAGATAGGGAAGAAGGTCATTGTTCTCGGCGGCGGCAACACCGCGATGGACTGCTGCCGCACCTCGAAGCGCATCGGCGGCGAGGACGTGAAGGTCATCGTGCGCTCGGGCTTCGACGAGATGAAGGCGAGCCCGTGGGAGAAAGAGGACGCGATGCACGAAGGCATCCCGATCCTCAACTACCTGGTCCCCAAGAGCTTCGTCATACGCGACAAGAAACTGGCCGGCATGACCTTCGAGAAGGTGAAGGCGGTCTACGACGACAAGGGCCGTAGGCACCTGGTGCCCACCGGCGAGCCCGACCGGTTCTTCGAGTGCGACGACGTGCTGATCGCGGTCGGCCAGGAGAACGCCTTCCCCTGGATCGAGCGCGACTCGGGGATCGAGTTCGACAAGCATGGCTTGCCGAAATTGAACAAGCAGACTTTTCAATCCACCGTGCCGAACGTGCTCTTCGGCGGCGACGCCGCGTTCGGCCCGAAGAACATCATCTGGGCGGTGGCGCACGGCCACG
>Ga0156283_1101_pt1 | contig 45725 bp, 51 predicted proteins | sample RifCSPlowO2_12_FD_107932 | JGI IMG/M metagenome (GOLD analysis project Ga0156283, IMG submission 107932) | Betaproteobacteria bacterium RIFCSPLOWO2_12_FULL_65_14 | reverse complement strand
CGGTGAGCGGGCAGAAGGCGGACGTGCCGCGCGGCAAGGGCACGGTGGAGTCCTGCACCCTGTGCGTGCACCGCGTGGATCGCGGCGAGACGCCCGCCTGCGTAGAGGCGTGCAACAAGGACGGCGGCAAGGCCATGGCGTTCGGCGACCTGAACGATGCGTCGGCCGAGATCCACCGCCGCCTGAAGAGCGAGCCCTCGGGCCAGATCCGCTCCGATCTCGCGCTCAATACCGGCGTGCGCTACCAGGGGCTATAGCGCATGGCAAGCGTGCACTACCGCGAAATCGAGGGCCGCAGCGGCGGCTTCTACCTGCTGATCGGCGCGCTCGGCGCCCTGATCCTGGCCGGTCTTGCCGCCGCCTGGACCATGGAGCACCAGGGCCACCACATCACGGGCATGACCAACCGCATCGTGTGGGGAGCGCCGCACGTCTTCGCAGTGTTCCTGATCGTGGCCGCCTCGGGCGCGCTCAACGTCGCCTCGATCGCCTCGGTGTTCGGCCGTGAGCTCTACAAGCCGCTCGCGCGGCTCTCTGGGCTGCTCGCCATAACGCTGCTCGCCGGCGGCCTCGCCGTGCTGGTGCTCGACCTGGGGCGGCCCGAGCGGCTGATCGTGGCGATGACGCACTACAACTTCAAGTCGATCTTCGCCTGGAACATCTTTCTCTACACCGGGTTCTTCGCCATCGTGGCGCTGTACCTGTGGACCATGTTCGAGCGGCGCATGAACGGCCATAGCAAGGGCGCCGGCCTGGCTGCGTTCATCTGGCGCCTTGTGCTCACCACCGGCACCGGGTCGATCTTCGGCTTCCTGGTGGCGCGCCAGGCCTACGACAGCGCGCTGCTCGCGCCGATGTTCATCATCATGTCGTTCTCGTTCGGCCTGGCGATCTTCGTGCTGGTGCTGATGGCGGCCTGCAGCTGGACCGGCCGGGCGCTGGGCGACGTGGTGCTGAACCGGCTCAGGACGCTGCTCGGCGTGTTCGTCGCGTCGGTGCTCTATTTCGTCGCGGTCCATCACCTCACCAACCTCTATATCGCGCGTCAGTACGACGTGGAGCGCTTCTTCCTCTGGGACGGCGGCATCTACCCCTGGATCTTCTGGTTCGGCCAGATCCTCGTCGGCGGCGTGCTGCCCCTCGCGCTGCTGTTCGGGCCGCGGTCGCGGCGCGCGGTCGCGGCGGCGGCGGTGGCCGTGATCGCCGGCGGTTTCGCGCAGGTGTATGTCCTCATCATCGGCGGCCAGGCCTACCCGCAACTGATGTTCCCCGGGAAGGAAGTCAGCAGCAGCTTCTTCGATGGCGTGGTTGCCTCCTACGCGCCGAGCCTGCCGGAGCTCGGGCTCGGCGTGGGCGGCGTGGCGCTGGCGCTCGCGCTCACCGTCGTCGCGCTCAAGGTCTTGCCGTTTCTGCCGCGCAGCCTTGCGGACGGGGACGTGGAGCACGCAGCCGCATGAGCCATCTTCTTGTATACCCCCCTGTCAAGGGGGGCGTGAGCCGCAGGCGAACGGGGGGTTGGTTTTCGCAAAAAGCGACCCCCCCGCTCGCAAAAATCGCTCGCTCCCCCCTTCACAGGGGGTCGGCAGAGGTTAGCCAATGAGCCGGCTGTTCGTCTCCGCCGCCCACAAGTCCTCGGGCAAGACCACGGTTTGCATCGGCTTGTGCGCGGCTTTGCGCGCGCGCGGCGAGACGGTGCAGCCCTTCAAGAAAGGCCCGGATTACATCGACCCGCTGTGGCTGGGGATGGCGGCGGGAAGGCCCTGCTACAACCTCGACGCTTATCTGATGGGCGCGGACGAGATTCGCGCGCAGGTGGCGCAACGCATGCAGGGCGCCACCTTGGGCATCATCGAGGGCAACAAGGGCCTGTACGACGGGCTCGACCTGGACGGCAGCAACAGCAACGCCGCGATGGCCGCGCTGACCGGGACGCCCGTGGTTCTGGTGATCGACGCGCGCGGCATGACGCGGGGCATCGCGCCGCTCATCCTCGGCTACCAGGCGTTCGACAGGAATATCCGCATTGCCGGCGTGATCCTCAATCAGCTCGGCGGCTCGCGCCACGAGGCCAAGCTGCGCGCCGTGATCCAGCACTACACCGGCGTTCCGGTGCTCGGCGCCGTGCAGCACGACGAGCGCATTGCCATCGTCGAGCGCCATCTGGGGCTGGTGCCGAGCAACGAGGCGCAAGGCGCGCGCAGCCGCATCGACGAGATCGCGGCACATATCGCCGCCCAGGTGGACCTCGACCAGTTGCTGGCGATCGCCCGGCAGAGCGCGCCGCTCACGCGCGGCGAGCCGCTGCGCCACGCGGCCGGCGGCCCGCGGGTGCGCATCGGCATCGCGCGCGATGCCGCGTTCGGCTTCTACTACCCCGGCGACCTCGACGCCTTGCGGGCGGCCGGGGCGGAGCTCGTGAGCTTCGATGCCCTGCACGCCGAGCACCTGCCGAACGTCGACGGTGTGTTCATCGGCGGCGGGTTTCCGGAGACGCACATGGAAGCGCTTGCCGCGAACACGAGCCTGCGCCGCGAATTGCGTGAAGCGATCGAGGCCGGCCTGCCGGCCTATGCCGAATGCGGCGGTCTGATGTATCTGGCGCGCGGCATCGAATGGAACGGGCGCGCCGCGGAGATGGTCGGCGTGATTCCCGCGGATATCGTCATGCACAGCCGGCCCGTCGGGCGCGGCTACGTGCACCTGCGCGAGACCGGGCGCAGCCCCTGGCCGCAGTCCTCGGTGCGGGATTCGCAGCCGATCCGCGCGCACGAATTCCACTACTCGAGCGTCGAGAAGCTGGCGCCGGGCGTCGAGTTCGCCTACGAAGTCGAGCGCGGCCACGGCATCGACGGCAGGCACGACGGCATCGTGCACAGGAACCTGCTGGCATCGTACGCCCACCTGCGCGATGTCGCCGGCAACCCCTGGGCGCGGCGTTTCGTCGATTTCGTGAGGAACTGCGGGCATGCAGCTTGATGACGAGGGTTACCTGGTCGATCCGGCCGACTGGAACGAGCAGGTCGCCGAAGCGCTGGCGCGCCAGGAGCGCATCGTTCTTTCCGACGAGCATTGGACGGCAATCAGATTCATGCGCGAGTACTACGAGCAGCGCCAGATCGCCCCGGATGCCCGCCATGTCATGAAGCATCTGGCCGAGGTCAAGGGCGCGGCGAGCCAGGGGCGAAACGATCTGTTCGTGCTTTTTCCCTACGGTTATGTCAAGCAGGCCTGCAAGATCGCCGGCATGCGCAGGCCCCGGGCGTGGAGCACCGGCTGATGATCACCGTCACGCCGCAGGCCGCCGAGCAGATCGCCAAGTCGGCGCAGCAAGCCGGCCCGGGCAGCGGCTGCCTGCGCCTCGCCGCGCGCCTGGACGACAAGGGCGTGATCGAGTACGGCATGGGATTCGACGACCAGGCCGACGGCGACGCGCAGGTCGTCTCGGGCGAGGTCACGATCCTGATCTCGCCCGGCAGCGTCGAGCTGCTGAGCGGCGCCACCCTGGACTTCGTCGAGATCAATCCCGGCGAGTGGCGCTTCATCTTCATCAACCCGAACGATCCGTCGCACAAGCCGCCGCCGCCCGCGCGCTGACATGTTAGTCTGAGGCGCGGTATGGCAGAGCCCGTTAACCCGCAGGCGGCCCAGACCCAGGCGCTGCGCCTGGCGCGCAAGACCCAGTCGCTCGATATCCTGTACGAGGTCGCGACCAGCCTGAGCCAGCCCGGCAGCCTCGAGCAGCTGCTCGACGGCTTTCTCGAGGCATTCATGGAGCTGGTGGATGCGCGCGCCGCGAGCGTGCGGCTCGTCACCGGGGACGGGCACACGCGCCTCGCCGCGGCCCGCGGCCTCGCCCCGGAGGTGGCCGAGCGCGACCGCCTGATGGCCGCGGACCGCTGTCCGTGCGGCCTGGCCGCAACCGGAGGCGGGCTGCGCATCCAGCGCGGCACCGCGCCCTGCGCGCTGCTCATCGGCCGGCCGATGCTCGAGCGCGACTGCATGGAATTCGTGGCGGTTCCGGTGCAGTACCAGGACCGCATCCTCGGGGTATACAACCTGTTCCTCGACCGGCCGCTCGCCGCCATGGGCGAGGACATGCCCGATCTCCTGATCAGCGTCGGCCGCCACCTCGGCCTCGCGATCGAGAAGGCGCGCCTGGAGGGCGAGGCGCGCCGCCTCGCGATCATGGACGAGCGCAACATCATCGGCAACGAGCTGCACGATTCCCTGGCGCAGTCGCTGATCGGCATGCGACTGCAGTTGAAGCTGCTGAGCGAGTCGCTGGCGCGCAAGGACTTCGGCGGCGCCCAGTACGAGGCGAGCCGCCTGCAGCGCGCGATGGCGCAGGCGAACGCCGACCTGCGCGAGCTGCTGACCAATTACCGCCTGAAGATCGACGATGCCGGGCTGGTGCAGACGGTGGCCAACCTGGTCGAGCGCTTCGGCCGGGAAACCGGCATCGCGGTGTTCTTCCAGAACGAATGCCGCACGCTCGCCCTCACGCCGGCCCAGGAAATCCAGGTCTTCTACATCATCCAGGAGGCGCTCACCAATATCCGCAAGCACAGCGGCGCGCGCAATGTGCGCATCATGCTCAACAACGAGGATGACCTGTACACGGTGCTGATCGAAGACGACGGCCTCGGCATGGCCGGTGGGGCCGAGGCCGTGCCGGACAATCGCGCCGGCCTCGCGATCATGCGCGAGCGCACCGAGCGGCTGCACGGCCAGATCGTGATCGAGAGCGAGCCCGGCGAGGGCACGCGCATCGTGCTGATGTTCACGGCGCCGCCGCCGGCCGGCGCGCTTGGCGCGGGGGCGCAAAGCTGACGTGCGCGTGCTGCTGATCGACGACCACGCCCTGGTGCGCAAAGGCATCGAGGAGCTGCTGCAGAGCCGCGGCGTCCAGGTGGTGGCCGCGGTCGGCTCGGGCGAGGAAGGCCTGTTGCGCGCGCGCGAGCTGCAGACCGATCTCATCCTGCTCGACGTCAAGATGCCGGGCATGAACGGCGTCGAGACCTTGAAGCAATTGCGCGCCAGCGGCGTGAGCGCGCCGGTGGTGATGCTCACCATGAGCCGCGAGGATGCCGATCTGAGCGCCGCGCTGCGCGCCGGCGCGCAGGGCTACCTGCTGAAGGATATCGAGCCGGAGGATCTGGTGCCCGCCCTCGAGGCAGCGATGCACGGCAACAACGTCGTGGCGCGCGAATTGGTCGGAACCCTGGCGCGCCTGGTGCGCGGCACTAGCGGCCCGGAGCCCGCGGCACCGCGCCCGGCGGCGCCCTTCGCCGAGCTCACGCCGCGCGAGCTGGAGATCCTGGAATGCATCGCCGACGGCTTCAGCAACAAGATGATCGCGCGCGCCCTGGAGATCACCGACGGCACCGTCAAGCTGCACGTCAAGGCGATCCTGCGCAAGCTCGGCATGCGCTCGCGCGTGGAGGCCGCGGTGAGCGCGGTCGAGCACGGCCTGGGCAAGAACAGGAAGAAGCCTGCTTAGGTCTCCATGGCGCTGACCTTCAATTGCGCGCGCGGCACCCCTTGCTCGAGCAACTGGAACTCGGCGGCGTTCACCCAAGGCCCGGGACCGGCAACGTACACATCGCAGTCGCCCAGCTGCGGATGATGCCGTAACGGCGCTTGAACGGCCTTTTCATCCAGGGCGCCCGTAATCGGCTCGTAGTGAAAGTTGTCCAGCGCATCGCTCCACGAGCGGCACAGGTTGTCGAGATAGTGGCCGCCTTCGCCGGAAGCGATCCAGTACAGGTGCAGCGTTTCCGCCGCATCGAGCGCCAGGGCGTGCTCGATCAGGCTCTTGATGGGCGCAAAACCCGATTCGCCGGCGATGAAAATGAGCGGGCGGTGCGATTCTTCGCTCAGCACGAATTGCCCGCGCGGTCCCTCGATGCGCACGCAGTCCACGCCCTTCAGCCCGCCGAACACGCGCTCGGCGAAGGCGTCGGCGGCGCTGCGTCGTATGTGGAATTGCAGGTTGCGATCGTCGCACGGGCAGCTCGCTATCGGGACGGAGGTGCTGCTGCCGTCGGCCAGCGCGAGCGACGCCGATTGTCCGGCGAGAAAGCGCAGCCGGTTGCTGCGCGGCGTCTGCAGGTGCAGCAGTCGCACGCCGTCGCCGAGCGGGGTCACCGACTTGATCCTGGCCTCGATGGCCTGCAGCGGCATGTCCGCGGCACCGTGCGCCTCGCGCGCCTCGATCACGAGGTCGGTCAAGGCGGTGTGGCAGCACATCAGCACGACCCCGGCGTTCTTTTCGGTCGAGGTCAGGGCGTAATCGGAATGGCGCGTTCTGTGCGTCTGGCCCGAAAGGATCCTGGCCTTGCATTTTCCGCAGCTGCCGGCGCTGCAGCCGTAGTCGAGCGACAGCCCCGCGCGCAGCGCCGCCTCCAGAAGGCTGTCGTCGCCGTCGATGAAAAACTCCCGGCCGCTCGGCTTGACCTGTACGTGCGCGCTCATGATCCTGAGAAAGCTCTCCTGCTCGCGCAGCTTCGCCTGCAACTGCTCCACGATCGCCCGGTAATGCTCGAGCTGCGCCTGGATCTGGGCCCGCTCCCGGCTCAGCTCGGACAGGCGCGCGCCAGGTCCTCCGCCGACACCATGCCGGAGCATGCACCTTGCCGTTTGAATCTATCATAGCGAAGAGCTTGCGCACCTGGAACGCCATTGGACTTCCTGCCGATCTTTCTCGATATTCGCGAACAGCCGTGCCTGGTGGTAGGCGGCGGCGAGGTAGCCGCGCGCAAGTGCGCGCTGCTGCTGCGCGCCGGCGCGCGGGTGACGACGCTGGCGCCGGCGCTCTTCCGGGACGAGAACCTGGACGGGTTTGCGTTGGCGATCGCCGCGGCCGGCGACGATGCCGTGAATCGCGCGGTCGCCGCCGCGGCCCGGGCGCGGCGCATCCCGGTGAACGTGGTCGACCAGCCCGCGCTGTGCTCGTTCATCCTGCCTTCCATCATCGAGCGCGCGCCGCTCGTCGTGGCGGTGTCGAGCGGCGGTACCTCGCCGGTGCTGGCGCGGCTGCTGCGCGCGCGCCTGGAAAGCCTGATCCCGGCCGGCTACGGGCGTCTCGCCGCGCTGGCGGGGGAGTTCCGCGACCGGGTCAAGGCGCGCTTCGAGCCGCGCGAGCGGCGGCGCTTCTGGGAGCGCGTGCTGCAAGGCCCGATTGCCGAGCTCTCGTTCAGCGGCCGCGACGCCGAGGCCCGCACGGCGCTGCAGGCAACGCTCGACGATCAGCGCCTTGCCGGCCCGGGTCTCTCCCTCACGGGCGGCGAGGTGTCCCTGGTCGGTGCCGGGCCGGGCGATCCGGACCTGCTCACCTTCCGGGCGCTACGCCTCATGCAGCAGGCCGACGTCGTGGTGTACGACAGGCTGGTATCGCGGCCGGTTCTCGATCTCGTGCGGCTCGAGGCCGAGCGCATCTACGCCGGCAAGGAGCGCGCGAAGCACTCGCTGCCGCAGGAGGACATCAATCATCTGCTGGTGCGCCTGGCGCGCGAAGGCAAGCGCGTGGTGCGCCTCAAGGGCGGCGATCCGTTCATCTTCGGGCGCGGCGGCGAGGAGATCGACACGCTCGCGGCCGAAGGCATCCCCTTCCAGGTCGTGCCCGGCATCACGGCGGCGGCAGGCTGCGCGTCGTACGCCGGCATCCCGCTCACACACCGCGATTACGCGCAGTCGGTGGTGTTCGTCACCGGCCACATGCAGGACGGCAGCATGAACCTGAACTGGCGGGCGCTCGCGCAGCCGCGCCAGACGATCGTGTTCTACATGGGGCTGCTTGGCGTCGATATCCTGTGCCGCGAGCTCGCCGCGCACGGCCTGCCGGCCGCGACGCCGGCCGCGCTCATCCAGGCGGGCACGACGCCGCAGCAGCGCGTGCTCGCGGGGACCCTGGAGACGCTGCCGGGCATCGTGCACGCGAGCGGCGTCAAGGCGCCGACGCTGATCATCATCGGCGAGGTGGTGAGGCTGCGCGAGAAGCTCAAATGGTTCGAGGGAATTGAAACACGTGCAGGATGACTGGATCGACGCGGGCCGGGCAAGCGAGCTTGCGCCCGGGGAAATGAGGCGGATCGATGCCAACGGCCGGCGCGTGCTGCTCGCCAACGTCGGCGGGCAGTTCTACGCCGCCGATATGCCATGACCCTGATGCACTCCATCCTCAAGCGCATCGCCACCGGCCCGGAGCTGAGCAAGGACATCTCGCTCGAAGAGGCCCGCGCCGGCATGCGCCTGGTGCTCGATGGACAAGTCGATCCGGTGCAGGCCGGAGTATTCCTGATCGCGCTGCGCATGAAGCGCGAGACGGACGACGAAAACTGCGGCATGCTCGAAGCGATCCGCGAAGCGACCCATAGGGCCACCGCGCCGGTGGACGAGGTGCTCGACCTCGGCGACCCCTACGACGGGTACAACCGGACCTTGCCGGCTTCGCCTTTCCTGCCGCCGGTGCTCGCCGCCTGCGGCGTCGCGGCGCTCTCCCACGGCGTCGAGCGCATGGGGCCCAAATACGGCGTGACGCACCGGCAGGTGCTGCGCGCCGCCGGACTGCCGGTGGATCTCGGACCGGAGGATGCCGCCGCGCGCCTGGGCGATCCCGGCATCGGCTGGGCCTACGTCGATCAGAAGGCGTTCTGCCCGAAGCTCTACGCGCTTGCCGGCTTGCGCACGCTGATCGTCAAGCGGCCCGCCATTACCACCGCAGAAGTGCTGGCCGGGCCCGTCCGCGGCCGCTTGAGGACTCATCTCGTTACTGGCTACGTCCACAAAGCTTATCCCCGCATCTACGCTCTGCTCGCGCGCCATGCCGGCTTCGACTCGGCGCTGATCGTGCGCGGTGTCGAGGGCGGCGTGATTCCCGCGCTCTCGCAGACCGGCAGGGCGTTCCACTATCACGACCGGGGCCCGGAGACTTCTACGGATTTCAGGCCGGCCGACCTGGGAATCGAGCAGCCGGTGCGGGCGCCGCGCATTCCCGGCTCGAACGACGACGATCAAAGCGAATCGGCGCTCGACACCGCCGCCATAGCGGAAGCGGCCGCGAAGGCCGGCTTGGCGGCGCTCGACGGCCAGCCCGGTCCCACGCGCGACAGCCTGGTGATTGGCGCCGCCCTGTGCCTGTGGCATCTCAAGCGCCACGACTCCCTTGAAAGCGCCGCGCACGCCGTGCGCGGCGTACTGGACTCCGGCAGGGCGTCGGAGCGCGTCCGCCATCAACGGTGCTGATGGCCCCCTTTGCACCGTCAATCCGGAACCGCGCCGCGCGGCGCTATAGTCGCGGCGAGTGAACGAAGTCAACCCCGCGCAGCTCGTGCCCTACGTCACCGGGGGCGCGTTCGTCCTCGCCTTCATCTTCGGCGCGGTCGGCAACAAGACCAATTTCTGCACCATGGGCGCGGTGTCGGACTGGGTCAACATGGGCGACGCCAGCCGCATGCGCATGTGGCTTCTCGCCATGGCGGTCGCGCTGCTCGGTTCGAGCGCGCTGCAACTCGCCGGGCTCGTCGACTACTCCAAGTCCATCTATACCGGCCCGAACTTCACGTGGCTTTCGTACCTCGTCGGCGGCTTTCTCTTCGGCGCAGGCATGACGCTCGGCTCGGGCTGCGGGTCGAAGACGCTGATCCGCGTCGGCGCGGGCAACCTCAAGTCGCTCATCGTCTACGTCTTTCTCGGCATCGCGGCGTACATGACGCTGCGCGGCCTCTTCGGCGCCTTCCGCGCCGGCGTGCTCGAGAAGGCTTCGATCACGCTGCCGATGGGTCAGGACCTGCCGTCGCTGTTTGCAGCCTGGATGGGCCTGTCCAAGGCGGCGTGGACGGGAATTCTGACCGCCGTGATCGGCGGCGCGCTCCTCATATTCATCTACGCGAGCAAGGACTTCCGCTCGAGCTTCGACTACACGCTCGGCGGCGTGGTGACCGGCCTGGTCGTGGTGGGCGGCTGGTACGTGAGCGGCGTCGTCGGGCATGTCGCCGAGGATCCCAACACGCTGCAAGAGGCCTTCGTCGGGACCAACACCGGGCGCATGGAATCGTTCTCCTTCGTCTCGCCGATGGCCTATACGCTCGAGTACCTGATGCTGTGGACCGACAAGTCGAAGATCGTGACCTACGGCATCGCCTCGGCGCTCGGCGTCATCGCCGGCTCGGCCGCCTATGCGCTCGCCACGCACAGCTTCCGCTGGGAGGGCTTCCGCGACGCCGAGGACACCGCGAATCACGTCGTCGGCGGGCTGCTCATGGGCTTCGGCGGCATCACCGCCCTGGGCTGCACCATCGGCCAGGCGATCTCGGGCTTCTCCACCCTCGCCCTGGGATCGATCCTGACCTTCCTCGCCATCGTCGCCGGCTCCGCCGCCACGATGAAGTACCAGTACTGGCGGCTCTCGCGCGAGAGCGGATAGCCCTATCGCTCCATAAAAACAATCAAAGCCCGCGGCGCGCGGTTTTCCGGAAGATAACCGCCGAGGAGGAGGACAAGAATGTCAAGGGATTACCTGCTGGGCGCGGCGTTAGCCGCGGTGCTGGCGTCCGGTTGCTCCAGCACGCCGCAAAGCGCTGCACCTGCCCAGACGAACGCCACTTTCACGGTCATCCCGGCGAACAAGGATAACGACCTCAAGCTCTACTATGCCGACGGCCGGATTCTCAAGGGCCCTGATGCGCTCGGACGCATGCAGCAAGAAGCGGAACTCATTCTCTGGCTGGCAGGGAACCAGTTTTTCGCCATGGACGACGTGGTGCGAGCGTTCCAGGCCCGCAACCCGGCCACGGACGTCGGCCTCATCACGCTGCCGCCCGGGTTGATCCTCTCGGCGATCGAAAAAGGTGGCTGGACATACGGCGGGCGAAACTATTCCGGCCGGCCGGATGTGTACTCGTCGGTGAACCTGGGGCACCTGAAGAAGCTCAAGCAGGCGGGATTGATGAGCCAGTACGCCATTCACATGCATAACGAAATGGTGCTTATGGTCGCCAAGGGCAATCCGAAGAAGATCCGCGGCATTGCCGGCCTGCAGCGCTCGGACGTGCGCACGTCGATGCCCAATCCGGTCAACGAGGGCATCATGCAGTTCTACGGGCGCAAGGTGCTAGAGCGCCACAAGCTGTGGGCGAAACTTTCGGCCGGCAAGGAGTGCTTCTCCTGCCAGACGACGGCAAGCAACTGGTTCACCGCGGTGCATCACCGCGAGACGCCCGAGCGCATCCTCGCCGGCCAGTCCGACACGGGCATCGTCTGGATGACCGAAGCCATCGAGGCCAAGCGCGCCGGCCACGCGATCGAAGCCGTGCAATTGCCGCCGCAGGACAGTCTGCGCGACGAAGTGGCGTACGCCATCGGCGCCCTGGAGGCGAGCCCGCGCAAGGCGGCGGCGATGCGCTACCTCGCGTTTCTCGCCACGCCCGAGGCGCAGGCGGCCTACGCGAAGTACGGGTTCGTCAACGCCACGGCCAAGGAACTCGCCCTTAAACCGATCCCATGAAAGAGGAGAAGCAGTGAAACCACAAAATGGATGGTGGAAATTCCTACTCATCGTACCGATGCTGGCCGCTGCCCTCGGCGGCTGCGCGCTGACGCAGGAAAAGCCCAGGGCGCAGGTGGTGCTGCAGATCAGCGACGACAACGTGAAGACCTGGCAGACCGCCTTCAACGTGGTCAACAACCTGACCAATACCTACGGCAAGGGCAACGTCGATATCGAGCTCGTGGCCTTCGGCGACGGTATCAACGCGCTCACATTCGATTCCAAGGCGGCAAGCCGGATCCCCGGCGCTACCGCGCAAGGGGCCAAGGTCATCGCTTGCGAGAACTCGATGCGGCGCTTCAAGCTCTCCAAGCAGGACATGGCTCCGGACCTGGCGTATGTTCCCGCCGGTGTGCAGAGAATCATCGACCGGCAGGGGCAGGGCTGGGTGGTCATCCGGCCGTAACTGAACGGCGTGATGCGCGCGCTCCTTCTCGCGTTGGCTACCTGTGTCGGGCTCGGGTACGGCGCCGCGCACGCCCAACAGCCTGTCCGCGCGGTCTACCACTTCGGCGAGGGGCTCGAACAGGCATCGCGCGGGCTCGAGTACCTGCGCAACCATCTGGAGGCCGATCCCAAGGCCGAGATCGTCGTGGTGGCGCATGCCGCGGGCGTCGATTTCCTCATGAAGGGCGCGAAGACCGCCAAGGGGAACGAATACCGCTCGGCGATCGAGGACCTCGATCTGCAGGGCGTCCAGTTCCGCGTCTGCGAGATCACGCTCCGTGAGCGCAATCTGCGGCGCGATCAGTTCCTGCCGGAAGCGCGGTTCGTGCCCTCCGGCGTCGCCGAGATCGCCCGCCTGCAGGCGCGCGAGGGTTATTCGTATTTGAAACCCTAGCGCCCGCGCATATACGTGCCCGACTTGCCGCCGCGTTTCTCCTCGAGCCTGAGCTCGGTGAGCCGCATGCCGCGGTCCACCGCTTTCACCATGTCGTAGATGGTGAGCAGGCCGACCGCCGCCGCGGTCAGGGCCTCCATTTCGACGCCGGTCTGGCCGCGGCACTCCACCTGCGCCCGAATCGCGACGCTCGAAGTCCTGGGCTGCAGCTCGAATTCCACCGCGACGCGCGTGACGGGCAGGGGATGCGCCAGCGGAATGAGCTCGGGCGTGCGCTTGGCTGCCTGGATCGCCGCGATGCGCGCCACGCCGAGCACGTCGCCCTTTTTCGCGCGACCCGACGCCACCAGGCGAAACGTCGCCCGGCTCATGTGGATGCGCCCGGAAGCGACGGCGATGCGATGCGTGCTTTCCTTCGCGCCCACGTCCACCATGTGGGCCGCCCCGCGCGCATCGAAGTGGCTGAGCTTGCGTGTCATTTTTCGCGCCATGGGGGCGTTATCATAAACACATGCGTGCCTTCGCGATTTTTGCCGCCGCGGCCATTGCGCTGGCGCCGCGCGCCTGGGCGCAGGCGCTGCCCGATCTCGGCGGCACCGGCGAGGCGGCGCTCTCGCCGTCGGTCGAGCGCCGGCTGGGCGAGAGCATCGTGCGCGACATGCGGCGCGATCCGGCGTTCATCGACGACCCGGAGATTTCCGAGTACCTCGGCGTCCTCGGCGCGCGGCTCACCCAGGTCACTCCCGGGGCGCGCCAGGATTTCGAGTTCTTCGCGGTGCGCGACGCGTCGATCAACGCCTTCGCGCTGCCGGGCGGCTACGTCGGCGTGCATACCGGCCTGCTGAATGCCGCGGAGACGGAGTCCGAGCTTGCGTCGGTGCTCGCGCACGAGATCGCGCACGTGACGCAGCGGCATATCGCGCGCATGCTCGGCCAGCAGCAGCAGATGCAGCTTCCGGTCATGGCGGCGATCGCGGCGGCGATCCTGCTCGGCCGCTCCCGGCCCGATCTTGCCTCGGGCGCCGCCGCGGCCGCCCAGGCGGGCGCGGTATCAGCGCAGCTCTCCTACTCGCGCGAGTTCGAGCGCGACGCCGACCGCGTCGGGCTGCAGGCGCTCGCCGAGGCGGGCTTCGACGCGCGCTCGATGGCGGTGTTCTTCGAGAAGATGCAGCGCGCCCAGCGCGTGGGCGACGACGGCACGCTTCCGGGCTACCTGCGCACCCACCCGCTGAGCACCGAGCGCATCGCGGACGTGCAGAACAAGGTGGCGGCGCTGCCGTACAAGCAGCACCTGGACAGCGCCGAGTTTTACCTGGTGCGCGCGAAGCTGCGCGCCGAGGCGGGCGACGTGCGCGACGCGGTATCCCACTTCCAAGGCTCGGTGCGCGACAAGCGCTACGCCAGCGAGGCCGCCGCGCGCTACGGGCTGGTAAGCGCATTGCTCCGCGCCCGGCGCTTCAAGGAGGCCGACCAAGAGCTCGCCGCGCTGCGCGCGAGCGGCGCCTCGGGACCGATGATCGAAACGCTCGCCGGCCGCGTAAAGCAGGCGCTCGGCGACAACGCCGCCGCGGAAAAGCTGCTCGCGCAGGCGCGCACGCGCTACCCGCACTCGCGGCCGGTGCTCTATGCGCACATCGGCACGCTTCTCGATGCGGCCCGGCAGCAGGAGGCGGCGGCCGTGCTGCTCGAAGCGGTGCGCTCCTATCCGGGCGACCCGCGGCTGCGCGAGCTGCAGTCGAGATCGTATGCGGCGCTCGGCAAGCGGCTGCTGCAGCACCAGGCGCAGGCGGAGTATTACGCCCTGCAAGGCAGCCTGCCCGCCGCCATCGAGCAGCTGCAGCTCGCACGCAGCGCCGGGGACGGCGACTTCTACCAGCTCTCGGTGGTCGACGCGCGGCTCAAGGAGCTGCGCATGCTCCAGCAGGAGGACGCGAAGCGCTAACGCTTCGGCGGCTCGAAGTAGGCCTCGTACAGCAGATCGAAGGTCTTTTCCGCTTCAGCGAGCATCTCGTTCTCGCCGCGCGCGCGGCGCGAGGCGCCCTGCAGCAGGGTCTGCACGCCGGCGGCCTCGGGCACCGGCGTGCCGCCCACTTCCAGGAAGTGCACGATGCTGCCGATCTTGACGAGCGCGGTATTGTCGGAGAGCTTGAGCTGCGCAAGGATCTCCTCGAAGCTGACGCGCGCTTCGCTGTTGGCGAAGTGCGCGCCGTCGAAGCCGAAGGTCATCGCGCCTTCGGGCGGCGGCTCCCCCTTCTCGAGCCAGACCATGCGGCCCTCCGGATCGACGAAGCGGCGCAGCAGCCAGGCGCTCGCCAGCCGGTCGGCCCACAGCGGCTTGTGCGTCGCCCAGGTGCGGTTATGGAGATTCTCCCCGGGTGGCACGTCGGCCTGCGCCTGCGAGTAGAGCAGCTTCTTGACCGCCGCCTCGGCCTTGGCGATCGCCTCCTCCGCGCGGCTGCGCGCCGGCGCCGGGAAGAAGTCGAGGGTGGCGATCGCGTTCAGGTCGCGCCGCTGCTTGTGCAGCACGCGCGAAATGGCGCTCGGATTGGCCTGCCCGTAGCCGATGCTGAGGCTCTCGACGGTCTTGATGAGATCCTCGTAGCGCGCCGAGCGGTCGAACAGGCGCTTGAACGACTCGTTCTGGGCGGGCGAGAGCGGCGTCACCTGCAGCACCTGGGCGATCCCGGCGCCTTTGCCGACATACTCGATGAGAGCGTCGAGCGCCTGGCGGTTGTCCGGCGTGTCGGGCAGCAGGTAGACCCCTTCGCGCATCACTGCGGCCCCCAGCGACTCCAGTGTGCGCAGCACGCGCATGCGCGCCGCCGGATCCTCGGTGGAGAGCTGGGTGACCGTGGCGAGCCAGGATTCCACGGCCGACATCTTATACTGTGCGCTGAAATGAGACGGATCGTCCTCATCGCTGCGCTTTGCGTCGCGCCCGCGGCGGCGGCGCAGTCGACCTTCACCGTGCGCGTGCTCACCCCGGAGACCGCGCTCAAGGCCGCGCAGGCGGCGCTGAAAAAATGCCGCGACGGCGGCTACCAGGCCGCGGTCGCCGTTGTCGACCGCATGGGCGTGGTGCAAGTGCTGGTGCGAGACCGCTTCGCCGGCCCGCACACGCCCGACATGGCCACCGCGAAGGCGTATACCGCGGTGAGCTTCCGCACCAATACCAGCGAGCTCGCCGAGGCCACCCAGGCGGGGCGCCCGCAAAGCGGCATTCGCCACCGGCCGGGTGTCGCCGCGGTCGGCGGCGGCATGATGATCGAAGCGGGCGGCTCGCTGCTTGGCGCGATCGGCGTGTCGGGCGCGCCGGGCGGGCGCGAGGACGATGCCTGCGCCGAAGCGGGCATCGCCGCGATTCGCGAAGACATCGAGCTATAGCCGCTTCGGCACGCTTCCTGCATCCGTCGAGCGGCGAATGACGTTGCTCGAATTATGAAATAATCGATCGCATGAAGGCGCGCTGGATCCGGCTCGGCGCAACCGAGCCTTACGATTTCGAGGCGGTGTCTGCGCGGCTCGCCGCCGCGCAAGGCGCGGGTGCCGCGCCCGTGCTGCTGTGGGCGCAGTCGCAAACGCATTACCTGTTCGCGCTGATTGCGCCGCGCAAGCTGGCGCCCGGCCGCGCGGCGCGCTGGTTGTCCTGGGGGCTCGCGCCCGCGATTGCCACCTACCGCCAATTCGGCCTCGCGGCGTATCTCGAAGGCGAGGCGATCTGGCTGCACGGCCGCAGGATTGCCGACAGCACTGTCAGCGCGGTCGGTGAGTGCGCGGTGGTCGCCTCGAGCTTCCTCGCGTATTTTCCGGCCAAGTGCCTCGCCACGCCTTCCGCTGCCCTCGAGGAAGCCTTCCGCCTGCGCCTCGAGGCGCAGCACGGCTGGGAGTTCGATCACTCCTGGCTCGGCGCTACTGAGAAGCGAGCTTTTGTAGCTGCTCCCTGACCTTGGCGAGCGTGGTCTGGTGGTTTGCGAGGCGCTCGCGCTCCTGCTCCACCACCTTCGCCGGTGCGCGCTCGACGAAGGAAGCGTTCCCGAGCTTGGCTTGCGCCTTGCCGATCTCGCCTTCCAGCCGCGCCGACTCCCTGCTCAGGCGCTCGCGCTCCGCGGCCGGATCCACTTGCTTGTAAAGCATGATGCGGGCCGCGCCGATCACCGCGACCGGCGAAGTGGAGTCGGGCAGCGGCTCGCGTCGTTCGAAGCCGCTTAGCCGGGCAAGCGCCGAAATGGCCTGCGCCGCGGCGGCCTGATCCGATAGCGCCGGGTCGGCCGTTCTCAGGAGCAGGACCTTTTCCGCGGGCGGCATCTTCGCCTCGCTGCGCAGGTTGCGCGCCGCCACCGTCCACTCCTTGAGCACCGCCATGTCGCGCTCGGCGGGCTCGTCGATCTTTTCCGGCTGCGACTTCGGATAGGGCTGCAGCATGACCGTGTCGCCGCGCTTTCCGGCAAGCGGCGCGATCTTCTGCCAAAGCTCCTCGGTGATGAACGGGATTATCGGATGCGCGAGACGCAACGCGGTTTCAAGCACGCGCACCAGGGTACGGCGGGTGCCTCTTTGGACGTCGGGATCCTCGCTTTGCAGCTGCAGCTTGGCCAGCTCCAGGTACCAGTCGCAGTACTCGTCCCAGACGAAGCGGTAGATCGCGTTGGCGACGTTGTCGAAGCGGTACTCGCCGAATCCCTGTTCGGCCTCGGCCTCGACGCGCTGCAGCCGGCTCACGATCCAGCGGTCGGCGAACGACAGCTTGACGGGGAGCTTGTCGTCGAGGCCGCAGTCTCGCCCCTCGGTGTTCATCAGGACGAAGCGCGTCGCGTTCCACAGCTTGTTGCAGAAGTTGCGGTAGCCCTCGCAGCGGTTGAGGTCGAAGTTGAGGGTGCGCGAAAAGCTCGCGAGCGAGGCGAAGGTGAAGCGCAGCGCGTCGGTGCCGAACGCGGGAATGCCCTTCGGGAAGTGCGCCCGGACGTAGCCTTCGATCTTCTGCCGGTGCTCGGCCTTCATCAGGCCGATGGTCGACTTTTCGAGCAGCGCCTCGAAAGAGATGCCGTCGATCAGGTCGAGCGGATCGAGCGTATTGCCCTTGGACTTCGACATCTTCTCGCCTTCGGCATCGCGCACGATGGCGTTGATGTACACGTGGCGGAAGGGCACCTTCCCGGTGAAGTGGTGCGTCATCATCACCATGCGCGCCACCCAGAAGAAGATGATGTCGAAGCCGGTGACGAGCACCGAGGAGGGCAGGAAAGCCTCCAGGTCCTTGGTCTTCTCCGGCCAGCCGAGCGAGGAGAACGGCACCAGCGCCGAGGAGAACCAGGTGTCGAGCACGTCCGGGTCGCGACGGAGGGGCGTAGGTGCTGATTCTTTCGGTAGAAAACCGCCGTTTAATGCGGCAGCTGTAGCGTAGGCTCCAGCTTTGTCCGCAAGCTGCGACTTTGGATCCTGTTTACGTAGACGTCTTTCGTACTCCAAGTAAGCGTCGGCTTCATTGCGAGCGACGATAACTTCGCCTTCTTCGTCGTACCAGGCAGGAATTTGATGGCCCCACCAAAGCTGCCGGGAGATGCACCAATCTTGAATGTTCTCGAGCCACTGGTTGTACGTGGTGGTCCAATGCTCGGGAAAAAACTTAACTTTGCCTTCTGCGACGACTTGGAGTCCATCTTTCGCGAGCCCGTCCATCCTCACGAACCACTGATCGGTGAGCATTGGCTCAACAATCGCGTTAGTTCGACCTGAGCGCGGGACGCGTAATTTGTATGGCTTTTCCGAAACCAGAACCTCTGCTTCTTGCAAGTCAATGAGGATTTTGTTCCGTGCCTCGAATCTATCGAGGCCGCGATAGCGTTCTGGTATCAGTTCAAATGCAAGTTTGCCGACTTTTTCTGCGTCAGCGAGTTCTACGCCAAGCCGATTAGTGGCGCGGTGACCAAATGTGAATTCATCAAGGACGTTTTTCTTGATCTGTCCTCTTAAGTTAAAGATTGATATCAACCCGTTGCTTGGAAGATTTCGAAAGATGCCCTTAACGTGGTGGCGCTCCCAGACCTTATAGTCGTTAAAGTCATGCGCTGGAGTGACTTTTACAGCGCCAGTCCCGAAGGTTGGATCGACGTACTCGTCGGTGATGATGGGGATAGTCCGGTTAGCAAGCGGGAGCACAACTTGCTTACCTATAAGCGAACGGAAGCGGTCGTCGTTTGGATTCACCGCGACTGCCACGTCGCCCAACATTGTTTCCGGACGGGTTGTCGCTACTACTAAGGACCCGCTGCCGTCCACGAACGGATAGCGGATTTCCCAAATCTTGCCGTCTTCTTCCTCGGTGTCGACCTCGAGGTCCGATACCGCCGTACCGAGTTGCGGATCCCAGTTGACCAGGCGCTTGCCGCGGTAGATCAGGCCTTGCTCGAATAACTGGACGAACACCTCGACCACGGCGCGCGACATGCGCGCATCCATGGTGAAGTAGCCGGCGCTCTGCTTCTCGGTGTCGGCATACGTCCAGTTCGCCGAGGTGCCGAGCCGGCGCATCTGCCGCGTGATCGTCGATCCCGACTGCTGCTTCCACTCCCACACGCGCTCGACGAACCTGTCGCGCCCGAGGTCATGGCGACTCTTGCCCTGTTCCTCGAGCTGGCGCTCGACGACGATTTGCGTGGCGATGCCGGCGTGGTCGGTGCCCACCACCCAATTGGTGTTGAAGCCGCGCATGCGGTGGTAGCGGATGAGCGCGTCCATCAGCGTCTGCTGGAACGCGTGCCCCATGTGCAGCGTGCCGGTAACGTTCGGCGGCGGCAGCTGGATGCAGTACGCCGGCTGCTGGTGGCCCTTGTGGGCGAAATAGCCGGCGGATTCCCATCGCTGGTACCAGCCCTGCTCGACCGCGGCCGGGTTGAAGCTCTTGTCGAGCACTTCAGTCCTTTGGCGGCAGCGCGAGCGCCTGCGCGACCGAGGCGGCGACCGCCTCGCGCACCATCTGGGTGACGCTGACCGTGAGCTCCGCCCGCACCGTGTCCAGCGCCAGCCCGAGGACCTTGGACAGCGTGCGCGCCAGGCGCTCCTCGATTACGCGGTCGACCTCGGGTCCGAGCCGCTCGAGCACCGCGCGTTCGAGTTCCCGCGCCAGAGCTTCGAGCGCCGCGGCGGTGACCGCGGGCGAGCGCGCGCCGCCTTCGTCGTCGACGATTTCGGTGAGCACCGGAACCAGCGCATCGGGCTCCGGACGTGCGGCGTCACTCACCGCCTTCCTCCTTGCCGAGGTCGTGGTTCGCGATGCGATAGCCCCGATCCAGGTAGTAGCGGTAGCGGCTGCGTCCGGCCTGGCGCTCGCTGTCCCCGCCCGAAACGACTTCCAGCAGGCGCTCGAAGCGCTCGAAATGCGGCGGGCAGCCGGCGCCGAGGTTGAGCAGCACCTCGCAGCCGGGCGGCGTTTCCGGATCCGAAGCGATGAGCACGGGCGTTTCCGGCGCGAGCGGATCGTGCAGCGTGCAATGGGGCACGAAACCGATCGCGGGCCAGGTCCATAGCAGCCGGTCGACGCGGCTCGCGACTTCGGCTTCCGGGGCGTAGATAAGCATGCGCTTGCGCTGGGCGACGGCCTTGCCGGCGAGGCGGCACGCTACCTGCAGGCGGTCTGCGGCGTTGAAATAGAAGTCAATGCTCGTCACTTCCTGCCTGCATGTCGCAACGCGAAGCGCACCAGCAGCGGTACCGGCCTTCCGGTCGAGCCCTTCTCGCGGCCGCTTTTCCAGGCGGTACCGGCGATGTCGAGATGCGCCCAGCGCGTCTCGCGCGTGAAGCGGGCGAGGAAGGAGGCCCCGGTGATGCTGCCTGCGGGACGCCCGCCGATGTTGGCGAAATCGGCGAAGTTGGAGCGCAGCTGCTCCTGATAGTCCTCCCACAGCGGCATCTGCCAGACGCGGTCCCAGGCGTCGTCCGCGGCTTCGCGGATCTCGTCGGCCAGCTTCTGGTCGTTGGCGAAGAGGCCCGTGGCGACGTGGCCGAGCGCGATGACGCAGGCGCCGGTCAGCGTGGCGATGTCCACGAGCGCTTCGGGATGGAAGCGCGCGGCGTAAGTCAGCGCGTCGCACAGGATCAAGCGGCCTTCGGCGTCGGTGTTCAGGATCTCCACGGTCTGCCCGGAGAGCGTCGTGACGACGTCGCCGGGCCGGGAAGCCGATCCACCCGGCATGTTCTCGCAGGTGGGAATGATGCCGACCACGTTCACCGGGGCATCCATGCCGGCGAGCGCGCGTATTGCGCCGAGCACGCTGGCCGCTCCCGACATGTCGAACTTCATCTCGTCCATCTCGCCGGCGGGCTTGAGCGAGATGCCGCCGGTATCGAAGGTGATGCCCTTGCCGACCAGCGCGATCGGCTTGCGGCCTTTCGCGCCGCCGGCGTAGCGCAGGACGATGAGCTTGGGCGGCTGATGCGAGGCGCGCGCGACCGAGAGAAACGCGCCCATCCCGAGCTTTTCCATATCGCGGCGCTCGAGCACCTCGACGCCGAGCTTGTACTGGCGGGCGAGCTTTTTCGCCTCGTCGGCGAGATAGCTCGGCGTGCAGATGTTCGCGGGCAGGTTGCCCAGCGTGCGGGCGAGCGCGCTGCCGTCGGCGGTGGCGCTCGCTTCGGCGAGCGTGTCGGTCAGCGGCGCGCTCGGGCCGAGCGGGAGCACGACGTGCGCCAGCACCGGCTCGGCGGGCTTTTTCTGCGTCTTGAGCTGCTCGAAGCGATAGAACGCCTCGCGCACGCCGAGCACCGCATGGCGCAGGTTCCAGCTCACCGGCCGCGCGCCGACCTTCGTGTCGACGAGGAAAAGCGCGGCGTCCTTCGCGCCCAGCTCGCGCAGCGCATTCGCCGCCCCGCGCAGCGCATCGCGATACGCGCTTTCTGCAAATTCCTTGCGCTCGCCCAGCCCGACGAGCAGCACCCGCTCGGCCGCCACGCCGGGCAGTCCGCGCAACAGCAGCGTCGATCCGGTCTTGCCCGAGAGGTCTCCGAGCGCCTTGCGCAGCGCGCCGCGCGCCGCCTGGTCCACGCGCTTCGCGGCCGGCGTCAGCTCCTTTCCCGAATGAATCCCGAGCACCACGCAGCCGGTTTTTGCGCTCTCGGGAGAGAGCGCCTTTATGCTAAATTGCATGGCGAAAGTATCGCATGATCTTCCACCGGGCGCTCCTGAGGGAATTCGCGGGCCTGGCCGGCGCCGTGTTCATGACGTTGTTCGCCATCGCGCTCACCACGCGGCTCATTCGCCTCCTCGGCCAGGCCGCGGGCGGGAAGATCCCCTCCGACGCGGTGGTCGCGTTCCTCGGCTTCTTCGCGCTCAATGCGCTCCCGGTCCTGCTGTCGCTCACGATGTTCATCTCCGTGCTGCTCACGCTCACGCGCGGCTGGCGCGACTCCGAGATGGTGATCTGGTTCGGCTCCGGGCTTTCGCTCGCCGCCTGGCTCAAGCCGGTGATGCTGTTCGCGCTGCCGCAGATCGCGGTGATCGCGGCGCTGTCGCTGTTCATCTCGCCGTGGGCGGCGCAGATGGCCGAGCAGTACCAGACGCGCGTCGAAGCGCGCGACGATGTTTCGCGCGTCAGCCCGGGCGTGTTCGGCGAGACCTCGAACAAGGAGCGCGTGTTCTTCGTCGAGTCGATCTCCGGCGACTCGTCCTCGGTGCAGAACGTGTTCGTGAGCTCCGTGCACCAGCAGAAAAGCGGCGTGAGCATGAGCCGCACGGGCCGCACCGAGACGGCGCCTAACGGCGACCGCTTCATCGTGCTCGAGCAGGGCAGGCGCTACGAGGGCGCGCCGGGCGACGAGCAGTATCGCGTGATGGAGTTCGAGCGCTATGCCGCGCGCATCGAGACGAAGGAAGGCTCCGCGCCGGCGCCCACGCACAAGAACCTTCCGACCTGGGCGCTGGTGATGAACCCGAGCGACGTCAACCTGGGCGAGCTGCTGTGGCGCATCGGCGTGCCGATCTCGGCGATCGTGCTGGTCCTGCTCGCCATCCCCATGAGCTTCGTGAACCCGCGCGCCGGCCGCTCGATGAACCTGCTGTTCGCGCTTTTCACCTACATCGTCTACTCCAACCTCCTCAGCGTGAGCCAGGCGAAGGTCGCGCAGGGCCGCCTCGACTTCGGCCTCGGCTGGTGGCTGGTGCACGCCGGCATGGTGGTGCTCCTCGTGGTGATGTTCGCGAGCCGTATGCAGCTCATACGCCTGCGGCTCGGCCGATGACGGCGCTCGCATGGCGGTAACACGGATTCCGACGCTCGAGCGCTACTTCGCGCGCCAGATCTACGCCACGGTGGGCTTCGTGCTGCTCGGCTTTCTCGCGCTGTTCGCCTTCTTCGACCTCATCAAGGAGCTCGGCGATCTCGGCACGGGCGATTACCATCTGCGGCAGGTGTTCGGCTTCGTCCTGCTTTCCATGCCGACGAATGCCTACGAGCTGCTGCCGGTGGCGGTCCTGATCGGCACGTTGTACGTGCTCGCGCACCTCGCGAGCAACTCCGAGTACACGGTGATGCGCGGCTCGGGGCTTTCGCCGGGGCGCGCGGCGCTCGCGCTCGCCAAGGTCGGCCTGGCGTTCGTCGTGCTCACGTTTCTCATCGGCGAGTGGGTTGCGCCGCATGCCGAGGAGCAGGCGCAGAAGGTGAAGCTGCGCGCGATGAGCTCGCTCATCGGGCAGGACCTGCAGTCGGGGCTGTGGTTCAAGGACGAGGGCGCCTTCATCAACGTGCGCGAGGCGCGCCAGGCGAACGCGCTCAACGGGGTGCGCATCTTCGATTTCGATTCCGACTACCGCCTGCGGCGGATGACCGCGGCGCAGCGCGCCGAGTACCAGAGCCGGGGACGCTGGCGGCTGGTGGACGTGGTGCAGACCGAGTTCACGCGCGACGGGCCGCGCACCGAGCGCATGCCCGAGCAGGAATGGCGCTCGGCGGTGAATCCGGAGATGCTGGACGCGCTCATCGTGCGGCCCGAGCGCATGTCGGCCTGGGCGCTGCACAAGTACACGCAGCACCTTGCCGGCAACCGGCAGAAAACCGACCGCTACGAGATCGCGCTCTGGAAGAAGCTGCTCTACCCGCTCGCCGCGCTGGTGATGATGGCCCTCGCGCTGCCGTTCGCCTACATGCCATCGCGTGCCGGCGCGCTCGGCCTGAAGGTCTTCCTCGGGATCATGCTCGGCATCTTTTTCCACATGCTGAACAGCCTGTTCTCGCATATCGGCCTGCTGCAGAACTGGCCGCCGTTCTCGGCCGCCGTGATCCCGAGCGCCGCGTTCTTCGCGGCGGCGATGCTCATGATGTGGTGGGTCGAGCGTCGCTAGCGCGCTTGTAGCGCGCCCAGAACGTGTGCTTCGAGATGAGCGGCGTGGTCTTCGCCGCCGCAAGCTGCCCCTCCTGCTGCAGCTCGAAGCGCCCGGCGAGCAACGACTTGACGTCGAGGCCGTCGTCGACCCATGCCTCTTCCACCGTCGGAACGGCGCGCCCCTTGTTGTTGACGACGAAAAACGCGCCCTCGGGCTTGAGGGCGGCCCGGATGAGGGAAATGTCGTCGGCCGGGTCGAGGCAGTGCTGCAACACCCAGATCGACATCGCGGCGTCGAATCTCAGGCCCGAGGCGAGCAGGCTGTTCAGCATCTCGGGCGCGCAGGCCATGAAGCGATCCGATTGCACATAGGCGACGCCCAGCATGCGCATCTGCGGACTGATGTCGACTCCCACGACGCTGCAGCCGTGGCGGTCCAGCAACTCTTTCGCCATGCGTCCGATGCCGCAGCCGTAGTCGAGCAATACCGTTGAGGTATCGATCGCGATCTGCTGCTCGATCATATCGGCGAGATAAGCGGTTTCCGTCGCCCACCTTGCCGCGGTGCTCGAGTCCTCGGCCGTCAGGATGATGTCCATTGCCTGCTGAATGTCTTGCACGGCAAAGACCCCGGGGTTGTACGTCAGCGCCATCGCGGGTTTCTCATTTGTTCAGGGCGAGAACCAGCCGGGTGCCGGCGAGGCGGTCGTGCAGGAACTGCCTGTCGCGATCGAAAAGCGCCCACACGATGGAGATTCCGGTCGGCACCAGGACGAGGGCGAGCACAAAGCGCAGGAGCGCTTTGCCGGGCGTGACCGCCACCAGGCGCACGCCCCACGCTTTCATGGCGAGCGTCTGCCCGCCGCGCAGCCAGCTCCACAGGAAGTACCCGGCAAACACCAGGCCGATGAAAAGCTGCAGCACGTAGCGCGGCCAGCCCGCTGTGGCGTCGCGCCCGCCGCTCGCGAAGAAAAACAGCCACGCTGCGAAGAACGCGACCGCGAAGAGCAGTACCGCTTCGTACCCCATTGCCGCGAGGCGGCGCAGCAGGCCCGGCGTCGGCACGACGTTTACTTCGCGTCTCTCGGCGGGTTGCCCGGAGGCGGCACGTGACTGTAGCGCTCGTGGGGCGGCAAGGCCTGGTACTCGGCCCAGCGCTCGGCGAGCTGCTGCCGCTTCTCGATGCGCTGCTTGGCGATGCGCTTGTAGTTCTCGCGTGCCACGCGGCGTTGCTCGGGCGTGAGCTTGGCCCACGCCTGCATGCGCCGCTGCACGCGCTCCTGTTCCTTGGCGTTCATGCCGGGATAGCGCTTGGCAATGCCGATCCACTTGCGGCGCCGCTCCGGCGCCAGGATCTCCCAGTCGGCCTTGAGCGGAGCGAGGATCATCTGCTGGTCGGCAGTGAGCTCGGCCCAGGCCGGCCGGTTCTGCGCCTTGGCGGTCGCGGCCGGCTTGGCCGGGGCCGGTTTTGCGGGCGATTGCTGTGCGCCAGCGCCTGCCGCCACGCACAGCGCCAGGATGAGAAGCGCGGCGCGCACCGTCACTGCTCCGCGGCGCGGTTTTTCAGCCAGTTCTGGAATCCGCGATCGAGATAAGCGTCGATCGGCAGATCGTCCGTGAGCAGCTGCGCGTCGATCTCTTCGAGCTCGGCGATGCGGTGGTTTTGCTGCCATCCGTAAGCGGCGGCAAACCCGACGACCAGCAGCGCGAGCGGCAGGATGACGTACAGCGCGAGCCCGCTCCAGCCGCCGAAGCGGCCGGCGACGTTGTCGGCCCAGGCGAGCCCGAGCGCCGGTTCGGCGCGTTGGCGCGCAAGCGCAGCCTCGCGCGCCGCTTTCAAGCGTTGCGCCGTACTTGCCTCGAGCTCGAGCCCCTGGTTGAGGACCTGGCGGACCTTGTTTCCGAATTGCATCTCGTTCATCGTTTTATAGGACCGCCGCCGTTCAGAGCGTTATTCCGCGCGCCTTAAGCGCAACCGCCAAAGTATGCGCCGCCCGGGAGCAATGCGTTTTCACGCTTCCCTCCGAGCAGCCCATGACCCGGGCGGTTTCGGCGACATCCAATTCCTCCCAGTAACGCATGATGAAGGCCTGGCGTTGACGTTCCGGTAGCCTGCGCAGCTCTTGCTCAATTATTTCAAGCACTTGAGCGCGCTCCAGCTGCGCCGCGGGCGCTTCCTCGAAGTTCGACCCGTCGGCCGGCTCGAGGGTTTCCAGCACGTCCTGCTCGTCGTCCTCGCGCCCCGGAGAAAGCGAGGAAAGCAGCGTCGTCCACAGCGAGCGGACCTTCTGGCGCCGGAACCAGTCGCGGATCGCGTTCTGCATGATGCGGTGGAACAGCATCGGCAGCTCGACCGCGGGGCGGTGGCCGTATTTCTCGGACAGACGCAGCATCGCGTCCTGCACGATGTCGAGCGCCGCTTCTTCCTCTCGGACCGCGAAGACGGCTTGTTTGAACGCTCGCCGCTCGATGCCCTGCAGGAACGTCGAAAGTTCGCTGCGGGATGCCAGTGGAACCCTCTGCCGGGGTGGGACGTTGTTTGGCGGAAGATGGTACCAAAAACGCCCTCGGCGGATGCGCCGCGCGGCTTGACCGCACCGCACCAAGCCTTTATTGTTCAAAGCTTTTCCGCCGCTTTCGCCCCTGGGGACATGGACCGAGTCAAGACCAGCCAGCTCACCGGCGCCGAGATCGTGGTGCGCTGCCTCCAAGAGGAGGGCGTGGACTACGTCTTCGGCTATCCGGGCGGGGCGGTGCTGTTCATCTACGACGAGCTCTTCAAGCAGGACAAGGTGAAGCACGTGCTCGTGCGGCACGAGCAGGGGGCCGTGCACGCGGCCGACGGGTATTCCCGCTCGTCGAAAAAGATCGGTGTGGCGCTGGTCACCTCGGGTCCCGGCGTCACCAACGCCGTCACCGGCATTGCGACGGCGTACATGGATTCCATACCCATCGTAGTGCTTACCGGACAGGTGCCGACGCACGCGATCGGGCTCGACGCGTTCCAGGAGTGCGATGCGGTCGGCATTACGCGTCCGGTCGTGAAGCACAACATGCTCGTCAAGGACGTCAAGGACCTCGCCTCGGCGATCAAGAAGGCGTTCCATATCGCCGCCACCGGTCGCCCGGGGCCGGTCGTGGTGGATATCCCGAAGGACGTGACCGCCGCCGTCACCGAGTTCCATTACCCGGAAAGCGTGTCGATGCGCTCGTACAACCCGGTGCGCAAGGGCCACGCCGGGCAGATCAAGAAGGCGGTGCAGCTGCTGCTCGAAGCCGAGCGTCCGATGGTCTACACCGGCGGCGGCGTGGTGCTCTCCGATGCCGCGCCGCAACTGCGCGAGCTGGTGAAGCTTCTCGGGTTTCCGTGCACCAATACCCTGATGGGTCTTGGCGCGTACCCGGCCACCGATCCCCAGTTCCTCGGCATGCCCGGCATGCACGGGACCTACGAAGCGAACATGGCCATGCAGCACTGCGACGTGCTGCTCGCCATCGGCGCGCGCTTCGACGACCGCGTCATCGGAAACCCGGCGCACTTCGCGCAGAATCCGCGCAAGATCATCCACATCGACATCGACCCGTCGTCGATCTCCAAGCGGGTGCGGGTGGACGTGCCGATCGTCGGCAACATCCCCGACGTGCTCGACGAGATCCTCAAGCTCGCGAGGAACACCGAGCCGAAGGACCTGCAGGCGTGGTGGAAGCAGATCGAGGAGTGGCGCGGAAAGGATTGCCTGCGCTACGACCGCAAATCGAAGATCATCAAGCCGCAATTCGTGCTGGAGAAGTTGTATGAAGTTACGAACGGCCAGGCGTTCGTGACCTCGGATGTGGGCCAGCACCAGATGTGGGCCGCGCAGTTCTACAAGTTCGACGAGCCGCGCCGCTGGATCAATTCCGGCGGCCTCGGCACCATGGGCTTCGGCCTGCCGGCGGCGATGGGGGTGCAGCTCGCCAACCCGGGGGCCACGGTCGCCTGCGTGACGGGCGAGTCCTCGATCCAGATGTGCCTGCAGGAGCTCTCCACCTGCAAGCAGTACCGCCTGCCGATCAAGATCATCAACCTGAACAACCGGTACATGGGCATGGTGCGCCAGTGGCAGCAGTTCTTCCACGGCAACCGCTATTCCGAGTCCTACATGGACGCGCTGCCCGACTTCGTGAAGCTGGCCGAGGGCTACGGCCACCGCGGCGTGCTGGTCGAGAAGCCCGCCGACGTCGAGGGCGCGCTGCGCGAGGCGTTCGCCAGCAAGAAAGAGCTGGTGTTCCTCGACTTCCTCACCGATCAGACGGAAAACGTCTACCCGATGATCCCCGGCGGCAAGGGCATGACCGAGATGATCCTTTCGGAAGATTTGTGAGCCGGCATATCATCTCGGTCCTCGTGGAGAACGAGGCCGGGGCGTTGTCCCGCATCTCCGGGCTGTTCTCGGCCCGCGGCTACAACATCGAGACCCTGACGGTCGCGCCCACCGAGGACGCCTCGATGTCGCGCATGACCATCGTCACCACCGGCTCCGAGGACGTGATCGAGCAGATCACCAAGCAGCTGAACAAGCTGATCGAGGTGGTGAAGGTGATCGACCTGTCGGAAGCCGAGCACATCGAGCGCGAGCTGATGCTGATCAAGGTGCGCGCCGGCCTGAAGGAGCGCGAGGACATGAAGCGCATGGCCGACATCTTCCGCGGCCGCGTGATCGACGTCTCCGACAACACCTACACCATCGAGCTCACCGGCGACACGCGCAAGCTCGACGCCTTCATCCAGGCGCTCGATCCGGGCAGCATCCTGGAGACGGTACGCACCGGCGCGAGCGGCATAGGGCGCGGCAACCGCGTCCTGCGGGTTTAATCCAATAAGCTTTTTTCGTTGGGGGAAATATGAAGGTCTATTACGACAAGGACGCCGACCTTTCGCTCGTCAAGGGAAAGAAGGTCACCATCATCGGCTACGGCTCGCAGGGCCATGCGCACGCGCAGAACCTGCAGGACTCGGGCATCAAGGTGACGGTGGGGCTGCGCAAGGGAGGCGCTTCCTGGGACAAGGCGAAGAAGGGCGGCATCAAGGTCGCCGAGCTGGCCGAGGCGATCAAGGGCGCGGACATCGTCATGATCCTGCTGCCCGACGAGCACCATGCGCAGGTCTACAAGGAGTTCGTCGAGCCCAACATCAAGAAGGGCGCCTCGCTCGCCTTCGCCCACGGCTTCAACATCCATTACGGCCTGATCCAGCCGCGCGCCGACCTCGACGTCTGGATGGTCGCGCCGAAGGCCCCGGGACACACGGTGCGCTCCACCTACGCCGCGGGCGGTGGCGTGCCGATGCTGATCGCCGTGCACCGCAATCCCTCGAAGAAGGCGCGCGACGTCGCGCTCTCGTACGCGGCGGCGATCGGCGGCGGCAAGGCGGGCATCATCGAGACCAACTTCAAGGAGGAGACCGAGACCGATCTGTTCGGCGAGCAGACGGTGCTGTGCGGCGGCTGCGTCGAGCTGGTCAAGGCGGGATTCGACACGCTGGTCGACGCGGGCTACGCGCCCGAGATGGCCTATTTCGAGTGCCTGCACGAGCTCAAGCTCATCGTCGACCTCATGTACGAGGGCGGCATCGGCACCATGAACTACTCGATCTCGAACAACGCCGAGTTCGGCGAGTACCTGACCGGGCCGAAGATCATCGACGAGGGGGTGCGCAAGCGCATGAAGGAGGCGCTGCACCGCATCCAGACCGGCGAGTACGCCAAGGACTTCGTGCTCGAGAACCGGGCCGGCGCGCCGTCGCTGCTCGCGCAGCGGCGCATGACCGCGGAGCTGCCGATCGAGAAGGTCGGCGCGCGCCTGCGCGAGATGATGCCGTGGATCAGGAAGAACCGCCTTGTCGACACTTCGAAGAATTGATCTTCTTCTGATCTGCTGTCTTGCCTTGGCCGCGGCCGGCTGCGGCGAGTCGGAAAGCGCGAAGCGGCTCGGCGCGCAGCCGAAGCAGACGGTCGACCGCGTGACCACCGACCTCGACAAGGCCATGCGGCAGGAAGCCCAGCGCATGCGCGAGGCCGAGGAGAAGAAGTAGCGCGTGAAAGCGCCCTGGCCCCACCCGATCGTCGCGCGCGAGGGCTGGCCGTTCCTCGCCGCAGCCGCCGCGGTGTCCTTGCTGGCAGCGTATTTCCTGGGGTGGTGGTCGATCCCCCTGTGGCTGCTCACGCTGTTCATCCTGCAGTTCTTCCGCGACCCGCCGCGCGAGCTGCCGGACGATCCGCGCGCCGTCGTCGCGCCCGCCGACGGGCGCATCGTCGAAGTGAGCCGCGCAGAGGACCCGTACCTGCGGCGCCAGGCGCTGAAGGTCTCGGTGTTCATGAACGTGTTCAACGTGCATTCGAACCGCTCGCCGGTGGACGGCGTCGTCAAGGAGCGCTGGTATTTTCCCGGCGCGTTCGTCAACGCCGCGCTCGACAAGGCGTCGCTTTCCAATGAGCGCAATGCGCTTTGGCTGCGCACGCGCGACGGCGCCGACGTGACCTGCGTGCAGGTGGCCGGACTGATCGCGCGGCGCATCCTGTGCTATGTTGACGCGGGCGCGGAGCTGACGCGCGGCCAGCGGTTCGGCTTCATCCGTTTCGGCTCGCGCGTCGACGTGTATCTGCCGATCGACGCGGAAGTGAAGGCGGCGATCGGAGAGAAAGTGTTTGCAGCGGAGAGCGTGCTGGCATGGCTGACGACCCCGAGTTCGAGCCGGAAGTAGCCGCGGCCCCCGGACGGCTCGGCGGCCTGCGCCGCCGGGGCATCTACCTGCTGCCCAACCTGTTCACCACGGGCGTGCTGTTCTGCGGCTTCTTCGCCATCGTCCAGGCGATGAACGGTCGCTTCGAGACCGGCGCGATCGCCATCTTCGTCGCCATGGTGCTCGACGGCATGGACGGGCGCGTCGCGCGCTGGACCAACACGCAAAGCGAGTTCGGCGCCCAGTTCGACAGCATCGCGGACATGGTCGCCTTCGGCGCGGCTCCGGCACTGGTGTCCTACATCTGGGTGCTCAAGGACCTCGGCACCCTCGGCTGGATCGGCGCCTTCATCTACTGCGCCGGGGCCGGAATTCGGCTCGCCCGCTTCAACGCCAACATCGCGGTGGTCGACAAGCGCTACTTCCAGGGATTGCCGAGTCCCTCCGGCGCCGCGGTGCTCACGGGGCTCATCTGGGTCCTCGTCGATTTCGAGTTCAGGCCCACCGGCTGGTCGGCGGGCCTCGTCTGGGTGGTGGCGGTATTCGCGGGCATCACCATGGTGTCGAACGTGCCCTTCTGGAGCTTCAAGGAAGTCAACTGGAAGAAGCGCGTGCCCCTCTGGGTGATCCTCGCCTGCGTGATCGGCATCTCGGTCGTCGCCTGGCGCCCCTCGCTCGTGCTCTGGGCGCTGTTCATGTCCTACGGGCTGTCCGGCTACGTGATGTGGGGCATGGGCCACCGCGCACGGCCGGTGCTGCCCGAGGAGTAGTGTAAAAATTTTTCAGGCCGCTTCCTGACCCGCCGCGCAGCGCACATCATGCGGCCATGGGTCGAATCGGGCGTAGCTATCCGCGCTTCAAGCCGCAGCGGCCGCAGAGCGATCCGGCGCCGCCGGCACGCTCGGGTTCGCATGTCATCGGCGCGGTCGTGGGCCTGCTCGCCGCGCTCGGCCTGATCGGCTGGCTCTTGACCCGTTAGCCTCCAGCCCGGCGCGCACCCACTGCGCGAAGCGGTGCGCGTCGAATTCCTGCGGAACGTAAACCCCGTGCGCGAATTCGCGCGACTGCAGGCCCTGCTGCTGCCATTCGCAGTTGCGCGCATCCTGCCGGTTCGTGATCTCCCATAGCGCCACGTAATGCTGCAGGTCCGGTTCGGGCAGCGGCAGGTGCCGCGGCTCGAACAGCCAGTCGTACACGATGCGCACGCTCTGCGGGCCGGTCGGGAACACGAGGTGCGAATTCACGTAATCCGGGTGGATGTTGAGGAAAAGGGCGGGCAGCACCATGTCGGCGATGTACAGCGTGCGCTTTTCGTCTTCGTTCAATCCCTGGAAAGGCGGCAGGCGGGCACTGCCGTCGAGGGTGAGCGTCGCCGCGGCGGGCTTGTATTGGGGCCTCGCCTCCGGCCGGCCGCGCAATCCCCAGGCCCCGGCCTCCTGGTAGGCGGTAACCACCGCGCACAGCTCCGGGTGCACCGGCGGGCAATGGAAGCACTCGGAAAAATTCTCGGCGATGAGCTTCCAGTTCGCCTTCACGTCCGCCACGATGCGCTGGCCAATACGGAGATGTTCAAACGAATAGTTGCCGTACCGGGCCGGGCGATCGGCAAGCGTATCGGCGAGCGGCGCGGGGTCCCTCGCGAGATTCAGGAACACGAAGCCGCCCCAGGTATCGACCGCCACCTCGTAAAGCCGATAGTCCTCCATCCTGAAGTCCGGCGTTTCCATGCGCCGCGGCGTGGCGACGAGCCGGCCCGCGAGGTCGTAGGTCCACGCGTGATAGGGACAGACGATGCGCATCCGAGGCAGCTGGCCCTTGTCGCCGGTGCACAGCACCGAGCCCCGGTGCCGGCAGGTGTTGTGGAAGGCGCGCAGCCGCGCGCTTTCATCTCTGAGGAGCACGATCGACTGGGTACCGATGCGTACCGTGCGCCAGTCGCCCGGCTGCGGAATTTCCTCCTCGCGCGCGGCGGCGATCCAGCGCGCGTACCAGAACGTCTGGAGCTCGCGCTCGTAGTGCTCCGGATCCCGGTACCAGCTTGCCGGGAGGCCGGGCTCGACCCGCTTGAGCGCTTCTCTTGTCATGTTCCTAGAGTAAAGCTATAGTCCGGCGGTGCAACAGGCCAAGCCTTCCCGCGTGCTACTGCGCGGTCTCCTTCCCCTGGCGCTCCTCGCGCTGGGCGGCCTGCTGCTGCGCCCCGCGCGCTAAATACCCCCGCCCACAATCCGAGAACCAGAGCTGGCCCGACCCGGGCCAAGGGATCACTCCATGAGCAAGCAGAAACTGATCATTTTCGACACCACGATGCGCGACGGCGAGCAGAGCCCCGGCGCGTCCATGACCAAGGACGAGAAGCTGCGCATCGCGCGCGCGCTGGAGCGCATGCGGGTCGACGTGATCGAGGCCGGCTTCCCGGCGTCGTCGAACGGCGACTTCGAGGCGGTGCGCGCGATCGCCAACGCGGTGAAGGACGCGACCGTGTGCGGCCTGTGCCGCGCCAACGACCGCGATATCCAGCGCGGCATCGAGGCGCTCAAGGAAGCGAAATCCTGGCGGGTGCACACCTTCATCGCGACCAGCCCCCTGCACATGGAGAAGAAGCTGCGCATGAGCCCCGAGCAGGTGTTCGAGCAGGCGAAGCTCGCGGTGCGCTTCGCGCGCAACGCGTGCCCGGACGTCGAGTTTTCTCCCGAGGACGGATCGCGCTCGGAGCTCGACTTCCTGTGCCGCGTCCTCGAGGCGGTGATCAAGGAGGGCGCCACCACCATCAACATACCCGACACCGTCGGCTACGCGGTACCCCAGCAGTTCGGCGAATTCATAAGACAATTAAGGGAGAAAATTCCCAACTCCGACAAGGCGGTCTGGTCCGTGCATTGCCACAACGACCTCGGCATGGCGGTCGCCAACTCGCTCGCCGCGGTGATGGTCGGCGGCGCGCGCCAGATCGAGTGCACCATCAACGGCCTCGGCGAGCGCGCGGGCAACACCTCGCTCGAGGAGGTGGTGATGGCCGTGAGGACGCGCAGCGATTATTTCGGCCTGGAAACCTCGATCGACACCACGCAGATCGTTCCGAGCTCGCGCCTGGTGTCGCAGATCACCGGCTTCGTCGTGCAGCCGAACAAGGCGGTGGTCGGCGCCAACGCCTTCGCGCACGCCTCGGGAATCCACCAGGACGGCGTGCTCAAGGCGCGCCAGACCTACGAGATCATGCGCGCCGAGGACGTCGGCTGGAGCACGAACAAGATCGTGCTCGGCAAGCTTTCCGGGCGCAGCGCGTTCAAGCAGCGCATGAAGGAGCTCGGCATCGACCTGGAAAGCGAAGACGCCTACAACAAGGCGTTCCAGCGCTTCAAGGACCTCGCCGACAAGAAAGCCCAGATTTTCGACGAGGACCTGCTGGCGCTGGTGGCGCAGGAGGCGGGCGCCTCGCACGACGAGCACTGGAAGCTGGTGTGGATGAGCCAGGCAAGCGGCATGGGGGAGCGCCCGCATGCTTCTGTAGTTCTAAAAGATACTGTCGAAAGGCGTGCTGACGCGGAGGGCGACGGCCCGGTGGACGCGACTTTCAAGGCGATCGAAAGCGTGGCGAAAAGCGGTGCCGAGCTGCTGCTTTACTCGGTGAACGCGGTGACCACCGGCACCGAGTCGCAGGGCGAAGTCACCGTGCGGCTCGCGCGCGGCGGGCGCATCGTGAACGGCGTCGGCGGCGACACCGACATCGTGGTCGCCTCGGCGAAGGCCTACATCAGCGCGCTCAACCGGCTCGAAAGCAAGATGGAGCGCGTGAATCCGCAGCACCAGCTATAAGATGGCGGCTGAGGGAGGAATCAAGATGCCCATTACCGGCGCAGACACGCTCCATCGGCGGCTCAATCGGGCCTCGGAAGTCGTCGGCAGCCTGCTCGTCGACGCCTTTCACCATCTCGCTTTGTTCGCGATCGGCGGCGCCATCGTGTGGTCGGCGGTCTACGCTTTCGCCGGCATGGCGGCGAAGGGCCACGCCTCGATCGACGACATCCTGCTGCTGTTCATTTACCTCGAGCTCGGCGCCATGGTCGGCATTTACTTCAAGACGAACCATATGCCGGTGCGCTACCTGATCTATGTGGCGATGACTGCGCTCACCCGAATGCTGATCTCGGACATCCAGGCGCATCACCGTCCCGACGTGGGCATCGTGCTGGTCTCGGGCGCGATCCTGCTGCTCGCGCTGGCGACGCTCGTGATCCGTTACGGCTCGGCGAAATTCCCGTCCGTGAGCGCGCCCGCCGAGCGATGAAGGCTCTGCTGCTCGCCGTCGTGCTCGCGTGGCCGGCGGGTGTGCAGGCGCAGATGTACAAATGCGTCGACGAGCGCGGCGTCACGCACTATTCCGACAAGCCGCGCGCGGGGTGCAGGGGCGGCGAGGTCGACATCCGGCCGATTCCCTCGCTCTCCGGAAGCGTGGCCGAGCGCAGCCAGGACTTCGCGCGCGAGGATGCCGACTTCAAGCGCCGGCAGAACGAGCGCGAGCGCGCCGCGGCGAAGGAGCACGCGGAGCTGCAGGCGCGCTGCAGGGCGCTGCGGCAGGAGCAGGGGCGGCTCTCGAGCGGCCGCCGGCTCGCGCAGGTCAACGCCAGCGGGGAGCGCGTCTACCTCCCCGACGAGGTGCGTGACCAGCGCCTGGCGCATCTGCGCGAGGCGCTGCGCGGATGTCCCTGAGGAGGTCCTGGCTCTTCGTGCCGGGGGCGGACGAGGCCGCGCACCGCACGGCGGCGCGCTGCGGCGCCGACGTCATCATCCTCGAGCTCGAAGACTTGGGCGGCGACCGGCGGCGCCGTCGATCTCGTTCCCAACGTCGAAACTGCCGCCGGGCTGCTCGATACCTTCGCCATTGTCGAGGCGATCGACTGTCCTTACACCTTCAGCGACGCGAAAGGCGCCGCGGCCGACGCGCGCCACGCAGCGCGCCTCGGCTACCGCATGAAAAGCGTGGTCGATCCTTCGCATGCTGCCGCGGTCAACAGGGCGCTCACGCCCGACTTCACCCGGGCGCGCAGGATCGTCGCGGCGTTCGAGAAGGCGCGCGCCGAGGGAAAGGACCGCGCGAAGCTGGACGGCGCGCTGATCGAGGTTCCGGTCTACGCGGCGGCTAAGCGCGTGCTCGAGTCAGCCGCGCATAGCTCACCGCCGCCCAAAAGAAAGCAAGGCTGAGCGCGGCTTCCGCAAGCGCCAGCTTCTGCGACAGGCCCGCATCGCTCCAGGCACGCGTCACGCCCTCGGCAAAGTAGGCGAGGATCAGCATGCTCGACCACTGATAGGTATAGCGCCTGCGCGCGGCGATGCCGCGAAACGGCAGCAGCAGCGGCAGGGCCTTGAGCGCGACGAGCGAGCCTCCGGGACGAAGCGGCGCGAGCCAAAGCTCCCACGCGAGGCACAGGGCGATGAGCGCGAGCAGGCTGCCCGCGGCGACCAGGCGAAGCACGCAGTATCATAAAAGCATAATGGAGAAGAATGCGTGGCGCGGCGCCGTGGAGTTCTGCATGGCCGTGGCGCGCCGCTTCCAGGAGGACCGCGGTTTCCAGATCGCGGGCAGCCTGACCTTCACCACGCTGCTTTCGATCGTGCCGCTTCTCACGGTCGCGCTCGCGCTCTCGACCGCTTTTCCCGTGTTCGATGAAGCGAGCAACACGCTGCAGCTTTTTCTCTTCGAGCATTTCCTGCCGAACGCGAGCAGCATGGAGGCGATCCGCGAGCAGATCATGGCGTTCTCGGAGGAGGCCGGGCGGCTGACGGCGATCGGCATGCTCTTTCTCCTGGTCACCGCGGTGATGCTGATGCTGACGATGGACGATGCGCTGAGCCGCATCTTCCAGGTGCGCCGCCGCCGGCCGCTCGCCCAGAACGCGATCATGTACTGGAGCGTGCTGACCCTCGGGCCGGTGCTCATCGGCGCGAGCCTTTCGCTGACCACCGTGCTCATCGGCGAATCGTCCCCTCTGCTGCGCCTGCTTCCATTCGTGTTCACGTGGTCCGCGCTCACGCTGGTCTACATCCTGGTTCCGTACCGGCGTGTCGAGCTGCGCCATGCCGCCTTCGGCGCGCTGCTCGCCGGCATCGCATTCGAGCTCGCCAAGCGCGCTTTCGCGGTCTACCTCGCCAATTTTCCGACCTATACGCTGATCTACGGCGCATTCGCGATGCTGCCGGTGTTCCTCGTCTGGGTCTATGTCTCCTGGCTGGTCGTCCTGGCGGGCGCGACTTTGACGGCGCTGCTGCCGGGCTACCGCGTCATCACCACCGAGCGCAATCGCGCCCCGGGTCGCGAGCTCACTGAAGCGCTGGACGTGCTCGCAGTGCTGGCGCGCGCCCAGGATGCCGGGCAGGTGCTTCCGCTCGCGCGCATCGCCGCCGGGGCCGGCATGATGCCGAATCGCTGCGAGCTCATGCTCGAGCGTTGCGCCGGCCTCGGCTGGGTGGCGAAGGCCGAGAGGGACGGCTGGGTGCTTTCGCGCGACGCGGATACCATCCGGGTCGCCGACGTCTACCGGGCGTTCGTGCTCGATCCCGAGCTCACCGGCGAGCGCCTGGCCGATCATTGGAAGTACATCGACGTCTCGCTGGCCGAGACGCTGCGGCAGATCTCTGAAAAGGAACACGCATGACCGACATCCCCCGCGCGGAGCGCCTCATCGTCGCGCTCGACGTCGCTACCCCGGCAGAGGCGCGCGCGCTCGTCGAGAAGCTCGGCGACGCGGCGCGCTTCTACAAGGTCGGGCTCGAGCTGTTCATGGCAGGCGGCTATTTCGAGCTCGTCGACTGGCTGGTTGCGCGCGGCAACAAGGTGTTCGTCGACCTCAAGTTCTTCGACGTGCCCGAAACCGTGCGCCGGGCGGTCGTGAATCTGCGCGGCCGCGGGGTCAGCTTCGCGACGGTGCACGGCAACCAGGCGATGATGGAAGCCGCGGCAAAGGAGAAGGGCGAGGTCAAGATGCTCGCCGTCACGGTGCTCACCAGCCTCGACCGGGGCGACCTCGACGACCTGGGATTCTCCTGCGACATCGAGCGCCTGGTGCTCTCGCGCGCGCGCCGCGCGATCGAGGCGGGCTGCGACGGCGTCATCTCTTCCGGCCTGGAGGCGGCGCGGCTCAAGGCCGAGTTCAAGGATCGGCTGCTTGTCGTCACGCCCGGAATTCGCCCGGTCGACAACCGCCCGGCCGACGATCAGAAGCGCACGGTCGACGTCGCGCAGGCGTTTGCCGCGGGCGCCGACTACATCGTGGTGGGACGGCCCATCCGGCAGGCCGCCGAGCCGCGCGCGGCCGCGCTCGCCATCCAGGATACGATCGCTAGGATTTTTCCTGCAGCGCCCGGATGAGGCGCCTCAGGTGCTCGTGGTGAGGTGGAAGCGGGCCGAAGAAGAGCTGCGCCTCGCCGCGGGTGATCCGGATGGTGGGAAAGTTCTCCACCTCCAGATCGCCGACCTGGTCGGCATCGTCCTCGATATCGAGCCAGACAAAACGCGCCTGCGGAAACTCTCCGGCGAGCGCGAAAAACCCTTCGCGGTACGCCTCGCAGCTATCGCACCAAAGGGCGCACAGGCAGGTGACGACCATCGTTCGACTGGCATTGTATTTGTAGCGGTTCAACTACAACAGGATCACTTTTTCGTGGATAGCCCGGCAGGGGAGGCGCCACTTAGCATGACGCTCGCCCATGACTCCGGAAATGCAGGAAAGGACGCGAGGGGCGCGCGATTTTGCGTCGCTGACCGAGGAAATCCTCGCCGCCTGCGAGCCTTTCGGGCCGGTGCATTCCTTCAAGCTGGTGCACAACCGCGGAACGAGCTCCGTGGCCTGCGTCATCGAGCTCGAGGCCCAGAAGCAGCAGCCGGCGCTTGCGCGCGCGCTGGGCGCTCGCGCCGTGAACGGCGCCGTCTGCCTGGAAATCCCTGTGTCGCGCGCTTTCGAGTCGGGCAGCCACGTGGTCGGCATGGCCCCGCAGCCGCCTTACCATGACCAGGTAGCCACCTAGACGATTTCCCCCCCTTGCATACGCACCTCCCTCCCTTCGTGCGTATGTAGGCATCCGACCCCGGCTCCCCTACCGGGGTCTTTTTTTTGCTAGTTCGGGAAGTCGAAGATGACGTTGACCCTGCGGTTTTCCTGCTGCCCCTCCGCGCTCGTGTTGTACGCGAAACGCCGGGTCGCGCCGAACCCTTGTGCGAACAGCCGGGTGCGATCGACGCCGAACCGGTCCACCAGGGCGTTCACCACAGCCTCGGCCCGGCGTTGGGAGAGCTGCATGGCCTGCTCGGGGGTGCCGCGCTGGTTGCTGGTGTGCCCCTCCACCGTAGCCACGACGCCGGGGTTCGCCTTCATGAAATCCGCCACCTTGCGCAGCTCCGCGAGGTACTGCGGCCGAACGTCGGCCCGGTTCGTGTCGAACTCCATGTCCATCGCCATGGTGACCCTGGCGGGGGCGGGCGTGAGCCCCTCGACATCCGTTGCGCACGCGATGATGGCGTTGATGCGCCGGTTCAGCCGTCTCCCCACCTCGGTCCGGTTGTCCGCTATGGGGCGCGTCTCGCCGTACCCCACGGCATTGAGCCGGGATTGGGCGATGCCGCGACTTACCAGGTAGTTCACCATGCTCTGCGCGCGGCTTTGGGACAGCCGCATATTGTCGGCGCTCGTCCCAACCTCATCGGTGTGGCCCTCGATCACCGCCGTGGTGTCGGGGTATTTGCGCATGAAGGTCACCACCTTGTCGAGCTTCTCCTCGGATTCGCGCTGCACGGTCTTCTGGTTGATCTCGAACTGGATGTCGAGAATGCTGCAGTATTGCTGAGTCCGCGCCACGGCAGGCGCGACGGGCACGATGACCAGCTCCGCGAGTGGCACCGGTGCGGGGGCCGGCGCTACCGCGGCCGGAGCCACATACGCTGGCGGCGGCGTTGCCGCGCGCGGGGCGGGGGCCGGCGTTTTCCCGAACCGGTAGACCAGGCCGATGGAGAGAAGATCGATGTCGCCCTTGTTGCCGACGGCATCGTCGATCCGGTAGCGCTCCGCCTCGACGCGCATGCCGAGAGATTCGGTGAAAGCGTATTCGAGGCCCGCGCCGAACTTGTAGTTCGTATCGCGCTTGCTGGGACTGGGATCGAGCACTACGACTGCCCCGGTTCCGGCGAATGAGTCGCTGGCTTTAGCGTGGTTCAACCCGATCCGGGCAAACGCAGAAAGCCTTTGCGTAACGGGAAGAATGCCGACGGCGTCGAGATTCACGCCTTTGAGCTTGATATCGCCGCGCAGCGTTCCCGCCGGTACCGTGGTCGCAGTGAAACCGAACTTCCCCAGATCGAAATAGCCGCCTTCGAGGGCAAAATTCCTGTTGAACCGGTAGCCGCCAAACAACTTATAGCCGGTGTCGCGGTCGTCATCGTTGATCGAGGTCGTGGTGAAGCCCCCCGCCAGCAGGCTCCTGGTGATCCTCTCGTCGTCGATTTTCGCTCTTGACTGGCCAATGTTGATCCCGCCGTACCAGCCGGAATCGTCCGCCGCTGCGAACGGGCTGGCGATTACGGCGAGTGCCACCAGACCCAGCGCCCCTGAGGCTCTTGCTGATTTCATGTTTTTCTCCAGGAGGATTTACCGTCCCTAATAAAGTCACGAAGTTACGGCGTTGCTGCAAATCGTAAGACGGGCCGTGATTGTCACTATCACTTTGTCCCGATCAAGCAATAAAGGCCGGCAGAAATGACGCTGCCGGCCTTTATCTTTAATGCCTCCACGCTCACGGGGCAGGCACGTTAATGACGGTGTTCACCACGGTGACTGAAGCACCCAGGGACAACGCTCTGCCGTTCAGCGTCACTATCGCGACATTGCCGGCGGTGGAGAACGTGACTCCTGCCTGGGAAATGATGGTTCCTACCATGGTGCCGCCTCCTCCCGCGTTGATAGTCGCGGCACTGCCGACTTGCCAGAAGACGTTCTTGGCCTGGGCGCCGTTAGCCAGGATGATGCTTTGCGGGAATGCGGCTCCCGGGCCGCCCACCGTGAGCGAGGTCGCCATCTGGAACACCCAGGTAGCATTCGCGTCGCCTGCGGCGTCGAGGGTGAGATCCCCTCCCTGTATCGCGAACGACCCCGCGGGGGCTTTATAGACGCCAGGAAGCAGGGTCAGCCCGGCCAGGTTGCCGCCCGGAGCTGGACTTGCGCCAACCGGCGCCATTGCCTCCAAGACTTGATACGCGGTTTGCGCGTCGAGGCGGGCTTGGGGTGCAGCCGCGCAATTGGCGGCATTTACGCCGGCAGACGTCGGGCCCGTGGTAGAGACGGCACACGTCTTGATCGTCCCGGTCACGTTCCCGATATTGGCCAGCGTTTCCGTATAAATATCGCCATTCGAATCGTGGAATCCGGTGATCGACGAAGTCGCCGTAGCGGTGGTTCCGATGTCCGCAGTGAGCGCACCGGCACCGTCGATGACCGTCAGGGTCCCCATGTTGGTCATCCCGGCGCTACCCCCGAAAATCCCGTAAGGCTCGGCCGTTCGGAGATTTATGGGCGAAACGATCACCGGTGCTGCAGCGGTCGTAAAGGTCCATGGATTCGGCACCAGTCCGCTTACCAATGCGTTGCCTGCCAGGTCCGTGGCCCCGGTGACTGTGGCGGTATATTGGGTACTGAATGCGAGATCGGCTAAAGGTGCGAAGGTCGCAACGTTATTGAGCGGGTCATAGCTGACCGTTCCCGTCACTGGCGTTACGCCGGGTCCTGTCAGCGTAAAGGTTGCCGTGCTGATCGTCGCAGGGTCCATCGGCTCACTGAAGGTGGCGTTGATGGCCTTGGTGACAACTGACACATTGGTGGCAAGATTAACGGGGTTTGTGAAGTTGATTCTGGGCGCGGTGGTATCCGGTGCTGCGGCTGTTGTGAAGGTCCATGGATTCGGCACCGGTCCGGCTGCCAGCGCATTGCCTGCCAAGTCCGTGACCGTGTTTGCAACCGTGGCGGTATAGGTGGTGTTGTTCGCGAGATTGCTTGCCGGCGTAAAGGTTACGGTGGCGCCGGCGGCAGCGTAGGTCACGGTGCCTGCTACGGGAGCTCCTCCGGGTCCTGTCAGCGTAAAGCTTGTCCCGCTGATCGTTGCAGGGTCCATCGCCTCATTGAAGGTTGCGGTGATTTTCCTATTGATTTCCACGCCCGTGGCGGTATCAGCCGGGGCGGTGAGACTGATTAGAGGCGCGACGACATCCGGAGCCGCCCCTGTTACAAAGGTCCATGCAAAATTACTTGCCAGCGTATTGCCTGCGGTGTCCGCGGCCGCGGTCGTGATAGTGGCGATATATTGGGTATTGCCTGCGAGATCGACTGTCGGATTAAAGATCGCGGTGTTGCCGACGGCAGCGTAGGTCACGGTGCCCGCCACGGGAGCTCCTCCAGGTCCTGTCAGCGTAAAGGTCGTCGCCGGAGAGACGAGCGTTGCGGGGTTCATCGCCCTGCTGAAGGTGGCGGTGACGTTGCTGTTGGTCGCCACGGCCGTGGCAAGATTGGCAGGGGCCGTAAAAGTCACCGTGGGTCTGGTAGCGGCGATGCTTGGGCTGCCCAAGATTGGATCTCGCCCTTCGCCGCCGCCTCCTCCGCATCCTGCCGCCAAAGCGCTCAGCAGCAAGACCGTGAACCACGTCAGGAATCTGGAACAGCTCGCAGACTTTTTCATTTGTTTCCCTTTTTCATCTGATCCCGGAGAGCCGTCGATGCGATCGACCGACCCCTTGTGCGTGCGCACGCCGGGGTTCTGCACAATCGCCTCGCGCAGAGCTTCACAATCGAAGTATCACGGTCGGTCACGGCAGGTTCTGTGCGGTGGCGTACAGACTCGGGATGATGAGTACGCCCGCGGACGCATTACGACCATGACGAGCGCCCCCGCGAAGCACGCCCTTTCCCCTGACTCGACCTCCAAAGTTCACGAGCGCAAATTGCAGCGAATCAACGGGTTGGCGCTTGACGTGCCTGCGGCGTCATCTGAATCCGGCCTATTTGAGCTGCAGCTCGAAAATGCCGGCGCCGCGCTCGACCGCGATGAGGCGCAAAAGCGGCGCGAGCTCGTCCTGGTGCTGCGCGGGAACGCGAGCAGTGGCGAGAAAGCTCGGCGGGGCGCCGTTCGACCAGGTGCCGTTGCCTTCGAGCTGCAGCGGCCCCTGGAGCGTTCTCAGCGCGGCGTGCAAGGCGGGGCCGGCGGCCTTGAAGCGCACCTCGTACTCGCCGAGAGGTGAGATCGGCGTCAGCGCCGAGCCGGCCCCACGCCATTGCAATGTCGCGTCGCCGTGCATGCGGCCGTGCTCGAGAGACAGGTGCGAGATTTTGACCAGCACGTCGCCGGAGAGACGCAACGGCGCGAGCCTGGGGATGCCCAGGCCAAGGGCTGCGGCCGGCAGATGGATGCCGGCGCCCGCAATCTCGATGCGCGAGAGCGAGAGCGTCACCGGGAAGGGCTTGGCGGCCCGGTCGAGCTCGACTTCGGCGACCAGGCGTGCGCGCAGCAATGACTCGGGCAGCACGCGCCAGGCGAGGCGCTTCGCGACGCCGGCCCTGCCGTGCGCATCGCGGATCTCGATCCAGCCCGCGCCGGACCACACACTGCCTTCCGCGCTGGCGAGGCGCAGCCGGCCGTCGCTTAAGCGCTCGAGGCGGGCATCAATCAACGTTGCCGGTGCGAACCCGATCAATGCCGCGGCAAATGCGCCCGCACCAAACGCGGCCGCAAGCCAGCGCATTACTGCGCTCCGGCGCGGGTGAGCGTGGCGCTCGCGCTGACCATGCCTGGCGCGGAAAGGGCTTCGATGCGCGCCGCCTCCAGGCGCACGTGCTGCGTCTGCAGGGCCGCGATCCAGCCGAGCCAGTCGGCGAAGGACACGGCGCCGAATGCGACCTGCACGTGATCGGCGTCCGGCGTGTCGATGCGCGTCAGCGCGCCGGACAACCGGGCGGCGTCAGCCCGCGCCTGCACCAGCGTGCGCAGGTCGCTCGGCGAGGCCGGTGGCGCGGGCGTGGCGCGCAGGCGCTCGTACTCGGCCGCCTGCTGGTCGAGGAGCGCCGCCTGCGTGCGCAGCGCCGCCACGCTCGCGCCCAACTGGCCGCGAGCGCGGTCCGCCGAGTACAGCAGCAAGACGTACAGCGCGGCGCCCAGAACCGCTGCCAGCACGGCGATGACCATGCGCTCCCGCGGCGCGCGCGACTCCCAGGCTTTGCGCAGCGCGGCTTTCATAAGGCACGCACCGTGATGAGCTTCGTCCCGGTGACATCGACGATCAATCCCGTCTGGGTCAGGCGCGCCACGATGCGGCGCAGCGCCGCCTCTTCGGTCGCAGCAAGCTCGAGGGTCATGCGCCCGCCCTCGTAGGACACGGTGCGCAGCCCGCCCGCGGGCAGCTCCTTCAGCCCAGTGGCGACTTTCTCGATCATCGGCGCGAAGTCGCCGCCGTCGGGCACACGGGCCCGATGGCGCGCCGCCGCGAGCTGGCGGCGCATCTGCAGCGCCGGGTCCGCGACGGCGACGGCGTCGGGAAAGGCGCTGCGAAAGCGCGCCTCCATCCGAGCCCGCACTGCTCGCTGCTCGGCTCCGAGCAGCATCCAATCGGCGATCAGCGCAGCACCGTGGATGGCAAGGGCCACGCCGGCGATCCAGGCGGCCGGCCGCAGGCTTGCCAGCGCCGCCGGGGTCATGCGCCAGCGGCGGCGTTCCTGCGCCAGGCTGATGCCGGCCTGCTGCGGCGCCTGGCGCCAGTCCCAGGCTCCCAGGGCATGCAGCGGGATCCCGAGGTCGCGCTGCCAGGCCGCGAGGTCGGGCGCCGCCCCCGGCGCAGTGACATAGACCGCGATGGAGTGAGGCCGCGCGCCGCGCAGCTGCGCTTCCTCGAGCATCATGCGCAGCGAAAGCGGCGGTGTTGCCTCATCGCCGCCGTCGGTCGCCGCGCCTTCGAATTCGCCCGTGCGCACGAATCCCTCGCCCCCGTCCCACGCGAGGCTCCATTCGCCGCTCGCGCGCGGCAGCAGCAGGATCTCCGAGTGCACCTCGTATGCGCGCAGGCCGACGGCTTCGAGCGCATCGCGCCAGCGCTTCAGTCCCTGCTTGTCGAGCACGGCGAGCGCGTCGGCGTCTTCGGTGGCTCCCAGCCAGCTTACCTGGTTGGCATCGGGCTCGGCGGCAGTAGCTTCCTCGACCGCGAACGCCAGCACCGGTCCGGCGCGCTGCCGCGCGCCTTGCGGCAGTTGCGCGCGCGTGATCAGCACCTGCGCCGCGGGAATGACGAGCTGGACGCGATCGGCACGGTGCGGCAGCTCAGCGAGGCGTCCCTCGCCCTGAACCGATTGCCGCTCGTCGATGAGCACCCACTCGCAGCGCAACGGCGCGTCGCCAAGCGGCGCGTAAATGCGCAGCAGGCTCATGGATATTTTCTCCAGACGACCGCGGGCCAGCCGCTCGGCCCGCGTGCCAGCAGGACGGTGCCGCGCGCCTGCGCGCCGCCGATCGTCACACGCGCGCTCGCCTGGAAGAAGTCGCTGCCGGTCGCGACGTCGTTGCCTCCCGCCACGGCCCCGGGGGGAAGCTGCGCGAGGAACTCGGCGCGGTTGCGGAAATAGGCGCGGCCGCGCTGCACGGCCAGTTGGCGGGCAGCATCGAGATCCAGGCCCTCGATCACCGCGGCGAGGACTTCAGGCGAAGCGGTGTTGACGTTCACCGCGGTGAAGCGGGGCAGCGCCGTGACGAACGGACGCAGCCGCGCGCGCACGGCTTCGTCGAAACCCGGCACGGTCGCCAGCTCGGCCGCGTCGATGAGCGGCCGGTTGGCTGCCAGATAGGCGTCTGCGAGCGCGTCCGGCAAACCCAGGATCTGCAGAAGGCGGCGGAACTGCCGGACGTGGGGAGGGCTGACCGCCCCGTTTTTCAGCAGGTTGTTGAGATTGAACGCGCCCTGCTGGTCTTCGATCTGGCCGGCGAGCTCCCCGTTATCGACCGGCACCGGCGGCAGGCGCAGGGCCCAGGGCTCGCCCAGGTGGTCCACGCCGCTCGAGCGTCGATCGTCGCTCAGCACGGCGCGCGCCCAATCGACGCCCGCCCGGACCAGCGCCTGCGCCTGCACATGCTCGGAAGCGAGCTCTGCGTGCCGCGACCAGGTGCTCTGTGAGGCGAGCATCGCCGCCGCGGCGATCGCCGCGAGCGCGACCACGCCCATGGCCAGCACGACCGCCACGCCGCGTTGTTTCGTTCTCATGATGTCAGGGCGAATACGCGCACCAGCTCCTCGCCGGAGG
>Ga0156283_1257_pt2 | contig 46402 bp, 42 predicted proteins | sample RifCSPlowO2_12_FD_107932 | JGI IMG/M metagenome (GOLD analysis project Ga0156283, IMG submission 107932) | Betaproteobacteria bacterium RIFCSPLOWO2_12_FULL_65_14 | reverse complement strand
AAGCTCGAATATCTGCGCGAGGGCGGCTCCGACAAGCACGCGCGCGACATCCGCTTCATGCTCGCCGCGACGCAAGTCGATCTCGCGTTCGTCGGGGCCGAGGTCGCGCGCCTCGGCCTGCACGAACAATGGGCAAGATGCACCGCATGAGCATGCACGCGCGAGTCGTTCTCTCACTCTGCGCAATCGCGCTGCTCGCCGGATGCGCAACGCAGGCGAGCGGGCCGGGCGCGCGCGGCGAGGTTCCGGTGCACGTCGTGACCCACGGCTGGCACACGGGCCTGGCGATGCAGGCCTCCGACATCGACTTCGCCCGCTGGCCCGCGCTGCCGCATCGCGCCCGCGCCAGATATATCGAAGTCGGCTGGGGCGACCGCGACTTCTACCCCGCGCCGGGCTTCAACCTCTGGTACGGCTTCAAGGCCTTGTTCTGGCCGACGGCGAGCGTGCTGCACGTCGTCGGCTTCGACGAGCCGCCGAAGCGCACCTTTGCTGCGAGCGAGGTCGTCGAGCTGCGTGTTTCGCGCGCCGGCTTCGAGCGCCTGCTCGCCTACATCGCGTCGAGCTTCGAGCCGGGCGCCGGGCCGATAGCGCCCGGCCTCTACGCAAGTGGCGCGTTCTATCCCTCGCGCGAGAAGTTCCATCTCTTCAAGACCTGCAACGTGTGGGTGGCGCGCGGCTTGCGCGAGGCGGGGATCGAGGTCCGCTCCTCGCTCACCACGGAAGGCCTGATGGCGCAGCTGAGGCCGCTAGGGGCTGCCGGCCACGAGTCTGGTCGGACGCCTTTTCGGCAACCATGATGACGCAGGCATTGATGTTGGCGCCGACGATATCGGGCAGCACCGATGCGTCGATCACGCGCAGGCGCTCGATGCCCCGCACGCGCAGCTGCGCGTCGACCACGGCGCCCTCGTCGCTCCCCATGCGGCACGTGCCGCACGCGTGATGGAACGTTCCTGCGCCCTCGCGGATGCTGGCTTTCAAATCTTGCTCGGTCGCCGCCCCGGAGCCCGGGAAGATCTCCTCTCCGGCGAACCGGGCGAGCGGCGCCTGGCGCGTCACTTCGGTGTGGTAGCCCCAGTCGTGCAGGCGCTCCTGCCAGAGTTTGCCGATGCCGATCGGGATATGGATGAGCGGATCCCGATCGCGCCCGTCCGCCTCGAGAAGCAGTACCGTCGCGTGGCGATCCTCGGAAAGGCGGTTGGCGAGCACGCAGCCCGCGGAGCCTGCACCGATGATGATGAAGTCGTAGGTTTCCGCCATAATCTTCCGGGGGACATCGTACCTTGTGCCACGGAAGACGCTTACCAGAGGAGGAAAACCGATGATGACGAGTTTACGGAGTGCGGCTCCGGCGCTGCTCGCCGCCTTGATATCGCTTGCAGTGCTCGGACCGGAACGCGCAGCGGCGCAGACCGTGGCCATCTCCACGCTTCCGCCCGGCGCCATCAACAACGTCCAGGCAGCGGCGATCGCCAAGGTGGTCCAGGAGAAATCCGACCTGCAGATGCGCCTGATGACGTTCAATGCTCCGGCGGCGATCATCGGCGCGGTCCAGAACAAGCAGGCCGAATTCGCCTACACGAGCAACGAAGAGGCCGGCGACGCGTTCTCGGGCGACAACGAATACAGGGGCAAGGCGATGAAGGATTTGCGCATCGCCTTCACCGTGTTCCCGTTCCGCGTCGGGATCATCGTGCGCAACAACTCCGACATCAAGACCGTCGCCGACATGAAAGGCAAGCGCGTCGGCTCGGGGTGGACCGCCTTCAGGCAGGGCCTTGCGCTGTGGGACGGGCTGCTCGCGAACGGCGGGCTCGCCCTCAGGGACACTTCCCCGGTGCCGACGACCGACCTGCTGCGCGCCGCCGAGGACTTCAAGGCGGGGAAGTCGGACGCGTTCATGTTCGCGGTCGGCGGCCCCAAGGTGGCCGAGATCCACGCGTCGATCGAGGGCGGGGTGCGCTTCCTCAACCTGGAAAACAGCCCGCAGGCCGATGCGCGCATGCAGGCGGTGCGCAGGGAATACCACGTCGCGCAGGTCAATCCGGCGCCCCATTTCCCGGGGATCATCGGCGCCACCAACCTGATGGAGTACCACATCGTCTTGCTGACCCACAAGGATGCCTCCGACGACCTGGTCTACAAGGTCGTGAAGACGGTGCATGCGAACAAGCCCGGCCTGGTCGCCGGCCACCCTTCCTTCGCCGCCTTCACGCAGCAAGGAATGGCCTATCCCCACCGCCTGGAGTATCACCCGGGCGCGCTCAAGTTCTTCAAGGAAGCCGGTATCGGTAAAGGCAAGTGAATCCGCCGGTTTCGCCGGCGGTGCGCGTCCTGCGCCCGGTGCTGGCGATCGCCATCGCGCTGGGCGCGCTTCTCTGGGCGGTCGATTTTTATCGCTTCATCGGCCTGCTGTTCCTGCCCGAGCAGTTTCTCGCCGCGACCTTCGCGGCCGCCCTGGCGCTCACCTTTCTGCACTTCCCGGCGACGCCGCGCACCGAGCGCGGCCGGCTGCCCTGGTACGACGCGGCCCTCTCTCTCGCCGGCTTCGTGACCGGGGTCTACGTCGCGATCGATTTCCCGGATCTCTCGGGCCGCATGTTCGAGGCTCCGATCCAGGGGCTCGCCACGGCGTCGGTCTTTCTTTTGCTGACCGCCGAGGGGCTGCGGCGCACGGTCGGCGCGCCGCTGGTCATCGTCCTCGTTTTCTTCATCGCGTACGCCCTGGTCGGCCACCACGTGCCGGGCGCGCTGCAGACGCGCGAGGTCCAGTTCGACCGGATGCTCGTCTATCTGGGCATCGACACCAGCGGCTTGTTCGGCCTCATCATGATGGTCGGCGTCACCGTGGTGATTCCTTTCCTGTTCTTCGGCCGGCTCCTGTCCGAATCCGGCGGCTCGGGCTTTTTCAACGACCTTTCGCTCGCTCTGATGGGGCGCTTTCGCGGCGGCGCCGCCAAGATCTCGGTTCTCGCCTCGACCCTGTTCGGCTCGATTTCGGGCGTGGTGGTGTCCAACATACTGGCAACGGGGGTGGTCACCATCCCGTTGATGAAAAGAACCGGGTTCTCGCCGCAGTACGCCGGAGCGGTGGAAGCCACGGCGTCGAACGCGGGGCAGCTCATGCCGCCGGTCATGGGCGCGGTCGCCTTCGTGATGGCCGACTTCCTGCAGCGCCCCTACCGCGACATCGTCATCGCCGCGCTCGTTCCCTCGCTGCTGTATTACGCCGCGCTTTTCATCCAGGTCGACCTGGGGGCGGCCAAGATGGGGATCAAGCGCGTGCCGGAAAAGGACATCCCGCCGCTGTGGCCGGTCCTGAAAGCCGGAGCGATCTTCGCGCTCCCGTTCGTCGCGCTGATCTATCTCCTTTTCTGGGCAAACCGCGAAGCCGAGTTTGCCGCGCTGATGGCCTCGCTGGTCGCCGCGGCGATCGGCATGCTTTTCGGCTACAAGGGCAAGCGCATGAGTTTTCGGGCGCTGCTGAACGCGCTCGTCGCCACCGGAATCTCCAGCCTCGACATCCTGATCATTTCCGCCGCGGCCGGCTTCATCGGCGGCATTCTTCAGGCGACCGGATTCGGGTTCGCGCTGACGCTGCTGCTCGTCAAAGTGGGGGCCGGCAACCTCATCCTGTTCCTCGTGATCGCGGCGCTTCTCTGCATCGTGCTCGGCATGGGCATGCCGACCATCGGCGTCTATGTGCTGCTCTCGGTGCTCATGGCGCCCTCGCTGGTCGAGCTCGGCTTCACGCCGCTCGCCTCCCACATGTTCATCCTCTACCTCGGCATGATGTCGATGGTGACGCCGCCGGTGGCGATCGGCGCGTACTTCGCCGCGAGCCTCGCGAACGCGCCGCCCATGCGCACCAGCTTCATCGCCATGCGCCTGGGCTGGACGGCTTACATCGTGCCGTTTCTCTTCATGTTCTCGCCGGCCCTGCTGCTGCAGAGCCCTTCGGTGACGGAGACGGTCCTCGCCGTCGGCACCGCGGTGATCGGCGTCTGGCTGATTTCGGCGGCCAATAGCGGGTATCTGTTCGGGCCGCTGGGGCCGTGGTTGCGGGCCGGGTTTGCCTTCGCCGGGACCTGCCTGCTCATTCCCGACCAGATCTCATCCTGGGCTTTCTGGACCGACACTGCCGGCGCCGTAGGCGGCGCCGCGCTGGTCGCCTGGCATGTCATTCAGCACCGGAAAACTTCGGAATCTGCGGGACGACGAGGTGGAAGATTTTCAAGGTTGCGCCGGGCGCCGCCTCGATAGTCGCTGACTCGGACGGACCGAGATAGAGGCCCATCCCCTGGGTCACGCCGTGCGTTTTCCCCTCGAGCGTGATGCTGCCCTCGCCTTCCATCAGATAGAGCAGCTGGTGCCGGTTGCTCGACGCAGCGGCGAATCGCTCGCCGGACTCGAGCCACCGGAGCGTGCCCACGACGTTCTTCGCGCCGGCGAGCGCGTCGTTGAGGATTTCGGTCCTCTCGCCGCCGCCCGGCGTCTTCTCCCGCGGCAGCTTCGTCGTGTCGATGAAGAGTGTTGTCGGCATCTACGACTGCCACCACACGCCGCCGTCGACGCGGTTCCACTTCAGATCGTCTGGCGTGCCGTCGAGGATTGCGGTCTTGAAGCGGTTCGGCGCCTGGAACTCGAAATAGAAGAGCGGCGACTTCACCGCACGCAGGCGATGCTCGGCCAGCGCGGGAATGAACACCATCGTGCCGGGCGGCACTTCGCGCTTGCCCTCCGGCGTCTCGACTTCGCCAGTGCCCTCGATGATGAAGTAGAAGTGCTCGCAGTTCTCATGCCGGTGCAGGGGCGACGAGGCGCCCTGGCGGTAGCGCATGATGCCCGCCAGCATGTCGTCGATCTTCGCCAGCTCCTTGTCGACGAAGAAGGTGCGCTCGCGTCCCGGCACGGCCGAGACCAGCCTCGGCAGCTGATCCTGATGAAAAATGTAAGCCAACTACTTCGCCGTCACCGGCGCGACCGCAGCCGCCCGCTTCGCCGCAACCGCGGTTTCCTTCTCCCGCAGCGCGTTCAGGATCTTCTCCGGCGTGATGGGCAGGTCCTTGATCCATACGCCGGTCGCATTCGCGATGGCGTGCGCCACAGCGCCGAGCACAGGCAGCGTGCTGCCCTCGCCGATTTCCTTCGCGCCGAACGGGCCGCGCGGCTCGTAGGAGTCGACGATGCCGCTGAAGATCTGCGGCGCGTCCTTGATCGTCATGATGAGGTAGCCGTGGAGGCTCGCATTGGCGAGCTGGCCGTCTTCGCCGAACTGCACGCCTTCCATGATCGTCTCGCCCGCCCCCATGACGATCGCGCCCTCGACCTGGCCGTTCACCGCCAGCGGATTGATGGGCTTGCCGCAATCGTGGTAGTCGGTAAAGCGCTCGACCTTGACCTTGCCGGTCTCCATGTCGACGCTGACCTCGCACACCGAACTGCCGAACGAATACGCGGGGCTGGTGCCGACCGTCGCGCCCTTGTAGTCGCCGCCGAGGCCTTCGGGCGGCTTGTACCAGCCGGAGCCGACCAGCGGGCCGTTGTCGTTGAAATACTTCCGGGCGACTTCCGCCCACGGCACGGTGCGCTCTGCTTCGCCGCGCACGAACATCGTGCCGTCTTTCGCTTCCACGTCGTAAGCCTCGCAGCCCAGCAGCGCGGCCGCGTACGGCTTCATCTTCTCCAGCACCATCGCGCCGGCGCGCGACACCGCGTGGCCGGCCATGAAGGTGACGCGCGAGGAGTAGGCGCCCAGGTCGAGCGGCGCCACCTCGCTGTCGGAGGTCTGCAGGCGCATGCGCGACACCGGGATGCCGAGCGACTGCGCGCACATCTGCGCGAGCACCGTGTCGCTGCCCTGCCCGATCTCGGCCGCGCCGATCATCAGCACCGCGGCCTCGCCGTCCTCGACCACCCGCACCACCGCGTTCGCATGCGGGAAGATCGACTTCTTCTGGAAATGCTCGCGCGGCTTCTCGTGCGAGACCTGCACCTGGCCGCGGTAGATGCAGTAGCCCGCGCCTGAAACGAAGCCGCCGCAGCCGATGCCGATGCCCTTGCCCTTGCCCTTGGGCAGCTTGCCGTACTTGTCCTTCCACGAGGACTGCTTCTCGACCGCGTCCAGCGTCGCGGAGAACTCGCAGCTGCCGATGTCGAGATCGTTGAGCGTCATGGTGTTCGGCGTCATCGCATTGCGGCGCCGGATCTCGACCGGGTCGATGCCGAGATCGTCGGCCGCCATGCTGAGCAGGCATTCGAAAGCGAACCGCGGCTGCGGCACCCCGTGCCCGCGCATCGCCCCGCACGCCGGCTTGTTGGTCATCACCCGGTAGCCGTCGTAGCGGTAGTTCGGGATCTTGTAGAGCGTGGGGATCATGCTCCCGGCGTAGTAGGCGGTGGCGACCCCGAAGGAGGTGTACGCGCCGCCGTCGAGATAGATTTCGCTTTTCACCGCCTTGATCCTGCCGTCGCGGTCCAGGCCGAGCTTGAACTTCATGTGCTGCTTGTGCCGGCCGCGGCCGTAGCGGAACATTTCCTCGCGCGAGTACACCATCTTGACCGGCCGGCCGCAGGCGCGGCTCAGCAGCGCCGAGCAGATGTCGAGCGGCGTGGTGGCCGCCTTGGTGCCGAAGCCGCCGCCCACCGCCGGGCGGATCACGCGGATCCTGCCGAGCGGTATGTGCAGCACGTGCGCCATCATGTACTGCACGTACGGCGGCACCTGGGTCGAGGTGTACAGCGTCAGGTTGCCGTCGTGGCTCCAGGTGGAGATCGACGCGTGCGGCTCGAGCGGCGACTGGAAGACGTTGTTGCCGGTAAAGCTCTCCTCGCGGACGTAATGCGACGCCTTGAAGGCCGCCTCGACATCGCCGAAGTTGTGCTCGACGGTGGTGCTGATGTTGCGCGGATAACGCTCGTGGATGAGGGGCGCGCCCTCCTTCACCGCCTCCATGGCGTCGGTAAGCACCGGGAGCGGCTCGTAATCCACCTCGATGAGCTTCAGCGCCCGCTCCGCGGTCTTCTCGTCGACCGCGGCGACCGCGGCCACCGGGTCGCCGACGTGGCGCACCTTGTCCTTGGCCAGCACGTCCTCGTCGTAGCGCGCGGGCGAGACGCCATGCTTGGTGTCGGTGACATCGGCGCCGGTCAGCACCGCCAGCACGCCCGGCAGCGCCTTCGCCTTCGACACGTCGATGCGCTTGACCCGGCCATGAGCGATCGGCGAGCCGAGGAGCTTGCCGTGCACCATGTTCGGCAACCAGATGTCCGCGGTGTAGAGCGCGCGCCCGGTGACTTTGTCGGCCGCGTCGAGGCGCGGTATGGAGGCGCCGACCCCGCCCGCTCCGGGTTGGGCGGGCTTGGCGTCCTTGCAGCGCTGGACCGCGTTAAGAATCCCGGTGTACCCGGTGCAGCGGCAAAGGTTCCCCGCCAGCGCTTCCTTGATCTCGTCGACCGTCGGATCCGGATTCTTCCCCAGCAGCGCCGTGGCCGAAAGCACCATGCCGGGCGTGCAAAAGCCGCATTGCAGCCCGCCCTCGTTCACGAAAGCCTGCTGCAGCGGCGTGAGTTGCCCGTTTTGCGCCAGCCCCTCGATGGTGGTGATCGCCTTGCCCTCCATCGTCGAGGCGAGCAGCAGGCAGCTATTCAGCGGCTCGCCGTCGACGAGCACCGTGCAGGCGCCGCAATCGCCGGCATCGCAGCCTTTCTTGGTGCCGGTCAGGCGCAGCTTGTCGCGCAGCACGTCGAGCAAGGTCTCGCCATCCTCGATCGCCGCTTCGTAGCGCTGCCCATTGACGGTGAACGTTCGCGCAGTCGACATTTCGATTACCTCCCCCCTATCCTTTGCCGCGCAGCCATCAAAGCCCGCCGCGTAAGCGTGCTCACGAGCCTGCGGCGGTAGTCCGCCGAGCCGCGCAGATCCGAAATGGGCTCGGCCTCCGCGCTCGCCGCTGCGGCGGCCTGTACGCAGGCCGCTTCGTCGAGCACGCGTCCGACGAGCGCGCTCGCCGCCGATTTCACGAGCTTGGGCACCGGCGCCACGGCGCACAGCGCAATGCGCGCGCTGCTTACGGTGCCGTCGTCGTTCATCGCCACCGCGGCCGCCACGCCGGCGACGGCGATGGAGTTCGCCTCGCGCAGCCCGAAGCGGGCGTATGCGGCGCCGAAGCGCGCCGGCGGCGCCGGGACGTTGATGGCGGCGAGCAGCTCGTCGTCGCGCAGGATCGTGCGCCGCGGCCCGACGATCAGGTCTTCCAGCGCGACGGTGCGCTCGCCGTTGGCGGACCAAACGAGCGCGGTCGCGTTCATGGCGATGAGCACCGGAGGCAGATCGGCGCAAGGAACCGCGCCCGCCACGTTGCCGCCGACGGTTGCCGCGTTGCGCACCTGCGGCGTCGCCATCTGGCTCGTGGCGTCGCGCAAGACCGCATACGCGCCGGCGATCAGCGGCGAGCGGTCGAGCTCGGTGATGGTGGTGAGGGCACCGATGCGCAGCCCGTCGCGCTCCTGGGCGATGCCGCGCAGGCTCTTTATCGCGCCGAGCGCGACCAGGTGCCCTACGGTGTATCGGGCGGACTTCAGGTCGACGAGGACATCGGTGCCGCCCGCCAGCAGCCGGACGTCCGGGGAATAGCGGCTTAACAGCGCGCTCGCCTGTTGCAAGGTCGCGGGCTTGTGCACCTCGAGCGACGGGACATGCATGGGTAACACCTCCGAGGTTGGCTAATTCGAAGCCCGCGCGGGCGGACGAGCGTTGACCTAGCACAAACAAACGCCAATTGCCGCAGCGCGGAAAAGGTCCGGCGCCGTTCCGCCGGGAGTACCATGCGCCAGCCGTTCATCATCGAGAGGGGACTCCATGAGCGCGACAACCACGGTTGCCGATCGTGCGGGCGTGATCGAGCGTGCGGGCGAGCGCATCGCCGGCAACGTGCAGAAGTGGCTGCCCGACCCGTTTCTCTTCGCCATCCTGCTGACGTTCATTGCCTTCGTCATGGGGCTCGCGCTGACCGACCGGTCGGCCGAGCAGATGGTCCGGCACTGGTACAGCGGGTTCTGGAACCTGCTCGCCTTCGCCATGCAGATGGTGCTAGTCCTGGTCACGGGCTACGTGCTCGCGCACGCGCCGTTCGTGCGCCCGGCCCTCGAGCGGATCGCGGACCTGCCGAGAACCGGGACGCAAGGGGTCGTGCTCGTCACCGCGCTGTCGCTCATCTTCGGCTGGATCAACTGGGGCTTCGGGCTGGTCGTCGGCGCCATCATGGCGGTCGAGGTCGGAAAGCGCGCCCACGCCAAGGGCATTGCCGTGCACTACCCGGTGCTGTGCACCGCGGGGTATGCGGGCCTCGGGGTGAGCTGGCACTGGGGACCGTCGGGCTCGGCGCCGCTGCTGAGCGCCACCAAGGGCCACGTGTTCGAGAAGCTGATCGGCATCGTGCCGACGGCGGACACCATCTTCTCGGGCTATGCGATCTGGCTGTTCGTCCTCAGCCTGATCTACGTGCCGCTGATGATGTACCTGATCGCGCCCAAGGCGGCGGCGCGCTGCCGCGGCATCGAGCACTGGCTGCCCGAGGCCGTGAGCGCCGGCGCGGCGCCGCAGTCCGCCGCGGCGCCGGCGCGCCGCAACTTCGCCGACAGCCTGAACGACAGCCGCATCCTCGGCGGGCTGACCGCGCTGATGGGCATCGTCTTCATCGTGCTGCACTTCCGCGGCGGCGGCACGCTCGATCTCAACATCGTCAACTTCATCTTCCTGATCATCGGGCTCGCGCTGTACCTGCGGCCCTACCAGTACCTGCTCGCCTTCTACGAGGCGGTGCGCGCCGCGGGCGGCGTCATCCTGCAGTTCCCGTTCTACGCCGGGATCATGGGCATGATCAGCCTCTCGGGGCTCGCGGTGATCATGGCGGGATGGCTCATCAACATCGCCACGCCCACGACGTTCCCGATGCTCGCGTGGCTCGCCTCGGGCCTGGTCAACCTCTTCGTGCCCTCAGGAGGCGGCGAATGGGCGGTGCTCGGCGAAACCATGATCCGCGCGAGCCAGGCGCTGAACGTGCCGGTGGGCAAGATGATCATCGCCTTCGGCACCGGTGACGCCTGGACCAACCTGTTCCAGCCGTTCTGGGCGATCGCGCTGCTCGGCATCACCGGCATGCGCGCGCGCGACATGTTCGGCTACTGCATCACGCTGATGTTCGCGATGGTGCCGTTCTTCGCGATCCTGCTCACGTGGCTGCCGTACTGAGCCGCGCCGGCGCGGCGGCCTAGCCGTTGGCGTAGTCGACGACCTGGCCGTCGCCGCCGGGGATCTCGAACTCGGTACGTCCGTAGTATTCCCGCGGCACGGCGATCTCGGGCTCGGTGCTCGTCACCGCGCTCGGCTGCGTTTCCGGCCGAACGCTATCGGGATTGCGCACGCACGAGGCGAGCGCGCCGACCGCGAAGAGCGCGGCGATTACTGCGCGAACTGACTTGGACACGATGTTCTCCCGTCGTAAAGCTCCAGGGAACACTCTAGGCCGGGCCGTGCGCGCGCGATATCGAGGCCGGCACAGCGCGGGAGTGCGCTGCGGCACAGCTGCGCTGTGAAGCCGTTACAGGTGCGGCGGCGGCGCCTTGTTGATGGTGATGCGGCCCGCGCTGACGGTGACGTAGCCCCCGGCGGAGAGGTCGCGCAGGATGCGGTTGATCATCTCGCGCGATGCGCCGACGCGGTTCGCGATGTCGCGCTGGGTCAGCTTGTCCAGGATTACGAGCTTGCCGTCGCGCTCCACCGCCAGCTCGAGCAGCACGCGCGCCACCCTGCCGTAGACGTCGAGCATCGCGACGCTGCGTATTTTCTGGTTGATGCGGCGCGCCACCCGGCTCAGGTTCTCGAACAGCCGCAGCGCCACCTCGGCGTGCTCCAGCACGAACGCCCGGAAATCGCCGCGCGGGATCAGCGCGAACTGCGACGGCTCGAGCGTCATCACCGAGGCGTCGCGCGGCTCGCCGTCGAGCGCCATCTCGCCGAAGTACTCGCCGGCGCCCTTGATGGCGAGAATGAGCTCCTTGCCGCTCTCGTCGCTCAGGTAGATCTTCACCTTCCCGGACACGATCATGTAGATCGCGTCGGTGGCGTCGCCCTCGCTCATGATGATCGTGTGCTTGGGATAAGCGCGCGTCACGGCGCACATGGCGAGCCTGCGCAGCTCCTCCTGCTGCACGCCCTTGAACAGCGCGAGGTATCTGAAGTCGGCCGGCATGGAGCGACTTCACTGTACGCGGCGCCGCGCCGGGGCGGTTGAGCTAGATCAACGGCCGCGGCGGGACTTCGGCGCGCAGTAGAGCTTGTACAGGGTCTCGAGCACCTGGCGCGCGGGCTCGCTCTTGACCCGGTAGTAGATGGTCTGCGCTTCGCGCCGGTTGCCGACGATGCCTTCGCGCCGCAGAAGCCCGAGGTGCTGCGAGGCGACGGTGTCGCGGATCCCGAGTTCGCGGGCGATGTCGCCCACCGAGCGCTCGCCGGCGGCGAGCTCGCAGAGGATCTGCAGCCGCAGCCGGTTCGCCAGCGATTTCAGCAGATTCGACGCCTCGTCGGCGGAAGCTTTGAGCTCCTTCATGTCAGTTTTCCGGCATGTACTCGACGACGCCGCCGATCGACGAGAGGTCCTCGCTGCGGCCCCGCAGCTCGAGCACGTTCAGGTCCGGGTCGCGCACGAACACGGAGACATGGCCGTCGCGGCCGAACGCCACGGGCCCCTGGGTGATGCGTACGCCGTTTTCCCGCAGCGCCTCGATCGCGGCCTTGATCGAAGCCACGCGCAGCGCGACGTGCGTATAGCCGGCATATTTCTCGCCGACGTCCATGAGGATGTTCTTTCCGCCGGCGTCGGCATTCGCGTTGTAGACCAGGTTGATCTCGACGCCATGGGGATTCCTGACGACGGCCACCGCGTCGTTGGCGGCTTTGAAGTGAAGCGTGAATCCCAGCAGGGCATAGAACTTCAGCGCGCGCTCGAGGTCGCGCACCCGGATGCCGATATGGTCCACCCCGGGTATGTCGATAATGGGCTTTCCGCTCATGCGCTCGCTCCCCGGCAGCCAGTGTAGCAGCGCTACAATGGCCGCTCTCTCGCCCACTGCAGGAGGTCTCCATGGGCATGGCAGCGAAGCTCTCCGGCTACCTTCGGTCCCACCCGGTGCACTACGAGCTGGTGCAGCACCCTCATTCGGCGAGCAGCCTGCAGTCCGCCAGTGCCACACAGGTACCGCCCGGCTGCGTGGTGAAGGCGGTGGTGCTCGAGGACGAGGATGAGCGCTTGCTGATAGCTGTGCTGCCCGCTTCCCACAAGATCGACCTGCATGCGCTGCGCAGCGACACCGGCCGGATGCTACGCCTGGCGAGCGAATCCGAAGTCGGCGAGCGCTTCGCCGACTGCGAGCTCGGCGCGGTGCCGCCGATCGGGCCGGCTTACGGCATCGAGACGGTGTGGGACGACAGTCTGGCAAACGAGCCCGAGGTGTACTTCGAGGCGGGTGACCACGAGACGCTGGTGCACGTCAAGACCAGCGATTTCGTGCGCCTGCTCGAAGACGCGCGCCACCTGTCGTTCAGCGAGCCGCTGGCGAGAACCGGATAGCGCTGTCCCGTCGGCAGCCGGAGTAGAATCGCCGGCACATTCTTTAACCGAAGGCGGCTTGGGGGAGCGCGCCCGGGAAGGGAGCGGCCGCATGCGGCCGATGAAAGTCCGTACGCACCTCCTGCTTCTCAATCTGGGAAGCCTGGCCCCCCTCATAGTCCTCGCCGCCGCCGCGGGCTGGATGCTCGCCACCGGCGCGCCGGTCCTGGCGGAGCACACCATCGCGCTCATCGCCCTGGCCACCGTGGGCGCGGTGGCGCTTTCGGCGCTGCTTTCCCTGAAGCTCGCGCGCCGCATTTCCGAGCCGCTCGCCTGGGTGACCGCGGCGGTGAAGGCGCTGACCAGCAGCGCGTCGGTCGAGATGCCCGGCGCGATCCAGGTGCGCGAGATCGAGGAGGCAAGCCGCGCGCTCGCCGACGCGATAAACGCCGCCCGCGCGCGCGAAACGTCTCTGCGCCGGGCCGACCGCGTCAAGGACGAGTTCTTCGCGATGTTGAGCCACGAGCTGCGCAATCCGCTCGGCGCGCTCGCCGCGGCGACGCAGATTCTCGGCAGGATCGGCGCCAAGGACGCGGCCGGGAACCAGGCGATCGAGGTCGTCGGGCGGCAGGTCGAGCAGATGACCCGCCTGGTCGAGGATCTGCTCGACATCAGCCGCGTGACGCGCGGAAAGCTCAGCCTCAACCGCCGGCCTTTGAATCTCGCCGAAGTGACCGAGGCCACGCTGCGCGCAATGCAATCCGCCGGCAGGCTCGACCGCCACGCCGTGCGCCTGGAGCTCTCGAGCGCGTGGGTGCATGCCGACGAAGCGCGCGTCGCGCAGATCGTTTCGAATCTGGTCGGCAACGCGCTGAAGTTCACCCCCGAGCGGGGGGAGATCACCGTGCGCGTTCAGCGCGACGGCGAGACGGCGCTGCTGCGGGTGAAAGACAGCGGCATCGGCATGTCGCCTGAGCTCGCCTCGCGCGTATTCGACCTTTTCGTGCAGGGCGAGCAATCGCGCGGCGCGGGCGGGCTGGGAATCGGCCTCACTCTCGTGAAGCACCTCGCCGAGCTGCAAGGCGGCAAGGCGTTCGCGGCGAGCGCCGGGCTGGGCCATGGATCGATCTTCACCGTGTCGATGCCGGTCACCGAGGCGGGCGCGGCGGCGCAAGCGAAGCCCGCGGCCAAGCCCTTGAACCGCAGCCCGCACAAGATCGTGCTCATCGAGGACAACGAAGACGCGCGCCGCACGCTGATGACCGCGCTCTCGATGGACGGCCACGAGGTGTTCGAGGCGGCCGACGGCGCCGCCGGCATACGCACCGTGAACGAGGTGAATCCCGACGTCGCGATCGTGGATGTCGGGCTGCCGGGCTTGAGCGGCTATCAGGTCGCCGAGAAGCTGCGCGCGGCGCACGGTCCGGACAACATCGTGCTGATCGCGCTCACGGGATTCGGCCAGCCGGACTCGCTGCGCCGCGCGCACGAGGCGGGGTTCGACGAGTACGTCACCAAGCCGATTACGCCGGAGCGGCTGGTGCGGCTGATGGACGTCGCGCTCGCCGCCCGGGCACGCAGGCGCTCCAGCCCCAGCATTCCGGCGCTGCGCGCGCCCAGCGCTAGCGTTTAGGCGGGCCCCAGCTCGAGCGCGCCGTCAGGGGCCGGCAGCGCACGAACGGCGTCGGCCCGTCTTCGTCGATCTCGAGCAGCCATTGGCAGGTGAGGCACACGTCGACCTCCACGTCGGCGGCGCGAGCCGGGCAGCGCACCGAGCCCCGGTCGATGAACACGCGCCCGGCCTTGGAGCTGAACATGCCGAACATCGCGACCTCCGCTCGCAGTCGGGTATAGCGCACAAGCTATTCCGCCATCCATAGCAGGATTTGCGCTAGATCAAACGCGGGGGTCGCCGCGACCCTAGACTCGCCTGCGAGGGCCAAAAACGACATGCATTCAGCCGCAGCAGCACCTTACGAAATCGTGGCACGGGAGGATTTCTCCGACGTCACCTTCCTCCTCGAAGTCCGGCATCCCCTGATGGCGCGCGCCGCGCGCCCGGGACAGTTCGTCATCGTCATGGCGCGTCCCGAGGGCGAGCGCATTCCGCTGACGCTGGCCGACTTCGATCCCCAGGAAGGAACCATCACGCTCGTGATCCAGGCGGTCGGCAAGACCACCCGCGAGATGCAGCAAGCCTGCCAGGTCGGAGCCGGGCTGCACGCACTGGTAGGCCCCATGGGCATCCCGAGCCAGATAGCGAAAATAAGCGCCGCGGCGAAGAAGGTGGTCTGCGTCGGCGGCGGCCTGGGCGTGGCGCCGATGTTCCCGCAGGCGCGCGCCTACAAGCAGGCCGGTGCCTACGTGATCGGCGTCGTCGGCTACCGCAACAAGGACCTGGTGTTCTGGGAAGACAAGTTCCGCGGCGCCTGCGACGAGCTCGTGCTGTGCACCAACGACGGCTCGGCCGGCATGAAGGGCTTCGTCACCGACGGCCTGCGCGTTGCATTGGAAAAGCATCCTGACGTGGCCGAAGTGATCGCGATCGGCCCGCCGGTGATGATGAAAGCCTGCGCCGACGCGACGCGCGCGCGCAAGGTGAAGACCATGGTGAGCGTGAACCCGATCATGGTCGACGGCACCGGGATGTGCGGCGGCTGCCGCGTCAAGGTCGGCGACAAGGTGAAGTTCGCCTGCGTCGACGGCCCGGACTTCGACGGCCACCTGGTCGATTTCGACGACCTCATGGCGCGCCTCACGCGCTTCGCGGCGCAGGAAAAGATGGCGCTGGAGCGCTGGCTGGACTCCTGCCGGATGATGAAACCCCCGGCCGAGGAGCCGGCCGAGCTCCCCGACCCGTTCGAGGAGGTGCGCGGTGGCTAGCGCAGCGAAAAAGAAAACCATCCGCACCATCCCGCAGGAGCGCACGCCGATGCCGGAGCGCGATCCGAAGGAGCGCGCGCGCAGCTTCCAGGAAGTCGCCTGCGGGTATCAGCCGGAGCACGCGCTGCGCGAGGCCGAGCGCTGCCTGCTCTGCCCCGACCCGAAGTGCATCGAGGGCTGCCCGGTCAGCATCGACATCCCCGAGTTCATCCGCCGCATCACCGCCAAGGACTACCGCGGCGCCTACGACACCATCGCGGCGACCAACCTGCTGCCGGCGATCTGCGGGCGCGTGTGCCCGCAGGAAAGCCAGTGCGAGGGCGTGTGCACGGTGGGCGAGTCACTCGAGCCGGTCGCGATCGGGCGCCTGGAGCGCTGGGTCGGCGACCTGGCGCTCGCCGAGGGCTGGTCGAGCGCGCCCTACATCGAGCCGAACGGCTATCGCGTCGGCATCGTCGGCTCGGGGCCGGCGGGCATGGCCTGCGCCGCGGACATGGCGAAAGCCGGCTGCGACGTCACGGTGTACGAGGCCTTCCAGGAGCCCGGCGGCGTCCTGAAGTACGGCATTCCGGACTTTCGCCTGCCCAACCCGGTGATCGACGCCGAGATCGAGAACCTGCGCAAGCTCGGCGTGAAGTTCGAGTGCAACACGCTCGTCGGGCGGCTCTTCACCCTCTCGGACATGCTGGATGAGATGGGCTACCACGCGGTGTTCATCGGCACCGGGGCGGGCTATCCGTCGATGATGGGCATCCCGGGCGAGTCGCTGAACGGCGTGCTCTCCGCGAACGAGCTCCTCACGCGCTGCAACCTGATGCGCGCGCGCGATTTCCCGAAGTACGACACGCCGCTGCCCGCGGGCAAGCGCGTTGCCGTCATCGGCTCGGGCAACACCGCGATGGACGCGCGGCGCGTCTCGCTGCGCCTGGGCGCCGAGAAGGTGACCTGCATCTACCGGCGCAGCCGCGCCGAGAGCCCGGCGCGCGCCGAAGAGCTGCACCATGCCGAGGAGGAAGGCATCGAGTTCCACTGGCTCACCAGCCCCATCGAGATCCTCGGCGACGCCGATGGGGGAAAGGCAGGCAACGTGCGCGGCATGCGCTGCATCCGCATGGCGCTCGGCGAGCCCGACTCTTCGGGCCGGCCGCGGCCGGTGCCGATGCCGGGCAGCGAATTCGAGGTCGCCACCGACATCGTGGTGTACGCGATCGGCACCAACGCCAACCCGATCATCGGCCAGACCTCGAAGCTCAGCCTCAACAAGCGTGGATATATTGAAACGGATGAAAATCTGGCCACGTCGATGGCGGGCGTCTATGCCGGCGGCGACATCGTCACCGGCGCGGCCACCGTGATCGAGGCGATGGGCGCCGGCCGCAGGGCCGCGCGCAGCATGAAGAAATATCTGGGCATTTACCAAGAGGATTCGGACAGCAAGGCCGAAAGGCTGTTCGGTATTCCCGTCTACGAGCACAACTTCGCGCGCCTGCGCGCCGCCTGATGAACGACACCACCCTCGCCTTCAAGAACGTCACCCAGATTTCCGAGCACATCGTCGAAGTGATCAGCGATTCCGGCGAAGGCGCACAGCGCTGCGGCCAGTCGCTCGGCTCGATCGCGGCGCGCATGGGCATCGGCATCTGGACGGTGGAGATCATTCCCGCCGAGATCCGCCCGCCGGCGCGCAGCGTCGCCGGCGCGAGCGGCAACCGCATCCGCCTGGGCGCGGGCCGCGTCACCAACGGCGGCGACCTCACCAACCTGGTGGTGGCCTTCAACGAGCAGGTGCTGCTCGGCCGGGTGCGCGACGGAGAGCTGGCGCCCGACTGCACCATCCTCCTCGAGAGCCTGTGGCGCGAGCACAACGATCCTTCCATAAGACAAAGTTACGAAAAAACACTGGAATCGCTGCGCGCCGCGGGCTACCGGGTGATCGAGATCCCGATGGCGCGCGAATGCGCCGCGGTGGCGAACGCCGAGCGCGGCAAGAACATGTTCGCGCTCGGGATGCTGTGCAGCATCTACAGCCTGGAGCTCAAGCTCGCCCAGGAGCAGATCGCCCTCACCTTCGGCAAGAAGGCGCAGAAGGTCATCGACACCAACGTGAAGCTGCTGGATGCCGGCTACCGCTGGGCCGAGGCGCACCTCGACTTCAAGTACCGCATCCCGGCGGAGCGCCCGAAGGAGGCGCAGATCGTCGTGAACGGCAACACCGCGCTCGCCCTGGGCGTGCTCGCCTCGGGGATGGAGATCTGCGCGATGTACCCGATCACGCCCGCGACCTCGGCGTCGCACTATCTCAGCGACGTGTTCGAGAAAGTCGGCGGCGTGGTGCACCAGGCCGAGGACGAGATTTCGGCCTGCGCCTTCGCCATCGGCGCCTCGTACGCCGGCAAGTGCACCGTGACCATCACCTCGGGCCCGGGCTACTCGCTCAAGCAGGAGGCGATCGGCCTCGCGGTGATGAGCGAGATCCCGCTCGTCGTGGTCAACGTGCAGCGCGGCGGCCCGAGCACCGGCCAGCCGACCAAGGCCGAGCAGGGCGACCTGATGACCGCCATCTACGGCAGCCACGGCGACGCGCCGAAGGTCGTGATGGCGGCAAGCACCATCGAGGACTGCTTCTACTCGGTGATCACGGCGCGCCGCATCGCCGAAACCTTCAACATGGTGGTGGTGGTGCTCACCGACGCCAACCTCGCCACCTCGCAGCAGCCGTTCCCGCGCCCGCAGTTCGACCCGGCCTGGATGGCGCCGCCGATCGACCAGAGCGCGGTGCCCGAAGGGCTCGAGCCGTACGACTGGGACGCGGCCACCGGGCTCGCGCGGCGCTTCATCCCCGGGCAGCCGAACGGCATGCATGCGCTCACCGGCCTCGCGCACGACCGCGCGAGCCACGTCGCCTACGACCCGGAGATCAACGAGGAGTCGATCCATTTCCGCAGCCTCAAGCTCGCCGCGCTGCAGCGCACGCTCAAGGCGCCGGCGCTCTTCGGCCCGGCGAAAGGCGAAATGCTGGTGATCGGCTGGGGCAGCACCAAGGGCGCGATCGAGGAAGCCGTCGAGACGCTGCAGGGCGAGGGCCGCAAGGTCTCGTCGATGCACCTGCGCTTCCTGCAGCCGCTGCCCCCGGGCATCAAGGAGGCGATGAAGGGCTTCAAGCAGGTGATGACCATCGAGGGCAACTGGTCCGACCGGCCCGAAGACCAGCTCATCGACGAAACCAACCGCCGCTACTCGGCGCTCGCGATGCTGCTCAGGGCGCGCTACCTGCGCGACATCGACTGCTACAGCGAAGTGCGCGGCCAGCCCATCAAGCCGGCGACGATCTGCGAAGTCGTCCGGCGCAAGCTCGGAAAACCGAAAAAGACATGACCGATACCGCCTGCCTGCTGAAGCTGTACGACGAGAAATACGAGCTCGAGGACTACCAGGGCGGCGTGCCGCGCTGGTGCTCTGGCTGCGGCGACAACGCCATCCTCGCGGCGGTGCAGCGCCTGTGCCGCGACGAAGCGCTGCGCCCCGAGAAAACGGTGTTCGTTTCCGGCATCGGCTGCTCGAGCCGCTTCCCGCACTACATGCGCACCTACGGCTTCCACGGCATCCACGGCCGCGCGCTGCCGGTCGCCGAGGGCGTGCGCATGGCGCGCCCGGACCTGCACGTGTTCGTCAACACCGGCGACGGCGACTGCTGCAGCATCGGCGCCGCGCACTGGATCCACGCGGTGCGCTACAACATGCACATGAGCGTGTTCCTGCACGACAACCAGATCTACGGCCTGACCAAGAAGCAGGCCTCGCCCACCTCGCCCAGGGGCACGAAGAGCAACACCACGCCGCGCGGCAGCTACCTCGAGGCGCTGAACCCGCTCACGGTCACGCTCGGCGTGCAGAACGTCTCGTTCGTGGCGCAGGCGGTGGACTGGATGCCCGATGTGCTCTACGAGGTGGTGCGCGCCGCGTTCCACCACAAGGGCTTCTCGTTCGTGCGCATCATCCAGCGCTGCCCCGAGTGGCTGCCCGATCAATGGGAGCCCTTCATCAAGGATCCGAAGCGCGTGCTGCGGCTCGACAAGAGCGGCCACGACGCCCGCAACATCGACCGCGCGCGCGAGATCGCTTCGAAGATGGACCCGATCCCGGTCGGCATCCTGTACCGCGACCCCGAGGTGCCCTGCTACGAGGACCTGCGCCGCAGCCCGAAGCTGCGCACCGCCGAGCTGGTGCGCACGGGTCTCGAATCCGAGTTCGACAAGTTCACCGTGTGGCCCTCCTGAACATGCACGCCGATTTCCAGGCCCAGCTCGCCTTCCACCTCACCGGCAGGAAGATCGCCGAAGGCCCGCAGCCGGTCGCGGCCTTCGAGATGATCCCGGCGCTGCTTGCGCGCTACCGCGACCTCGCCGCGCTCCGATACGACTTTCCTCTGGTCCTTGCGAAAGACGGCGGCATCCACAGCCTGTCGACGCTGGTGGACGAATCTCTCAAGGATCAGGATGACAAGACGCGCAAGCTGGCGCTAAAGCACGAGCGCGAGATTCGCGCCGGTAGCGCCAAGGCGTGGAACGGCCCCGTGCCCCTCGCAGCCGACGGCGAGCTCGCCGACTGCGACGCCAGGCTTCCCGGGCGCTTCGTCGCCCACGCCTGGCGCACGCTCGAGGAGAAGAAGGCGGCCGCGCTGCGCGAGAGCATCGAGCGGCTCGCGGCGAAGCTCTCCGACATCCTGGCCGCCGACCTCGGGCGCTCCGACGAAGGGCGCAGCGCGCAAACCCTGCGCGCCTCGTTCGCCGGGCGCGACGACAGCATCGATTTCGAGGCGCTCTCGGGGCTGCTGAAGCGCGCGCTCCCGGCGCGGCCGCTGCCGGCGAGCCGCAGGCGGCGCATCGAGTCACTGCTCAAGCGCCTCGCCACGCTCGACTTCGGCCCGTTCGTGTTCGACAACTGCGCCGAGGCGCTCGCCGCCTACCGCGCGCGCCTGCCGCAGCTCATCGCGCTTTCGAAGGCGATCGCCGCGGCGCGCCTCGAAGCCGCCGGCGAATACGTCGAAGCGCGGCACGACCCGTTCTTCGAGGCCTGCGGCGCGAGCCTGCTCGCCGCCGAAGGGCTCGCCGATTTCCCCGGCACCCTGGTGCAAGTCGACGGCGCGGAGCTCGGCATGGCGCACAACGCCCAGCTCGCCGAGATGCTGGCGCTCGGCATGCCGGTCAAGGTGCTCGCGCAGTTCGACGACATCCTGCACCGCTCTCCGGTGGGCCGTCCCGGCTTCGGGATGCGCAGCCACGCGATCGCCGGCATGGCGCTCGGCCTGCAGGGGGTTTACGTGCTGCAGTGCTGCGCCTCCTCGCTCTACGAGTTGCGCGAGGAGGTGCGCAAAGGGCTCCAGTTCCCGGGCGCCGCGCTTTTCAGCGTGTTCTCCGGCGCGGGCGGCGAGTCGGGCCGGCTCCCCGCCTATCTCGTCTCGGCGGCGGCCGCCGAATCGCGCGCTTTTCCCGCGTTCCGCTACGACCCGGCCGCCGCGAACGGCGAGCGCTTCTCGCTCGCCGGCAATCCCCAGCCCGAAAGCGACTGGGCGCTGCGCAGCCTCGACTACGAGGACGCGGCGCTGCAGAGAGTGCGCGAGGAAGTCGCCTTCACGCTCGCCGACTTCGCCGCCTGCGACGGCCGCTACGCCGGCTGGTTCGCGCGCGTGCCGAAGGAGCGCGCGAACGGCGGCATGGTTCCGGTGCGCGAAACGCTGGCTGCGCCTGCCGACAGCCCGCGGGAGAAGGTGCCCTACGTTCTTCTCGCCGACGAGGAGAACAGGCTCCACAAGGCGATCGTCGCCGACGAGCTCGTCGGCGAGGCTCGCCGCTGCCTCGAGTTCTGGCGCAGCCTGCAGGAGCGCGTGCACAAGAAACCCGCCGTTGTGCCTCAGGAGGAAAAGCCCGCCGCTCCTCCACCCGTAGAGCAAAAGGCTCCCGCTCCCGCGGTAGAAACGGAAAAGCCCGCCCGAAATCCGGACGAGGCCTACATCGAGACGCCGCGCTGCAGCACCTGCGAAGAGTGCGTCAAGATCAACAACCGCATGTTCCTGTACGACGCGAACAAGCAGGCCTACATCGCGGACCTCGCCGCGGGCACGTATCGCGACCTGGTGGAAGCCGCCGAGGCCTGCCAGGTGTCGATCATCCACCCCGGCAAGCCGCGCGACCCGCAGGAGCCGGGTCTCGAGGAGCTCGTCGCACGCGCGGAGCCCTTCCTCTGATGGTCAAGATCGTCATTTTCTTCAAGCGCAAGGCCGGGATGAGCGTGGAGGCCTTCCAGGAGCACTGGCGCACCATCCACGCCGAGATCATCGCCGGGCTCCCCGGGATCCGGCGCTACGTGCAGAACGCGACCCTTCCATCGGGCTATCGCAAGGGCGAGCCGGCCTTCGACGCGGTCGCGGAATCGTACTTCGACGACACGCAGGCGATCAAGTCGCTCGCCCGCACGCCCGAATACGCCAAAGTGCTGGCCGACGAGCCGAACTTCATCGACGCGCCGAGCATGGGCTCGATCATCACCGACGAGCACGTGATCAAGGACGCGCCGGCGCCGCGCGACGGCATCAAGAGCATCGACTTCGTTACGCACAAGGAAGGGATGCCGATCGGCGAGTTCTTCCGCTACTGGCGCGAGGTGCACGGGCCGCTTTGCAAGGCGCTGCCCGAGGTGCGCCGCTACGTGCAGAGCCACACCCGGGCGTCGATCTACGAGTCCGGGCGGGTCCCGGCCTACGACGGCGCCGCGATGAGCTGGTACGACAGCACGCAGGCGCTGCGCGAGGCCGCGGCGACGCCGGGCTTCGCCCGGCTGCGCGCCGACGTCGAGAGCTTCGTCGAGCGCGGGCGCTCGCCCTTCGTGCTCACCAGCGAGCGCGTGGTCGTCGGCTAGGCGGCGAGAAAACGCGTCATCGCGTGGCGCAAGTCCTGCGGCAAAGGCACCGCCCGCGCGGTGGCGAAGGCAATGGTGCAGAGCGTCCAGACGGCGCGCAGCCGGACCTGGCCGCCGACCGCGCCCACCAGGGCGAGCTCGAACGAGCTGCGCCCGAGGCGCCGCACCCACAGCTGGAAGTCGAGCAGATCGCCGAGCACGCACGCGTGCAGGAACTCGGTGTCGATGCGCAGCGACGGCACGCGCATGTCGCGCGGCGGCACCATGAAGTCCGAGCCCCACGGCGAGCCGAGGCCCTCGGCGAACCAGTCCTCGAGCGCCGCGTTGAACATGTCGAAGAAGCGCGCGAAATACACGCGCTCGCCGGGGTCGCAATGCGCGTAGCGCACCAGCTGGCGGGAGCGGAAGGCGTTCGCCGGCGCAGCGCCGACGTCCACCACGGCGAGGGGCGTGGCTTCCGGGGCGCCGAGGCCCGCGATGGCGCGCGCGCGCATCGCGTCGGGGATGGCCATCGAGCGCATCGCGTCCATCGACATCATCGCGGTCTTGTGCCGCAGCCTGAAGCGCGGCGCACCGGCGACGCTCCCCACGATGCGCGTCTCGATCGAGCTGCGCCCGACGGCCGTCGGCTCGAGGCGCAGCACCAGGTCCTCGCCGAAACGGCACGGCGTGACGAACTCGCACAGCGTGCGCACCACCGGGTTGCCCCAGCGGCGCTCCATGTGCATGACGTCGAACGCCAGCCCCAGGCGCTGCTCGAACCAGTCCTCGACGGCGGTGCTGGCGAAGTCGAAGACGTGCGGAAAATACAGCACCCCGGCGGGGTCGCAGTGCGAGAAGCGGATACGCTGGCTGAAGTGGAACATAGGCGCCGCTGAAGATTATGCAACGTGCCTATACCGCGCACATCGACACGTTCGCTCGTGACAATCTCCCGCCGAAGGACCAATGGCCGGAGCTCGTCGGCCTCGAGGAGCTCGCTTATCCGCAGCGGATGAATTGCGCCGCGGAGCTTCTCGACAACAGGGTACTTTCAGGCGACGCAGAACGGCCGGCGCTGCACGCGCTGATCGACGGGAAGAGAACCTCGTGTACCTACGGCGAGCTGATGCGGCGCGCCAACCGCATCGCCCACGTCATCCAGAAAGACCTGGGGCTGGTCCCAGGCACGCGCGTGCTGCTGCGGGCGCCGAACAACCCCATGCTGGTGGCATGCTGGTTCGCGGTGATCAAGGCGGGCTGCATCGCGGTGACCACCATGCCGCTGCTGCGGGCCAAAGAGCTGAAGCAGATCATCGACAAGGCGCAGATCGCGGCCGCGCTCTGCGACGCGCGGCTCGCCGAGGACTTCGCGCTCGCGAAAAGCCAATGCCCTGGCCTGAAGCAGACGCTTTACTTCAACTCGCTAGAGGCCCTGCTCGAACATCACGCGCCGGAGTTCGAGAACGTCGGCACGGCGTCGGACGACGTCGCGTTGATCGCCTTCACTTCGGGAACGACCGGCCAGCCGAAAGGGACGGTCCATTTCCATCGCGACGTCATTACGATGTCCGCGTGCTTTCCGCGCGCCTTCCTCGAGCCCTCCCCGCGCGACGTCTGCTGCGGCACTCCTCCGTTGGCGTTCACCTTCGGCCTGGGGAGTCTCCTTGGATATCCGATGCTTGCGGGCGCGAGCACCGTGCTCGTAGAGCGGCTCACACCTGAGCTGCTGCTTCACACCATCCAGGAATTTCGCGCCACGGCCTGCTTTACCGCGCCCACGTATTATCGAAAGATGGCCGCCATGGCGAAGGGCTTCGATCTCTCCTCGCTCAGGAAATGCGTCTCGGCGGGCGAGGCGCTGCCCGACGCGACGCGGCAGCTCTTCAGGCAGGCGACCGGCATCGAGATCATCGACGGCATCGGCTCGACCGAGATGACGCACATGTTCATCTCGCACACGCCGGCTCGCCTGCGGCGCGGCGCGATCGGCTACCCGGTTCCCGGCTATCGCGCCACCGTGCTGGACGAATCCGGCAAGCGCTGCCCGCCCGGGGTCGTGGGACGGCTCGCGGTCAAAGGGCCCACCGGCTGCCGCTATCTCGCCGATGCGCGGCAGAAGACCTACGTGCAGGACGGCTGGAACCTCACCGGCGACGCGTTCAGCGTGGATGCCGACGGCTACTTCTACTACCACGCGCGCACCGACGACATGATCATCTCGGCCGGCCACAACATCGCCGGCCCCGAAGTGGAAGCGGCGCTGCTCGAGCACGAGGCGGTCGCGGAATGCGGCGTCGTCGGGCTTCCGGACGAGGAGCGCGGCGCGATCGTCAAGGCGTTTGTCGTGCTTAAGAAGGAGTTTCCGGAAAACGACGAAACCGTGAAAGCGCTGCAGGACCACGTAAAGAACGCCATCGCGCCGTACAAGTACCCCCGAAAAATAGAATTCGTCGCCGAGCTGCCGCGCACGGAAACCGGAAAGCTGCAGCGCTTCAAGCTGCGCGGGCGTCTATGATGAGCTCCGCCATGGCTGAAAACTTCATCGAGAACCACACTTATGACGAGATCCGCGTGGGAGAGAGCGCGAGCCTCACGCGCATCCTGCGCCCCGAGGACATCCAGCTCTTCGCCATCATGTCGGGCGACGTGAACCCGGCCCACGTCGACCCCGAGTACGCGCACTCCTCCATGTTCCACGAGGTGATCGCGCACGGCATGTGGGGCGGCGCGCTCATCTCCACGGTGCTCGGCACCGAGTTTCCGGGCCCGGGCACCATCTACGTCACCCAGACGCTGAAGTTCTCGCGCCCGGTCAAGGTCGGCGACACGGTGACCATCAAGATCACCTGCAAGCAGAAGTTCGATCACAACAAGCACATCCTGTTCGACTGCCTGTGCACCAACCAGGACGGCCTCAAGGTGATCTCGGGCGAGGCCGAAGTGCTCGCCCCCACCGAGAAGATCAAGCGCGCGCGCATGGAGCTTCCGGAGGTCACGATCTCGGACCGCGAGGCGCGCTACCGCAGGCTCATCGCGCGCGCGAAGGGCCTCGCGCCGGCGAAAGCGGTCTTCGCCTATCCCGCGCACGCGGAATCGCTGCGCAGCGCGACCGTGGCGCGCGACGCGGGGCTGCTGCAGCCGATCCTCGTCGGCCCGGAGGCGCTGGTGCGCAGGGTGGCCGAGCAAAGCGGCGTGGATCTTCGCGAATGCCAGATCGTCGACGCGCCGCACGGCAAGGCCGCCATAGCGCGCGCGGTGGCCATGGCGCGCGCGCAGGAGGCCGAGATCCTGGTGCAGGGCGCGCTGCCGACGCACGACTTCCTGCTGCCGCTCATCGCGCACGACGGGCTGCGCACCGAGCGGCGCCTGTCGCACGTGCTCTACATCGACGTGCCGGGGCACCCGCGCCCGATCATCATCAGCGACATGATGGTGAACATCGAGCCGACGCTCGAGGACAAGGTCGACATCACCCAGAACGCGATCGACTTCGCGCACATCATGGGGATCCCCGACCCGAAGGTGGCGGTGCTCGCCGCCATCGAGACCGTGACGCCGAAGATGCGCGCCACGGTCGATGCGGCGGCGCTCTGCAAGATGGCCGACCGCGGCCAGATCACCGGCGGTGCGCTCGACGGCCCGCTCGGCTTCGACAACGCCGTGTCGCTCATCGCGGCGCGCACCGCGCACCTGAAGTCGGCGGTCGCGGGCCAGGCCGACGTGCTGATCGCGCCCGACCTCGAGGCGGGCAACATGCTCGCGAAGCAGTTGGAGCACCTCTCCGATGCGATCTCCGGCGGCGTGGTGCTCGGCGGGCGCGTGCCGATCGTGCTCGCGAACCGCAGCGACTCGGTCGAGAGCCGCGTCGCGTCGCTCGTGCTCGCGCAGCTCGTGGCGCACGCCCGGCGCGCCGCGTAACGGCGCCTCCGGCGCCGGCTACCAGCGGAGGGTGGCGCCGATCAGGACCGCCGTGTGGAATTCAGCGCTGTTGTGGCGCCTGCGCACGCCCAGGTCGAGGTCGAGGTCGTCGCTGAGCGAGTAGATCACCCCGAGCATGACGAAGTGCCCCTTCTGTCCGGGCATGAAGGGATCGTCTTTCGCGCTGTTGGTGCGCAACCCGGCCTCGCCGACCAGCTGCAAATCCTCGCGCAGCGCGTAGGCGAAACCCGCCGAGGCCCGCCACAGGTGCGCGTGGTTCGCCTCGGCGTCCTCCGGCAGCTTGTAGCGCGCGCTCGCATACGAGAGGTTGGCGAGGAAGGTCCAGCGCTCGAGCTCCTGCGTCAGGATGGAATTGATCCCCCAGGAGAGCTTCCCGGTTCCCAATCCCCGGGTTTCATCGCCCGTGGGCAGGACCAGGCCGGGCTTGAGGCCGAAGCTCAGGCCGTTGCGCTCGTACAAGCGCCATTTCAGCTCGAGCGTCGTGTCGCCGGTGCCCTCGGCGGCGTGCGTCACGGTGCCATCGTCAATGCTTCGCTGGCGCGAGTAGTTCAGCCCGAGCGCGATATCGAGAGCGTCGCGCAGGCCGTAAGTCAGCACCGGGCTGAACGACGTCACCTTGCGGAGCTGGTGCACCGTCGCGTCGGCCAGGTCCGCGGTCTGGGGATTGCGCTGGTGCTCGAGCAGCAGCTCGAGCTGCCAGTGGCCCGCGCCTTGCGTGCCCGTGTCATCCGTGAGGAACGGATGCGCAGCGTGCAGCGTCCCTGCCCACGCTGCGCACAGCGCGATCCCCAGCGCGCGCCGCATCATCAGGGACGCGGGCGGCTACTTCTCTGCGGCCTTGATCGCGCCCAGCTCGCTCTCGGTCATCTCCTTGCGGCGCTTGAGGGTCCAGTTGCCGACCCATTTCTTCATCGTGTCCAGCCGCTGCGCGCGCTCGGCGTCGTTCTCGCCCAGGAAGGCGTACATGTTGCCGGGCTTGCCATCTTTGGTGCTCTTGCCGTCGTCGAGCCGCCGCATGACCGCGCCGGCGTCCGAGCCGTTCACCAGGATCCTCAGATTCTCGTAGGTATCGATGCGCGGGCCCTTCATCTTCTTCTTCCAGCCCTCCTTGTCCTTGTCGAACTCGGCGAGGGTCGGCGCGCCCTTGCCATGGCAGCCCATGCAGCGCTCCGACAGGATCTTCTTGACGGTGTTTTCGTACGTCACGGATTGCGCTGTCGCGGCGCCGGAGAACAGTGCCAGCGCACCCGCCGCGATCAACAAAGGCGTGGTTCTTTTGAGCCCGGTTGCCATATCCCCTCCTTGAGGCCGACATCAGAGAATGTCATTACGGATTAGATAGATCGCCTCGGTCCATGGCTTGACCTGCGTCAAACGCGCATAGAATCTGCGCTCATGGAGCGGCCGTTCCCCATCCCGCCCGCGGGCAAGCTGGACGCCGCCGGGGTCGCCGACGCCTTCGCGCACCGCATGATGTACTCGGTCGCCAAGGACAAGCACACCGCGACGCCGTACGACGCGTACGAGGCGCTCGCCTACGCGGTGCGCGACCGCCTCATGGAGCGCTGGTTCCAGACGCAATCCGACTACTACCAGCGCGACGCGAAGCGGGTGTACTACCTGTCGCTCGAGTTCCTGATCGGCCGGCTGCTGCGCAACAACATCGCCAACCTCGGCGCGCGCGACGCGCACGCGCGCGCGATGGAGGAGATCGGCTACCGGCTCGAGGACCTCGAGGCGCACGAGTTCGACGCGGGCCTGGGCAACGGCGGCCTCGGCCGGCTCGCCGCCTGCATCCTCGACTCGGCGGCGACGCTCGCCATCCCGTTCTACGGCTACGGCATCCGCTACGAGTACGGCATCTTCCGCCAGCGCATCCGCGACGGCCAGCAGGTGGAGTCGCCCGACAACTGGCTGCGCTACCCGAACCCCTGGGAAATCGCGCGCCCCGACGCCCTCTTCCGCGTGCGCTTTTACGGCCGCGCGGGGCACTACCACGACGAGGCCGGCCACGAGCGCTGGCGCTGGGACGATGCCGAGGAAGTGCTGGCGATGGCCTACGACACGCCGATCGTCGGCTACGGCAACGGCGTCGTGAACACGCTGCGGCTGTGGAGCGCGAAGGCGACGCGCGAGTTCGACCTCTCGCGCTTCAACGCGGGCGAGTACGTGGACGCGGTCGACGAGAAGGCGCAGACCGAGAGCATCTCCAAGGTGCTCTACCCGGCCGACGACCGCTACGCCGGCAAGGAGCTGCGCCTCAAGCAGCAGTACTTCTTCGTCTCGGCGACCCTGCAGGACATCCTGCGGCGCTTCAAGAAGCGCCGCAGCCCCTGGCAGTCGCTCGCCGACAAGGTGGCGATCCAGCTGAACGACACGCACCCGTCGATCGCCATCCCGGAGCTGATGCGCATGCTGCTCGACGAGGAACGGCTGGGATGGGACGACGCCTGGCCGATCGTGCAGCGCGTCACCGGCTACACCAACCACACCGTGCTGCCCGAGGCGCTCGAAGCCTGGTCGTGCGACCTCATCGGCCGGCTGCTGCCGCGCCACCTGCAGATCGTGGAGGAGATCGACGCGCGCTTCTGCCGCGAGCTGCGCGCGCGCAAGGCCGACGCCGCGCGCATCCAGCGCGCCGCGATCATCGACCGCGCTGCGCGCCAGGTGCGCATGGCGCACCTCGCGATCGTCGGCAGCCACAGCGTGAACGGCGTCGCCGAGATCCACTCGCGCATCCTGCGCGACACGCTCTTCCGCGACTTCGACGAGGTGTTCCCGGGAAAATTCAAGAACGTCACCAACGGCATCACGCCGCGGCGCTGGCTCGCGCAGTGCAACCCGCGCCTCGCCGCGCTCATCACCGAGGCGATCGGCGAGCGCTGGCTCGTCGACCTGGAAGAGCTGCGCGCGCTCGCGGATCACCGCAACGACGCCGCCTTTGCCGAGCGCTGGCGCGCGGTGAAGCGGGCCAACAAGGCCGAGCTCGCGCGCTGGCTGCAGGAGTGCCACCAGATCGCGATGGACCCGGAGCCGCTTCTCGACTGCCAGATCAAGCGCATCCACGAGTACAAGCGCCAGCTCCTCAACGTGCTGCACGCGCTTTCGCTCTACCACGCCATCAAGGCGGGCGAAGCGCGCGCGCCGCGCACCATCCTCTTCGGCGGCAAGGCGGCGCCCGGCTATTTCATCGCCAAGCTGGTGATCCGCCTGGTGCACGCGGTCGCCGACATGATCGAGCGCGACCCCGCGATGCGCGGCAGGCTGCGCGTGATCTTCGTCCCCAACTACGGCGTGACCGCGGCCGAGATGATCTTCCCCGCCTGCGAGCTTTCGGAGCAGATCTCCACCGCCGGCACCGAGGCCTCCGGCACCGGCAACATGAAGGCGGCGCTGAACGGCGCGCTCACCATCGGCACGCTCGACGGCGCCAACATCGAGATCCGCGATGCCGTCGGCGCCGACAAGCTCTTCATCTTCGGCCTGACCGCCGACGAAGCGCGCCGCACGCACGAAAGCGGCTACCAGCCCGAGAGCTGGATCGCGCGCGACGCGGAGCTGAAGCGCGTGGTGGATACGATCCGCTCCTACGGCGAGACCTTCCGCCCGATCGTGGATATCCTCACCACCCACGACCGCTATCTGCACTGCGCCGACTGGCGCTCGTACCTCGACTGCCAGAAGCGCGCGGAAGCGGCCTACCGCGACCCCGCGCGCTGGACCTCGATGTCGATTGCCAACGTCGCCCGCATGGGACGGTTCTCCGCCGATCGCACCGTTCGGGATTACGCCACGACGATCTGGCGCGTGTAATTCAGCGGGCGAGTTTCACGAGGTTGGACTGCACTCGGCCGCAAACAGGCTGCGACGCTTTGGATGACCTAGACGCTGAGGAAGCTCTCCACGACGTCCTTGTTCTGGAATAACCGCTCGGGTGAATCCTCATAGCGGATCGCGCCCGACTGCATGACATAGATCCGGTCCGCAACATCGCACGTCAGCCTGGCATTTTGTTCCACGAGCAGCACCGTGAGGCCCGCGTTGCGCATCGTCTTCAGGGTTTCGCCAATCGCGTTGATCACGATCGGTGCGAGACCAAGCGAAGGCTCATCAAGTATGCAAAAGTCCGGCTGCGACATCAAGCCGATCGAGACGGCAAGCATCTGCTGCTGGCCTCCGGATAGGGTGCCAGCGAACTGACGACGGCGCTCCCCGAGGATAGGAAAGAGATCGAAGCAGCGCTCCATCCGGTCGCGCATGCCGGCGGCGTTCTTCAGCGAGTAGCCACCCATCTGCAGATTCTCTTCCACCGACATCTGCGCGAAGAGGCCGCGGCCTTCCGGCACGATTGAAAGGCCCAGATCGATGCGCTTGTGCGGCAGAACGCTGACCAGCGGCTCACCCTTGAAGCGGATGTCGCCCGCGGCCGGCTCGAGCAAACCGCCGATCGCGCGCACCAGCGAACTCTTGCCGGCGCCGTTGGGGCCAATCAGCCCGACGATCTCGCCCTTGCTCACGTTCAGGCTCACCCCCCCGAGGGCGAGGAACTTTCCATAGCGAACGACCAGCCCGTTTACTTCAAGCATGGGCGGTACCGAGATAGTGCTCTATGACCTTGCTGTCGCGCAGGATTTCGGTCGGCGGCCCATCAGCGATCTTTTCGCCGGAAACAAGCACCACGACGCGGTCGGCGAGTTCGCGAATCACTCGCATAGTGTGCTCAATGACAAAAATGGTGCAGCGCGCCTTCAGCTCGGCGAGCAGGTTAATCATCTCGCGCACCTCCGTGACGGCAAGGCCGCCCACTGGCTCATCCAGCATGATCACCTTCGGCCTCAGGACGAGCCGCATCATGAGCTCGAGCCGCCTCTGCTCGAACAAAGTGAGGCTGGCGGCCTCCTTATGCGGCAAACCGTCTAGTCGAAGCCAAGTGAGCAATTCGTCGTATTCGCTCCGCGAGATCCCGGCTTCACCGGGCAGCAACCCCGCCGTGCGGATGTTCGCCTCCACGCTGAGGCCGCCGAACACCCGCACGGCCTGGTAGGTGCGCACCAGGCCGATGGCGGCCAGCTGGTTGGGAGCAAATCCGAGCGTGCGGGTACCGGCGAACTGGATGCTGCCGGAGTCGGCTCGCAGCGTTCCGGTGACCGCGTTCACGAAGGTGGTCTTACCCGAGCCGTTAGGTCCTATCATGCCGAGCGTCTCGCCCTGGTTGAGGGTTACCGACACATCCCGCAGTGCGCTCACCCCCCCAAAGTGTTTGCTGAGCGCGGTCGTTTCGAGAAGCGGCATGTTCGTCATGTGCGTTGATCGGCCAGCTTGCCGGAATCGGTAGTCGCCTGCCGATGGCGAGCCCGCCGCTTGAGCCACTCGCCGTAAACGCCACCCGGCAAGGCGAGAATCACCACGATGATGAGCGCGCCGTAGATGATGTCGCGGATCGCCTGCAAATCCTGCAACAAGTAGGGTATCGGAGCGAGCACTAGTGCGCCGAGCACCGGCCCAGCGATCGTGCCGCGACCGCCGAAGGCCACCATCAGCCAGACATTCAGACTCACCAGCACGTCGAACGCGCGCGGTGAAATGAAGCCCACGTAGCCGGCGTAGAAGCAACCGCCGACCGCCGCGTAGAGCGACACGATGAAGAAAGCGATGATCTTGTAGCGCGTGACGTTGATACCCAGCGACTCGGCCAGGATGTCGTCCTCCCGGATGGCGATGAAGCGCTGGCCGAGCTTCGACGGCACGATCCACGCCACGATCGCCACGCCTAGCACGGCGGCGATTGCCAACGCGAAATCCAGCCAAACGCCGCTCAACCGCGTGCCGCCGATCCAGTCGGGCGGCTCGATTTGGCTGATGCCGGTGTCGCCGTTCGTGTACTTCGGGAAAAAGATGAACGCAAGCGTCAGTACCGTCTGGATGACGAGCGAGCACAGTGTGAAATAAAAACCTTTGAGGCGCAGCGCGGGAAGCCCAAGCAGCACGCCTATCAGTGCGGCTCCGACCGAAACGACTGGCGTGGCGATCCAGAACGACCAGCCTTCCACTCGCGTCAGGTGCACCATGGCATAAGATGCGATACCGCCGATGCCGGCAAACATGAGCGGCATCAGCCCCACGTAGCCGTAGCTCAAGTTCATCCCGCCCGCCCACAGTACGTTGATGAGCGTCATGCCGAGGACGAAGGCGAGGAAGCGGCTATCGCCGAGAAGGAACGGCGCGGCAAGCGCCAGGACGGCGAACGCGACGGCGAGCCAGGAGTTCATCGCACTTGAGCGCGCGCTCATCGGCTGAAGAGCCCGGTCGGTTTGACGAGCAGCATGGCCAGCATGGCGCCCAGGTACGAGAACGTGGCAGCAGTGGGGCTGGCGAAGATACTGACGATCGCCTGGGTGAAGCCGAAAACCAGGCCAACCACCAGGGCACCGAGCACCGAGCCCGGCCCGCCTACGATCATGATGGCGAATGCGGTGATCGCCATGGTCCACGCTACCGTCAGATCGAAGCTGTAAGCCAGCGCGAACAGCACGCCGCCGATGAAAATGATGGTCGAGCCCAACACGAAGGAAAACTTATACATGCCGCGGACGTTCACGCCGCGCAGCGCGGCCGCCTCGCGGTTCTGGAACACCGCGCGCAGTGCGCGCCCATACGGCGTCTGGCGCAGGAACCAAAACAGCGCCCCGAGGAGGAGAAAGCCGATCACGAGAACACCAAGGCGGTTGTTGGACATCGGGAAGGCGCCGAACATCGTCACGCCTTCAAAAAGAGGCGGCAGGGTAAATTGGTCGCTCCACTTGGCGTAGGTGAGCGAGAAGATTCCCGACATGATCTGCGTCAGGCCGAGTGTGAGGACGAAATAGGCGATGTTACGGTTCGGCGTATCGTAGAGCCGCCGGATCAGAGTGCGCTCGAGCACGAGTGACAGGAGGATGCCCAGGATGATTACGGCCAGCATGGCCGCGGCGCTGCCCCAGCCGAGCGTCGTGGTGAGGCTCCAGGCGATAAGCGCCGCCAGCACGAAGAACTGCCCGTTGCTCGCGTTCGGAAGCCAGACGCAGCCATAGACGATGGTCACCCCGGCAGCCACGAGCGCGAAGATCGCACCTAACAGCAGCCCCGTCGAAATGGTCGACATGAGCACCAGCACTGTTGCGTCGGACACCGCTTCTCCCTGAGAACGCGCCGGCGGGCGGCTCTCGCCGCCCGCCTGTGCGCCGGGCTATTTCACCAAGTCGTAGACGGGGATCACTTCGGGATCCCACTCCGTATAGAACGCCTGCTTCGCTTTATAGGTCTTCTTGCCGTCCACGGAGCCGATTTGCATGTAATAGATGTATTCCTTGCGCGCGCCATTCTTGTCGAACTCGATCGGCACGCCGGATGTCGTCTCCTTGCTCTTGATGCGAGACAGCGCATCCCGCAGCTTCTCGCGCTCGGCGCTGCCGGCCAGCTGGAGCGCCTCCTTGAAGACGTACGCGGTCGTATAGCAGAAGTTCTCCACGTAAGAAGGCGGGCGCCCGTTCGCCGCTTCGAAGTTCTTGATGAACTGGCGACCTTCGGCCGTCACGCCGTCGAGGCTGTGGTCGAAGAACGTCCCGTAGTAGGACCCGACGCTACGCTGACCCCAGTTGAACACCTGCGTGGTAATGCCGTACGGATGTATCACTTGATTGGGCTTGACCCCGAGGTCGAGCAGCTGGTTGGTAATTGTGTTGTCAAACGCGCCTGCGCCGCTGACGATCACGAAATCGGGATTCGACGCCTTCACCTGCGCCGCCTGCACGGTGGCATCGCTTGAGCCCTGCGGGAACATGATGTCCTGCACGATGTTGAGCTTGGAGCGCTGCGCCTGATACTTGAAGCCCGCCGTGATCGCCCGCATCAGCGCGGCATCGGAATACATGAGCGCGACCTTGGCGCCCGGCTTCTTCTGTTCGATGAACTTGGCCATCGCGTAGCCCCAGCCGGCGGCGTTCGGCTCCAACCGGAACGTATAGCGGGTTCCCGGCTTGGTGAGCTGCGGGAACGCGGCAACCGGAACCAGGAACGGCAGCTTGTTTTGCTCCGCATAGCCGTACATCGCCAGCGCCGTGTCCGAGCTCGTCGGCCCGGAGATGGCGACCACCTTTTCGGTGACGTCCAGGTTGCGCGAGGCCGCGACCGCCTGCGAGGGATTGGTCTGGTTGTCGACCACGAGGAATTCGAGCGGACGCTTGAGCGCGCCACCCGCCTTGTTGATCTCCGTCTGTGCAAGCTTCAGCCCGGCCACGCAGCTCACGCCAAAGAACGTCCAGGGGCCGGTCAGCTCGGTGACGAAGCCAATCTTGATGGGCGCTCCGCTCTGTGCGACGGCACCCCCGGTGAAAGCCAATGCTACCGCGGCGCCTACGCCTGCCGCGGTACCCCTTATTCCGACTCGCTTCATTCTTCCCTCCTTCGGTTGTCAAATCCAATGCGATTGATTACGCAGCTTTGCGGCCGCGCTGATCTCCACCCAGCAATCCGGCTAGAACGAGCGCCTTTCGAATGCGCTCGATCTCCTCCTCCGGCAACTTGACGAGCGGTGGCCGCACGACGGCGCGAGGCAGTTTGCCGAGCAGCACCAGTGCTTCCTTCATGCGGTTGTGCATGTCAACCCACGGCTCGGTGTAGAAGACTTCCACAGTCGGCCAAATGCGGTCGCTCACCCGACGCGCCCTCGCGATATCGCCTTGTTGCACGGCGCGGAACAGCTCGGCCTGCAGATCGGCGATCACCGAGCCGCTTCCGGATAGCAAACCGTTGCATCCGAGAACCAGCGAGCTCAGCAGCCAGGTGCTGTGCGTGGTAAGGACGTTGACGACCGGGTTGCGGGATTGCAGCGCCCTCACCTGCCGCTCGTGAAGCTGCGGGCTTGACGACCAATCCTTGATCGCGCGCACTGACGGTACCTCCTCGACGATGCGCAGCAACGTGGAAAGCGGGTAGCCTTGCCCGCCAGCGGGCGGGTATTGGAAGACAATGAGCGGCAGGTCGCTCGCGTCGGCTACGCGCTTGAAGTGCTCCAGCGCCATCTCCGGGCGCTGTCCGAAGCTGTAGATCGCCGACGGAAAGACGAGCAGTGCAGAGGCGCCTCCGTCAGTCGCCATGCGCGCGATGCGGGCTGCCTCGAGGCTGCCGTCGGCATAGATACCGTGAATCAACGGCGTCTTGGCGCCCACCGCATCCTGCGAGACCTGCAGCACGCGGCGTTGCTCATCAAAGGTACACGAGGCGACTTCCGAGGCATGGGCGTTGATCGTGATCGCCGTCACGCCCTGTACCGCCGCCAGGTCGCTCAGGTGCGAGCGATAGGCGACCTCGTCGATCGAGAAATCCTCATTGAAGGGAAGCAGCGCGGCCGGGATAACGCCGTGCGGAATGTATTCGCGGTGACGTGGCATAGTACCTCTCCTAAACGGTCGGGGTGAGCGCCGTCGCGACTACGCCGCGACGGAAAGGCGGTGAATCGATGGGCCAGATAGCGGCGAGCTCGCGCGCGGCTTCGATGACTCCCGGTCCACACGCCGTCAGCTCGGATTTCGTCATGCGATGAGTCGGCGCTGCGAGACTGATCGCGCCGACGCAAGATTGCTCACCATCGACGAGTCTGACGAGTATCGGCGCGGCCACAGCCCCTACGCCGAGCTCGTTTTCCTCGTAGCTGATGGCGTAGCCGCGGCGCCGTGCCTGCGCAATGTCCTCCTCGATCTCCGCCTTGCGCGTCAAGGAATGCGGCGTATGCTTCGGCGTGCCTTGCGCCTGGATCAATTCCCAGGCGTGCTTCCAAGGCATGGTGGAAAGCCACGCTTTTCCCGTTGCGTGCGAGGCTAAATGGACCTCGTGGCGGTAGTTTGGATCGATGCGCAAGGAGCGCTTTTCGCCCGCCGCAGCGAGCACCCATGTGATGCGGCAACCCTGCTCCACAACAGCCAGGCGCGCCAGCTCGCCAGAGCGCTCCGCTAGGCGGCGTAGCACTCCGCCCGCCTGGTCGAGTAGGCGGGTGCTGTCGAGCTTGCGCAGGCCGAGATTGGAAAGCTTGTACGTGAGCTCGTAGTGCCCGGTCTGCTCGTGCCGAAATAGAAAGCCGGCCTCAACCAGCGCCTCCGATAGGCGGAAAACGATCGCCTTGTTGACCGCTAGCTCGCGTGCCAGTTCCGCCAGCGACAGGCCCTCGCCGCGCTCGGCGAGCACTTCCAGGATGTGCACTCCGCGAAGCAGCGAAAGAACGCCGCCGCCGGACGCAGATCGCGCCCCCTGGGGCTCGAACGGCAATGGCTTCGCGGCGGGCGGCATCAGCAGCACCGGCTAGGCAGCAAAGCCACGTGGCGCACTTCGCGTTCGAACTCCCGCGCACGCCGGCTGAAAAGCCGCCGCGGCTTCTCGAGCAGTGGCGGGACAGCACGCGAGTCGCGCGTGTAGGGCGAATCCTTCGGCAAACCCTTCGCTCGCATGACAGCGCGGAGCGCCGCGCTGGCGGCTCGGTCGGCAAGGCCGGTAACCGGATCGATGACGGCGCCGTACTGCTCTTTTGCGGACTCCCGCGTCACGTAGCCGTGGCGCACGTCGTTCTCGACATCCTCCAGCTTTCGGTCCGTCGGGTGGCCGAACCCGCCGCCGCCGCCCGAGCGCAGGGTCCACACGTCGTTCGGGCGCAGCAGCTGAGAGAAGACCTTGCCGGTAGTAAACAATGTCTCCTCCTGCCCACTTCGCTGCAAGGCGACCTCGTTGCCAAGCGCAGACAAGCCGCCGAACAAACCCCATGGCCGACAGTCGACGCGTTCAATTTGGGTATTGAACATGATGTCAGCAAGCACGCGCACCCGCTGCTCGGTTCCCAGCCCACCGCGTTGTTTGCCTGCGCCGCCGGAACCCGGCCGCAGCGCATAGCGCTCCACAAGGAGCGGATACTTGGCTTCCAGCTGCTCCGAGGGGCCGTTGTGGGTATCCCCGTCGTTGATCGCAATCGTCGCACTAATGCCGTCCTCGTTGTCCTTCGCCCCCCAGCCTCCGCCGATCAGGCCGCCGAGATAAAGAAACAGCCGCTTGTTCTTCGGCATGCGGCCGTGGATGGTCGCTATGACGAGGTCGGCATGGTGACCGGCGATCACCTTCGTCGGAATCGCTGGTGCGAGCGCCTTGAACACCGTGTCTACGATCGTCATCGGAAACGTCATCCACCACCGCATCGGCGCTGGACGCGTCGCGTTCACCACCTTGCCCGGTGGCAGGATGACGGTAAGCGGCCGGAAGCAGCCGTCGTTGATTGGCAATTCAAGCGCCGCGTTCAGGCACTTAAAGGCCACCTGCGCGCACGCAATCCCAGCCGCCTCGCCGGAGTTGTAGAAACCCTTAACCTGGTCGCTGATCCCCGAGAGGTCGATGGTCATGCGCTCGCCCTCTACGATGACCTTTACGCGGATGGGGATGCGCTTGCCGAGCTCGATGCCGTCATCGTCCATGAACGATTCGGCCTCGTACACGCCGTCCGGAATCGCGCGCACCGCGGCACGCGCAGCCGCCTCGCTCTGATCGAAGATGGCGTCAATGCCGCCGAGGACCCCATCCCGGCCGTACTTCCTTAGCAGCTCGAGGAATCGCTTCTCGCCGCCCTTCACCGCGGCCACTTGCGCGCGCAGATCGCCCATCGCGCGCTCCGGAATGCGCACGTTCATGCGGATGATGGCCATCAGCTCTTCGTTCGGCTCGCCCTTGCGAAAGGCCTTGACCATGGGCATTTGCAGACCTTCGGAGTAGATATCGGTCGTCATCCCGTCCAGAGTGCCGCCGATGTCCTGCCAATGCGCCATGCATGCCGAGAAGCCGACGATCTCGCCCTCCCAGAAAATGGGCACCACGAATGTCATGTGGTTGAGGTGGCTGCCCGTGGTGTAAGCGTCGTTGGTTAGAAGGACGTCGCCCTCCTCCATGCGAGCGTAGCCGAAGTGCTCGATCATGCGTTTCACCGTGTTGCTCATCCCGCGGATGAACATCGGCAGCCCTATGCCGATCGACACCGTGTTGCCCGCGCGGTCGAACAGCCCGACGGTAAAGTCGAGCGCTTCGTAGATGATCATGTTATAGGCCGTGCGCATGAGGTTGGTCTTCATTTCCTCAGTGATCGCCACGAGCCCGTTACGCAGGATCTCAGTCACCACGGGGTCAATCGCCCGCCGGGTGCCGGTGGCGTTCATCGCTTCATGCATGCGCCACCTCGATTCTCAGATTGCCATGGCGGTCGACTTCCAGGCAGTCGCCTGGCAGCACCACCGTGGTAGATGCGTACTCCTCCACGAGCGCGGGGCCGGCCAAGCGGTTGCCGGCGAGTAGCCGCTCGCGCTGGTAGGTCGGCGTGTCGATCCAGCCGCTACCCGAGGAGAAATACACCGGCCGCACGCCGTTGGACGCTTCGCGGGGCGGCGTTGCGTCGCCGCGCGCGAGCTCGCGCAAGGCCGGCTTCGGCATCGCGCCCGCCACCGAGGTCCGAATGCTGACGATTTCGGCGCTCTCGTGCTCGGAGCTGTACCCGTAGCGCCGCTCGTGCGTGCGGTCGAAAAGCGCCTTGATGCGCCCGGCATCCCTCGCGTGGAACACCTCCAGTGGAATATCGACGGTCACTGCATGCTCCTGGCCGACATAACGCATATCGAGCGCACGGCTGACCTGCACACCGAGCGCCTGGCTCGACGCCCGCCGCACGTCGCGCTCGCCTTCATCCTCCAGCGCGCGAAACTCCTTCTCGAGAGCTTCGAAGCGCGCGTCCGCCAGCGGCACGAATAGGGTGCGCACAAAATCGCGCCGGAGATCAGCCACCAGCATGCCGACCGCGGAAAAGTGGCCGGGAGCGTTCGGCACGATGACTTCGGCAATATGCAGCTCGCGCGCGACAAGCACGGCGTGCAGCGGCCCCGCCCCGCCGAAAGCCACCATGGGGAATTCACGGGCGTCGAGACCGCGTTCGGTGGTGACGCGCTTTACCACGTTCGACATGGTTGAAGCCGCGATTCGGATGATGCCGTCCGCCGCCTGCTCGGTGCTAAGCCCAAGCGGCGCGGCGATTTGTTCGCTCACGGCTCGCATGGCGCCGTCAAGATCGAGCCTCATGTCGCCGCCGAGGAAGCGCTCTGCGGCAAGTCGCCCAAGTACGAGGTTGGCGTCCGTCACCGTCGGCTCGCTTCCGCCGAGGCCATAACACACGGGGCCGGGGTTCGAGCCCGCGCTCTGCGGACCGACCCTCAGCGAACGTGCCGGGCCGAGCCGGGCGATGCTGCCGCCGCCGGTGCCTACTTCCTGGATGTCGATCATCGGAATCTGCACCGGCAGGCCTTCGGCATATCCGCCGATCATCGAAGTGGAGGTCATCAGCACTTCGCCGTCCAGGATCACGCCCGACTTCGCCGTCGTGCCGCCCATGTCGAAGGCGATCGCTTTGCGCAGGCCGAGGGAGTGGCACAGCGACTGCGTTCCGATGACGCCGGCCGCGGGGCCGGATTCGAGCATGCGTATGCAGTCGCGCTGCGCCTGCTGGACGTCATACAGACCGCCCGTTGACTGCACGATGAGAAAGCCACCGCCAAAGCGCTCGCTTTTGAGCCGCTCCACCACCTCGTCGAGATACCGGCTCACGCGCGGCCCGATGTACGCATTGGCGGCAACCGTCGAGGTGCGCTCGAATTCCCGGTATTCCTGCGACAGCTCGTGCGAGGCGGTGATGTACAGGCCGGGAAAGCGCTTCTTGAAGAACTCCTTGGCTCGCAGTTCATGCGCCGGCGCGCGATACGAGTGCAGGAACAGAATTGCGAGCGCCTGCACCCGTTCCTTCTCGATTTCGCGAGCCACGCGCTCGAGCTCGTGATCCTCGAGCGGCACGATAACCTCGCCAGCGGCGGTCACTCGCTCGGCTACCTCGAAGCGCAGGGCGCGCTCGATGAGCGGCCGATGCTTGCGGAAGAACAGGTTGTACGCCTCCGGGCGGTTGACGCGCCCGATTTCGTAAATGTCTCGAAAGCCGCGCGTCGTAACCAACGCGGTTCGCGCACCAGTGCGCTCAAGGAGCGTGTTGACGGCAACCGTAGTTCCGTGCAGGAAAAGCGCTGCCGAGCCTAATGTCGAGCCCGAGCGCTCCACCCCCGCGGCAATGCCGTCGGCGAGTCGTTCCTGCGTGGTCAGGGCTTTACCGAGCGTAAATGCACCGGTCGAAGCGTCGAACACGGCAACGTCGGTGAACGTACCGCCGACGTCCGCGGCAATGCGGGCTTGCATGCCTCCTTCCCCCCAGGCTGCACTAAAAAGGTAACGCCGTTACCAGCTTCTGGAAAAAGATGAGCGCTGTCAAGCCGCCGCGCCGAAAAAACCGAATGTCGGTCAACGCAGACGGCGGTGGCTTGCTGTTAAAGTCCGGGTCGGTCTCACGCGGGCTGCGAAGGAGAGAACAGTATGTACGCCGGTCCGGTTGTTGATGCGCATCACCATTTCTGGCGAAAAGATGATCTGCCGTGGCTCGCCGGCCCGCCGTTGCCTAGAATTTTCGGCGAATACTCCGCCATACGCCGCGACTACACGCTGGAGGAGTTCATCGCCGAGACGCGTCCCTGCGACGTCAACCGCTCGGTCTATGTACAGGCAAACTGGCCGGCAGAGCGCTCAGTAGACGAGGTGCGCTGGGTGCAGCAGGAGGCCGAGCGTAACGGCTTTCCCGTTGCAATCGTGGGCTATGCGGACCTTTCACGGCCTGAGGTCGGGGAGGTGCTCGACCGCGAGCTCGAAACACCCGGGCTGCGCGGCATCCGCCAGCAACTGCACTGGCATACGAATCCGCTCTACAAATTTGCCAGCGCGCCGGATCTCTTTAACACGGCAGACTGGCGTCGCGGCCTGAGGGAGGTGCAGTCTCGCGGCCTGCTCTTCGAGCTGCAAGTGTTCGCAGGCCAGATGGCCAAGGCGACCGAACTCGCATCCGCCTTCCCGGACGCAACGTTCGTTCTGCTGCATGCAGGCATGCTGGAAGACCGATCGCCGGAGGGCTGGCGCTTGTGGCGCAAGGGCATGCGGGAGCTTGCCGCCCGCGAAAACGTCTGCACCAAGCTCTCCGGCCTAGGCACTTTCGAGCGGACGTGCTCCGAGACCCTCTGGAAGCCGGTGGTTTACGAAACGCTCGAAATCTTCGGCGCCAAGCGCTGCCTCTACGGCAGCAACTTTCCCATCGAGAAGCTGTGGACGTCTTACGGGACGCTTTTCAACACCATGCGCGGCCTGCTCAAGCACTTGAGCCCGGATGAACAGCGCAGCATTTTCTGGGACAACGCTTCGCGACTTTACTTTGAGGGGTAAGGACCAAATCCACCCTCGCACAACTTCGCGCCCGCGCCAGTTAAGCAACCTTGGCGGTACCAGCGAGGGTAAAGGCGTACGGAGCCCAAAAACCCGCCTATCTCCGCCCAACGCCATCCAAAATGGGTGCGCCGTCGATTCCCGCCGCCTCCATGAATGTCTTCTCGTCAGTGCTTTCGCCGGGCAGCGAGCTTCATGAGGTTCGCCTGCACTCGTTGCGCCGCCTGCTCGAGCTTCGCCACCACCTGAGGCAGCCGCCCGCGCGGGAATCGCCGCGCCGCGAACACCAGGGACAGGCTGCCGATGACGCCGCCGTCCTCCTCGAATACCGGGACCGCAACGCCCACCACGCCGGGATCGACTTCGCCGAAGGTGATGCAATGACCCTGGCTGCGGATCGCCTTCAGGGCGGAGAGGAACTCCGCCCGGCTGCGGCCGAACCCCGCCTTGCGGATCTCCGAGCGCTTCTCGGCGAAGAGCCGCGTCAGGCGCCGCTCCGGTAGCCACGCCAGGATCGCCTTCGCCGTGGCGCCGCGAAACAGCGGCATCGGCCGGCCGCGCGTGTACGACACGGCGATCCCGCGGTGCCGGGCCGCCTGGCCGATGCACAGCACCTCGTCCCGGAAAAGCCCGCACAGCAGCGCGACCTGCTCGCGGTCGGGCCGCAGCAGTTGCGGCCACACGGGCTCGGTCGCGGCGAGCAGCGGATCGCTGCGCTGCATCTGCCGGTCGAGCTCGATGATGCGCGGCCCGAGCGCGTACGCGCCGTGCGCGACGCGGGTCAGCAGGCCGGCGTCGCACAGCTCGCCGACATAGCGGTAGGCCGTCGCGCGCGTGTAGCCGTGGGCCGCGGCGAGCCCGTCGACCGTCCACACCGGGGCCTTCTCGGTGAACGCGTCGACCATGCCCAGCATGCGCTTGAGGCTGCTCATTTCTCTTGTGCAGTGCAGAAACCGCCGGAAACTTGATCCAGATCGAGAAACCGATCCCGGGTTTTGCCCATGCTACGCAATATTCTTACATTGTGAGATTTTAGTGAAGCCTAGCTGGCCCGCCGGGATCGCCCGGCTCGACGAACGCGAGGCGCAGGCGCGCGCGGCCGGCGGCGAGGAGCGCCTCGCCGCCCAGCGCCGCGCCGGCAAGCTCACTGCGCGAGAGCGGGTCGAGGCGCTCCTCGACGCGGGCAGCTTCGTCGAGCTCGGCATGTTCGCCGAGCACCAGTGCCGCGACTTCGGCATGGGCGAGAAGAAATTCCCCGGCGACGGCGTGATCGCCGGGCACGGCGCCATCGCCGGGCGCAGCGTCTACGCCTACGCCGAGGACGCGACCGTGCTCGGCGGGTCCACCGGCCGCATCCATGGCACCAAGATCCACAACGTGCTGCGGCAGGCACGCGAGCACGGCGTGCCGGTGATCGGGCTGCACGATTCGGGCGGCGCGCGCATCCAGGAGGGCATGGACAACGTCTACGGCATGACCGGCGTGTTCCGCGAGAACGTCCTCAACTCGGGGGCGGTGCCGCAGATCGTCGGCGTCATGGGCACCTGCGCCGGGGGCGCCGCCTACTCCGCCGCGCTCGCCGACTTCATCGTGCAGGTCGACAAGAGCTCGCAGCTCTTCGTTACCGGCCCGGCGATGGTCGAGGAGGTGCACGGCGAGAAGGTGGGGGCCGAGGCGCTCGGCGGCGCCAGTGCACACGCCACGCGCTCGGGCGTCACGCATCTCGTCGCGCGCGACGACCGGCATTGCCTGGCGCTCATCCGCCAGCTCCTCGATTACCTGCCGCAGAGCTACCGCGAACGTCCTGTGAAAAGAACGTCCGGGGATGCGGCGGACCGGCTCGTGCCCGAGCTGCTGGAGATCGTCCCGGCCGACGCGCAAGGCACCTACGACATGAAGGCGGTGGTGCGCGCCATCGCCGATCGACGCGAATTCTTCGAGATCCAGGAAGGCTTTGCGCGCAACCTGGTGATCGGCTTCGTGCGCCTCGACGGGCAGTCGGTCGGCATCGTCGCCAACAACCCCGCGGTCGCGGGCGGCTTCCTCGATCTCGACGCCGCCGACAAGGCGGCGCGGTTCGCGCGCGCCTGCGACGCCTTCAACATCCCGATCGTCACGCTGGTGGACGCGCCCGGCTTCCTGCCCGGCGTCGCGCAGGAGCACGCCGGGCTCATCCGCCACGGCGCGAAGATGCTGCACGCCTGGGTCGAGGCGTCGGTGCCGAAGGTGTCGTGCGTGCTGCGCAAGATGTACGGCGGCGCCATCCCGGCGATGGGCGTGCACGAGATCGGCTTCGACCGGGTGTTCGCCTGGCCGACCGCCGAGATGCAGATGGTCCCTGCGGTGCCCGCGGTGAAGATCCTCTGCAAGCGCGAAATCGAAGCCGCCCGGGATCCGCAGGCGGTGCTCGAGCGCAAAGTCGCGGAGTACCGCGAGCTCTATCTCACGCCGTACCACTCCGCCGCGCTGCTGGTCGTCGACGCGGTGATCCGGCCGCAGGACACGCGCAAGCACCTCATTTCGACGCTGCGCCTGCTGGAAAACAAGGCACGGCCGCGCCGCAAGCGCTCCAACCCACCCCTATGACTTTCACCACGGACAGCGGCATTCCGGTAAAGGCCGTCTACACGCCGGAAGACTTCCCCGAGCGCGACTACGAGGCGAAGCTCGGCGCTCCCGGCGCGTATCCGTACACCCGCGGCGTCTACCCGACGATGTACCGCGGCCAGCTCTGGACCATGCGGCAATACGCCGGCTTCGGCACCGCCGGGGAGACCAACCGGCGCTTCCGCTACCTGCTCGGCGAAGGCTCCACCGGGCTTTCGATCGCCTTCGACCTGCCGACGCAGCTCGGCCTGGACTCCGACGCGGCGGCTGCCGAGGGCGCGGTGGGACGGGTGGGCGTCGCGGTGGACTCGCTCGCCGACATGGAGACGATTTTCGAGGGCATCCCGCTCGAGAAGGTTTCCACCTCGATGACCATCAACGCCACCGCCCCGGTGCTGCTCGCCATGGTCCTCGCGGTCGGCGAGCGCCAGGGCGTGCCGGCGGCGAAGCTATCCGGCACCACGCAGAACGACATCCTGAAGGAGTTCATCGCGCGCGGCACCTACATCTTCCCGCCGCAGCCGAGCCTCAAGCTCGCGCTCGACATCGTCGAGTACTGCCAGAAAAACGTGCCGCGCTGGAACACCATGAACATCGCCGGCTACCACATCCGCGAAGCGGGTGCCGACGCGGTCCAGGAGCTCGCCTTCACGCTCGCGAACGCGATCGCCTACATCGAGGCCGCGCGCGCCCGCGGCCTCGCGGTGGACGAGTTCGCGCCGCGCCTGTCCTACAGCCTGGGCTGCTTCCGCGACCTCTTCGAGGAGGTCGCGAAGTACCGCGCGGCGCGCCGGCTCTTCGCCCGCATCATGAAGGAGCGCTTCCAGGCGCAGGACCCGAAGAGCCTCCTCTTCAGGACCTTCAGCGGCTCGTGCGGCTCGACGCTCGCCGCCCAGCAGCCGCTCAACAACATCGTGCGCGTCACGCTGCACGCGCTGATGGGCGTGCTCGGCGGGCACCAGGCGATCCACACGGCGTGCTGGGACGAGGGCTTCGCCCTGCCCTCGCAGGACGCGGCGACGCTCGCGCTCAGGACGCAGCAGATCCTCGCCTACGAGTCGGGCGTCGCCAGCACCGTCGATCCGCTCGCCGGCTCCTACTACGTCGAGTCCCTGACCGACGAGATCGAGCGCCGCGCCGAGGCCTACCTCGCGAAGATCGACGCGATGGGCGGGATGCTGGCCGCCATCGAGAGCGGCTACATCGCGCGCGAGATCCAGGCGGCGAGCGTGCGCTACCAGCGCGCCGTCGACAGCGGCGAGAAGGTGATCGTCGGGCTCAACAAGTTCCAGTCCGGCGAAGCCGAGCAAAGCCCGGCCGAGCTTTTCGAGATCGACCCGGAAGTCGAGGCGCGGCAAAAGCGCAGTCTCGCCGAGGTGAAGCGCCGCCGCTCCCCCGATAAAGTGAATCAAGCACTAAACCAACTACAAGGGGCCATCGCGGCCAATGAGAACGTCATGCCCGCGGTGCTCGACGCAGTGAAGGCCTACGCCACCGTCGGCGAGATCTGCGGCGTGATGCGCAGCCGCTGGGGCGAGTACCGCGCGCCGGCGCACCTGCGATGAAACCGACCCGCGTGCTCCTCGCCAAGGTGGGGCTCGACGGCCACGACCGCGGCCTGAAGCTGGTCGCCCACTACCTGATGGACGCGGGCATGGAAGTGATCTACCTGGGCCTGCGCTCGACGCCGGAGCAGGTGGTGAGCGCGGCGCTCGACGAGGACGTCGACGTCGTCGGCCTTTCGTTCCTCGCCGGGGACCACATGGTGCTCGCGCCGCGGGTGCTCGAAGGGCTGAAGCGCAAGCAGCTCGGCGACGTGATGGTGCTCGTCGGCGGCATCGTCCACAAGCGCGACATCCCGGCGCTCGAGCGCATGGGCGTGCGCCGCATATTCCTTCCCGGCACGCCGCCGGGCGAGATCGTGAAGTTCATACAAGGCAAAGGAGCCGCAGCATGATCATCGACGTCCACAGACACCTCGTCATCAAGGGCACCGTGCAGGGCTCCTACATCCAGGCGGCCTCGCGCAGCTTCAGCATGATGTACAACAAGGCGAACAAGACCGACATCACCGCGCGCGAGTACATCGACAACATCGTGCGCAAGGAGAT
>Ga0156283_1127_pt2 | contig 47860 bp, 51 predicted proteins | sample RifCSPlowO2_12_FD_107932 | JGI IMG/M metagenome (GOLD analysis project Ga0156283, IMG submission 107932) | Betaproteobacteria bacterium RIFCSPLOWO2_12_FULL_65_14 | reverse complement strand
CGTTGATCCCGCCGATCCGGAGAATTTCAGGAAAAACATTAGGAACAATACCAAGCTCCTGTACGCCGAAACCCTCGGCAATCCGCTCATCAACATCATCGACATCGAGGCGGTGGCGAAGATCGCGCACGAAGCGGGCATTCCGCTCGTCGTGGACAACACCGTGCCCTCCCCGTATCTCTGCCGGCCGATCGAATGGGGCGCCGACATCGTGGTGCACTCGGCGACCAAGTACATCGGCGGGCACGGCACCACCATGGGCGGGGCGATCGTCGAGTCGGGCAAGTTCGACTGGGGTAACGGCAAGTTCCCCGAGTTCACTTCGCCCTCGCCGGGCTATCACGGGGTGATCTTCCACGAGACCTTCGGCGACTTCGGCTACACGATGAAAGCGCGCATGGAGATCATGCGCACCTTCGGTCCCGCGCTCTCGCCGATGAACGCCTGGCTGCTGCTGCAGGGGCTCGAGTCGCTGCATGTGCGCATGGAGCGCCATTGCGACAACGCCCTCGCCGTGGCGAAGTTCCTCAAGGACCACCCGCGCGTCGCCTGGGTGAATTACCCGGGCCTGCCGGACGACAGGTACTACGAGCTATCGAAGAAGTACCTGCCCAAAGGCGCCTCGGGGCTGTTGAACTTCGGCGTCAAGGGCGGGGCCAAGGCGGGCGAGCGCTTCATCGAGGCGGCCCAGTTCATGAGCCACCTCGCCAACATCGGCGATGCGAAGACGCTCATCATCCACCCCGCCTCTACGACGCACCGGCAAATGGACGAGGCCGACCAGATCAAGGCGGGCGTCACGCCCGACATGGTGCGCATGTCGGTGGGCATCGAGTCGCTCGACGACATTCTCTGGGACATCGATCAGGCGCTGGCGGCCGCGGCCAAGGCGTGAAGGACATCCGGGAGCTCGAAGGCCTGCTCGCGGCGAAGATGCCCATCGTCGCGGTCGAGTCGCACGAGGAAGCCAAGGTCATGCAGATGCTGGAGCGCTTCGCCGCCCTGAACGAGCGCGCGCTCTGGACCTGGCGCGTGACCGCGGGCCTCAAGCGAAGCAACGGCCCCGACAGCGCGTTCAACACCACCCGCATCGAGGACGCGCTGCGGCACATCGAGAAGTCGCCGGCCAACGCCATCTATCTCTTCCTCGACGCGCACCGCTTCCTCGACGACCCGGTGGTGTTGCGCCAGATCAAGGATATCGCCGCCAAATCCGAGTGGACTCACCGCATGCTGGTGTTTCTCTCGGCGCAGCTCGACGTGCCCACCGAGATCGAGCGCATCACGGCGCGCTTCCGCCCTTCCCTGCCCGACGCGCGCCGCGTCATGGAGATCCTGAACGAGGAGGCGCGCCGCTACCGCGAGGCGACCGGCGAGCAGGTCAAAGCCAACCGCGAGGCGCTCAACGTGCTGACGCAGCACCTGGGCGGGCTGACCGAGGAGGACGCGCGGCGCCTCGCGCGCATGGCGATCCGGGACGACGGCGCGATTTCGGCGGCCGACATCGCGCGCGTGCTGAAGGCGAAGCACGAGCTGGTCGCCGCGAGCGATATCCTGGTGCTCGAGGCGGGCGTTCCCGACATCGAGCAGCTCGGCGGCCTTGGCCATCTCAAGCGCTGGCTCAAGGTCCGGCGCGAGGCGTTCATGAACCCGCCGGCCGACTCTGCGCTGCCGCCGCCCAAGGGGGTGCTGCTGCTCGGCGTGCAGGGCGCGGGCAAGAGCCTGGCGGCAAAATGCGTCGCCGGCGCCTGGCAGCTGCCGCTCTTCCGCATGGATTTCGGCGCGCTATACCAGAAGTATCACGGCGAGACCGAGCGCAATGTGCGCGAGGCGCTCGCCGTGGCGAACGCGATGGCGCCCTGCGTCCTGTGGATGGACGAGATCGAAAAGGGCATCGCCGGCGACGCGGGCGGCGACTCCGATGGCGGCGTCTCGCGCCGCGTGCTGGGAACGCTTCTCACGTGGATGAGCGAGCGGGCCGCGCGCGTGTTCCTCGTCGCCACAGCGAACGATATCGCCCGGCTGCCGCCCGAGCTCTTGCGCAAGGGACGCTTTGACGAGGTATTCTTCGTGGACCTGCCCAATGCGGCGGCGCGCGAGGAGATCCTGCGAATCCATCTGGCGCGCAAGGGGCAGGATGCGGCGGGCTTCGATCGCGCCGGGCTGGCGGCAGCCTGCGAGGGCTTCTCCGGCGCCGAGATCGAACAGGCGATCGTAGCTGCACTGTACGAGGCCCACGCCGAAAAAAGACCGCTCGACGCGGCAGCGATCGAGCGCGAGATGCGCGGTACCCGCCCGCTTTCGGTCCTCATGGCCGAAAAAGTGGCTGCTTTGCGCGAATGGGCGCGCGAGCGGGCCGTGGCGGCGGACTGAGAGGGGGAACATGCTGAGCTGGCAGGTGGTGGAGCACGGCAAGCCGTTGCAGACGGCGATGAGCGAGACGCCTCGTCCCAAGGGGACCGAGGTCCTCATGCGCATCACGCGCTCCGGCGTGTGCCATTCCGATCTGCATATCTGGGACGGCTATTTCGATCTTGGCGGCGGCAAGCGCTTCTACGTCAAGGAGCGCGGCTGCGTGCCGCCCTTCACCCTCGGTCACGAGCCCTTAGGGGTCGTGGAAGCCGTCGGTCCGCGCGCGAAGGGCGTGAAAGTCGGTCAAAAGCGGCTCATCTATCCCTGGATCGGTTGCGGCAAGTGCGCCGTGTGCAAGGCCGGCCAGGACAATTACTGCGTGTCGGGCTCGCGCTTCCTCGGCGTGAACCGGCCCGGTGCCTACTCGACCCACCTGCTCGTTCCGCACCCGCAGTACCTGGTCGACACGCGCGGGATCGAAGATTCGTTCGCCGCGACGCTCGCCTGCTCGGCGGTCACCGCCTATAGCGCCGCGGCCAAGCTGCCGGAGCTCGCGAACAGCGATAGCGTGGCGGTGCTGGGCTGCGGAGGCTTGGGACTGGTTGGAATATCGGTGCTGCGCGCCACGGGAGTGAAGCGCATCATCGGCTGCGACATCGACGAGGCGAAGCTCGCCGCGGCCGCCAAGCTGGGCGCCAGGAAAACCGTGAACACCCGGGCGCCGGACGCGCTGCAGCAACTGCAGGGCATCGCCGGCGCGATCGACTTCGTCGGCAGCCCGGCCACGGCCTCCCTGGGCATCGCGGCGCTCAGAAAAGGCGGCCGGTACGTGATCTGCGGCCTTTACGGCGGCGAGCTCGCCCATCCGCTGCCGCCGATCGCGCAGCGCGCGATCGGCATCGTCGGCTCGTATGTCGGCAGCCTGCGCGAGCTGAAGGAAGTGGTGGCGCTCGCGAAAAAGGGCCGCATCAGGCGCACGCCGGTCGAGACGCGTGCTGCCGCCGAGGTCAATGGTGCATTGGAGGACCTGAAGGCCGGCCGGGTCGTGGGGCGCGTCGTGCTCGATTTCGAGGGCGTTGCAGCGTGAGCAAGTCCCCCGACATCACGGCCCAGCTCGCGCAGCCGAACGGGAAGAGCGCCAATGGCGAGCCGCAACGCCGGGCGTTCCTGTGGCCGTCGCCGCCGTACCACGAATACGGCAGCGATGAGCCGCATCCCGGCGAGGAATGCCTGGTCGTCTTCAAGGACGGCGCCAAGGCGAAGGGCGCGCTGCTCGACTTCCTGCCCGACGAGGGGGTGCTGAAGTTTCAGCAGGGCGACGAGACGGCCGGGCTGAGCATCGCCTTTTCCGCCATTTTGGGGCTCCACCTGCTGCGGCCGCTCGCGCTGCGACGCCAGAGCCTGCCCATCGGGCAGCTGCGGGACGAGGACATCTTCGCCGCCTCCGACCGGCAGCCGTTTTCCATCCAGCTCGTGAACGGCAAGACCTTCAAGGGCGAGACGGTCGGCTACATCCACGCAGTGTGCGGGCTGTTCCTGTTCCAGCCCGACCAGGAAGGCGCCGTGATCCGCAGCTTCGTCCCGGCGCTCGCGGCCAAGTCCTGCAGCATCGGCAAGCCGATCGGCGAGATGCTCGTCGACCAGAAGCTCGCCTCCAGCGAAATGATCGACGCGGCGCTGGAGAAGCAGGCGACGCTGCGCATGCAACGCCTCGGCGACTACCTTACCGAGAACCGCATCGTCTCGCACGAGCAGCTCGCCGCGGCGCTGAAGCAGCAGCGCACCCAGCCGGTCCAGAAGCTCGGCGAAGCGCTGGTGGCGCTCGGCCACCTGACCCAGGCCCAGCTCGACGAGGCGCTGGCGATCGAATCGAGGAACCGCTCGATTCCGCTCGGGCAGATCCTGCTCGACATGGGGGTCGTCGACGCCGGGGTGATCAAGAGCGTGATGGCGCAGAAGCTCGGCATCCCCTTCATCGACCTCGAGAGATTCCGCATCTCGCCTGAGGCGCTGAAGCGCATCCCGCACGCCGTGGCGCTGCGCCACCAGATCGTGCCGGTGGCCGAAGCGGAAAACGCGCTGATCGTCGCCATCGCCGATCCCACCAACATGGCGAAGATGGAGGAGCTGCGCTTCATCGCCGGCATGAAGCTCGCGCCGGTGATCGCCGCGCCGGACGAAATCCGGCGCGCCCTCGAGCGCAGCTACGCCGGCGCGCAGGGCGAGAGCGTTGCGCGTTCCTCCGGAATGGAAGCCGGGGTCGAGCAGCTCACCAATCGCCTCGTCGCCGAAAGCGGCGAGCATGAGCTCGACGACCAGCACGCCGCGCACTCGGACTCGACGCTGGTCAAGCTCGTCAACAAGATCATCCTCGACGCGGTGGAGCAGAAGGCGTCGGACATCCACATCGAAGCCAATTCCTCGGGCAAGAGCCTGCGCATCCGCTTCCGCAAGGATGGCGCCCTGGTGACTTACCTCGAGATGCCCTCGCGGTTTCGCAAGGCGCTGGTGTCGCGCATCAAGATCATGAGCCAGCTCGACATCACCGAGCGCAGGAAGCCGCAGGACGGCAAGATCGACTTCAGCCGCTACGGGCCCGAGCGCGTGGAGCTGCGCGTCGCCACGATTCCCACGGCAAACGGCCTCGAGGACGTGGTGATGCGGGTGCTCTCGGCCGCAACGCCGGTGCCAGTCGATCAGCTGGGGCTCAACGCGCATGCCCTGACGGCGATCAAGCGGATGATTTCCAGGCCGCACGGCCTGTTCCTCGTCTGCGGTCCGACCGGCTCGGGCAAGACCACGACGCTGCACTCGCTGCTCACGTTTCTCAATACCGAGGAGCTCAAGATCTGGACCGCCGAGGACCCGATCGAAATCTCGCAGGCGGGGCTGCGCCAGGTGCAGGTCAATGCGAAGATCGGCTGGACCTTCGCCGCCGCGATGCGGGCCTTCATGCGGGCCGACCCGGACGTGATCATGGTCGGCGAGATGCGCGATCCCGAGACGGCGAAGACCGGCATCGAGGCCTCGCTCACCGGGCATCTGGTGCTGTCGACGCTGCACACGAACAGCGCGCCGGAAAGCGTGGTGCGGCTGCTCGACCTCGGCATGGACCCGTTCAACTTCGCCGACGCGCTGCTCGGCGTGCTCGCGCAGCGCCTGGTGCGGCGCTTGTGCGCCAACTGCCGCAGCGCCTACGTCCCGTCGGCGAACGAGCTCGAGGAGCTGGCGCAGGAGTACTGCACCGGAACCGCGCTCGACACGGGCAAGACGCTGCAGGGCTGGCGCAAGGAGCACGGCGGGGCGAACGGCAAGATCACGCTGTTCCGCGCCGGCGGCTGCCCGCATTGCGATCGCACGGGCTACAAGGGCCGCATGGGGCTCTACGAGCTCCTGGTGGCCGATACTTCCGTGAAGCGTCTCGTGCAGACGCGCTCGCCGGTGCACGAGATCGCGAGCGCCGCGCTTGCGAAGGGCATGCGCACGCTGAAGCAGGACGGCATCGACAAAGTGCTCCAAGGCGTCACCGATATGCAGCAGGTGCGATCGGTCTAGGGCGCGCGTCGACGCCTTAAAATACGGGGCTCTATGACCCCGTTTTCCTGGAGCAACCCCTATCCCTGGCCGCGCAAGCCGCTGCTCGCGCAAAACGCCGTCGCCACGTCGCAGCCGCTTGCCGCGCAATCGGGCTTGCAGATGCTCGCTGCCGGCGGCAATGCGGTCGATGCGATTCTCGCCACCGCGATCACGCTGACCCTGGTCGAGCCCGTTTCGAACGGCATCGGCTCGGACGCCTATGCCATCGTCTGGGATGGCGCAAGGCTGCATGGTCTCAACGCTTCCGGACGCTCTCCCGCCGGCTGGACGCTCGATTTCTTCGGCGCGCAGAAGGCGATGCCGGTGCGCGGCTGGAACACCGTAACGGTTCCGGGCTGCGTTTCCGCCTGGGTCGCGCTCCATGAAAGATTCGGAAAGCTTCCCTTCGCCAAGCTGTTCGAAAGAGCCGTTCAGTACGGGCGCGAAGGGTTCCTCGTCTCGCCGACCATCGCGCAGCAATGGGGCAACCAGCTCGCCGAGCTCAAGGGCCAGCCGGGCTTCGCAGACGCCTTCCTGCCCGAGGGCCGCGCCCCGCGTCCGGGCGAGCGCTTCGCCTTCCCGGCGCACGCGCGCGCGCTGGAGAGCATTGCCAAGTCGAAAGGGGAGGCGTTCTACCAAGGTGACATCGCGCAAAAACTCGAGGCGGACGCCAAGAAGCACGGCGCCGCGCTGCGCGCTTCGGACCTGGCCGCGCACCGCGCCGACTGGGTGACGCCCCTCGAGATGAACTATCGCGGCTACACGCTGCACGAGATTCCGCCCAACGGCCAGGGCATGGTGGCGCTCATGGCGCTTGGCATGCTCGAGCAGTTCGACCTGCGCTCGCACCCGGTGGACGGCGCGGACAGCCTGCATTTGCAGATCGAGGCAATGAAGCTCGCTTTCGCCGACGCGCGGCGCTACATCGCGGACATCGACCACATGGATGTGCGCCCGCGGCAGCTTCTCGACCGCGGCTATCTCAAGTCGCGCGCCCGGCTGATCGACATGAAGCGGGCGCAGGATTTCGGCCACGGCACCCCGCCGAAGGGCGGCACCGTCTATCTCACGGCCGCGGACGCCTCGGGCATGATGGTGTCCTTCATTCAGTCGAACTATCTCGGCTTCGGCTCGGGTGTGGTGGTCGACGGCGTGTCGCTGCAGAACCGCGGCGGCACGTTCGTGATCCAGCCCGGCCACCCGAATTGCGTGGGCCCTTCGAAGCGCCCCTACCAGACCATCATCCCGGGATTCGTGACGCGGGACGGCAAGCCGGTGATGAGCTTCGGCGTCATGGGCGGCACCATGCAGCCCCAGGGCCACGCGCAGGTCATGGTGCGCATCGCCGACTACGGCCAGAGCCCGCAGGCGGCGAGCGATGGACCGCGCTTTCGCATCCTCCAGGGCCTGGACGTGAGCGCGGAAGACGGCTTCCCGGCCGCGACGCTCGCGCAGCTGCAGGCACGCGGCCACCGCATCGTGACGATCGACGACTACAACCAGTTCGGCAGCGCGCAGCTCATCTGGAAGCTGGACGGGGGCTACTTCGTCGCCAGCGACCCGCGCCGCGACGGCCAGGCCGTGGGGTTCTGAACATGCTGAAAATCTGGGGCCGATTGAACTCGGTCAACGTGAAGAAGGCGCTGTGGGCGATGGAGGAGCTCGGGCTCCCTTACCATCGCATCGACGCCGGCATGCAGTTCGGCGTGAACAAGACGCCCGAATACCTGAAGATGAATCCGACCGGGCTGGTGCCGACGATCGACGAGGACGGCTTCGTGCTCTGGGAATCGCATACCATCGTGCGCTACCTTGCCGCAAAGCACGGCGCCGGGACGCTTTGGCCGACCGATCTCAAGGTGCGCGCGGACGCCGAACGCTGGATGGACTGGACCTTCACCTTCCTGGCCGCCTTTCGCCCTGTGTTCTGGGGGCTCGTGCGCACGCCCGTCGAGAAGCGGGACATGAAGGCCATAGAGGAGAGCCGGAAGAAGTGCGCGGAGCTGCTCGCCATTCCGGACCAGGCGCTCGCCGGAAGGTCCTTCCTCGCCGGCGAAGCGTTCACGATGGGCGATATTCCGCTCGGTTGCCACGTGCAGCTGTGGATGCGCCTGCCCATCGAGCGCCCGGCGCACCCGCACCTCACCGTCTGGTTCAACCGCCTCTGCGCTCGCCCGGCGTTCAAGAAGATCGTCGACATCGAGCTGTCTTGAGCAAGGTCGCCATCGTCACCGGGGCCGCGAGCGGCATCGGCCTCGCCTGCGCCGAGCGCCTGGCGCGCGACGGCTGCCACGTGGTTCTCGCCGATCTCAACGCCGACACGGGCGCGCAGCATGCCCGCCGCCTGAATGGCATATTCGTCGAGGCGGATCTTTCGAGGCGAGAGAGCTGCAGAAAGCTCGTAGACGAAACGCTGCGGGTGCACGGCACGGTGCACATCCTCGTGAACAACGCCGGCTACCAGCATGTCGCGCCGATCGACGAGTTCCCCGAGGAGCAATGGGAGCGCATGCTCGCCCTCATGCTGACGGCGCCCTTTCTGCTCACGCGCTATTGCTGGCCGGCGATGAAGAAGCAGAAGTGGGGCCGCGTCATCAACATCGGCTCGATCCACGCATTGATCGCCTCGCCGTTCAAGGCGGGCTACATCTCGGCGAAGCACGGCTTGGTCGGGCTGACGCGCACGGCAGCGCTCGAAGGCGGCGAGCACGGCATCACGGTCAACGCGATCTGCCCGGCTTACGTGCGCACCCCCCTCGTGGACCGCCAGATCGCCGACCAGGCGAAGGCGAACCGCCTGTCGCCGGAAGAGGTGATCGAAACCATCATGCTCGCCCCGGCGGCAGTGAAGCGCCTGATCGAGCCGGCCGAGGTCGCCGACTTCGCGGCCTACCTGTGCTCGGAGCCGGCCGGGGTGATCACCGGCGCTGCGCTAACCATGGATCTCGGCTGGACCGCTCGATAGACGCGAGCTCGCGCACCCGAGCGTAGAACTCCGGCAGCCTGCCGCCCGCCTGCGCCAGCAGCCGCTCGAATTCGGGCACGAGCTGGGTGTACACCGAGATCGACACCAGGAAGGCGTTGTTCGGCTCGGCCGGCACGATGGCGCCGTACTCGGCGCGCAGGCGCGCGAACTCTTCCGCTTTCTGCCGCAGCTTCTCCTCCGACGGGGCGTCGCTCGCATAAATCGCGGCGAGGCGCGTGCGCGCCGCTTCGACGCGCGCCGCGAGCGCGCGCTTTCGCGCCTGGACTGCGCGGAACGCCTCGAGGTCCGCCATGCGACCCTCGGCGTGCAGCCAGCGGCGCACGCCTTCCTCCTCCACCACCACGGCGAAGGACTCGTTGAACGTGGTGTCGTCGCGCGCGTAAACCACCTGGTGCGCGAGCTCGTGGAACAGCAGCCGCGCGAGCTGGGCGTCCGGATAAAGGATGAAGGTCGACAGGAGCGGGTCGTCGAACCAGCCGAGCGTCGAATACGCCGGCACGCCGCCGATGTGGACGTCGTTTCCCTCGGCACGCAGACGCTCGGCGTAGCGCCGCGCGTCCTTCTCCGAGAAAAAGCCGCGGTAGCTCGCGCAGCCGGCGATCGGGAAGCACTCGCGCCTGGCTTCTACCGAAAACACCGGCGCCGCGTACACATTCCACACTACGTAGGGGCGCCGCAGCTCGGCGTACGAGCTGTAGCTGCCGTTGTCCGGCAGGCCAAGCTCGCGCGCGGCGAACGCGCGGATGCGCCGCGCCGTCTCCAGGCGCGTGCGCAGCTCTTGCGGGGTGCCGGGATCGGTGAGCCAGTTCTCTAGCGGCCGTGCAGCGAGCATCACGTTGAAATGCCCGCCGATCGCCGACGCGTAGTAGCGCATCGACTCGCAGCCGGTTGCGAGCAGCAGCAACACACAGGCAGCGAAGATCCTCATTCGAAGCGCCCCGCTACGAGGAAGCGCCGCACCAGCGTGCCGACCGCTCCCGAGACCACCAGCATGCTGTGGCCGCAGGGAACCAGCGCCTGCGTCGTCATCCCGTCCACCGTCGTCTCATCCACGCAGACGACGCCGTCGTTCACGCAGGGCATCCGGCCCAGCACCCGCCCCAGGCCGAGCGGCAGCGTGCCGGCGACGACGCCGAGCGGCGCCTCGCGTTGCCAGCGCGCCGGCCGCTCCTCCCACAGTGGCCCGCAGGCGCCCATCATCCAGCGACCGACGCGCGCTCCGCCCAGCCGGCGGCCGGCGATGCAGCCGCGCACCGGAGCGCCCAGCAAGACGGCCGAAGAAAGCGCGACCTCGGGATGGCGGTTCAGCATATCGAGCACCAGCACGCCGCCGAGGCTGTGGCCGATAAAGTGCGCCGGCCGGCCGCCGAGCGTGGCGTGTGCGAAACGTGCGAAGCGCTCAACATTGGCGTCGAACGGGCTGCGCCCGCGATAGGCATACACATGGGTAACGTAGCCTGCGCGGCCCAGGCGCGTCGCCAGCAGCGCCATCGCCGCGCTCGGCACCCACAATCCCGGCGCCAGCACCACATCATGCATCTGCGCGCATTTTAGCCGTGAGCAAAAGCCGCGCCCCGACCAGCAGCGCAGGCAGGCCGAAGAGCGCGTAGGTCGCGCCATACGAGGCGGTGACCCCTAACGCGGCGTGGAAAAGCGGCGGGGGCAATACGACGCCGAGAAACGTAAAGAACGAGGAGCCGCCGGTCGCATCGCTCACGCGGTCGGCCGGCGCGAGGCGGTCGACACCAGCGTCTGGATCGCCAGCGTGGCCGCAAGCGGCAGCGCGACGCTCAGCCTTTGCGCGCCTTCGCCTCGCGCACCGATTCGATGACGGCGCGCGCCCGGTGCGCTACCGGGTAATCGATCATCTGGCCGTCGACCTGGATGGCGGCCGCGCCGCGCGCCTCGGCCTCGCGGAAGGCCGCGACGATGCGCTCGGCGCGCGCCACCTCCTCGTCGCCGGGCAGATAGGCGGCGTTGACCGGGCCGATCTGGTCCGGATGCACGCATAGCCGCCCCTGAAAGCCGCCGCGGCGGCTGCGCTCCAGAGCGCGGGTGAAAGCCGCGGCTTCCTTGAAATGGAACCAGGGGCTGTCGATCGGATTCTCGAGCCCCGCGGCGCGCGAGGCGAGCACGATGCGCGAGCGCGCCTCCGCGAGCTCGGGTTCGTCGAGCGTCGGGGCCAGGCCGAGCTGGTAGGCGTAGTCTGCGGCGCCGAACGCGACGCGCCTGACCCGCCACGGCCCCGGGTAAGGGCGCAGGCTGCGCGCCTGCAGCACGCGGTCGACGCGCTGCACGCCGGCGGCGGTCTCGATCTGCGGCACGAGATCGATCGTTCCCTCCGCGATGCCGCGCTCGCGCTCGAGCGCGGCAATCAGCCAGTCGATCGCGTGCAGGTCGGCCGCGCTCTCCACCTTCGGCAGTACCACGCCGTCTACGCCCTTCTGAATCGTGGCGACGAGATCGCCGTAGCAAAACGGCGTCGAGGGCGCGTTGACGCGCACATACCCGCGCCCGCGGCGTGGTCGCGCCAGCGCCTCGGCCACCGGCTCTCGGGTGGCTTCCTTGTCGCTCACGGCCACCGAGTCTTCCAGGTCGACGATCACGACGTCGGCCTCGAGGGTGAAGGCCTTTTCCACGCGCCGCGGCACGTTGCCCGGCGTAAAGAGGTATGAGCGGTTGAGCATTGAGCTATTCCTTACTTGAGCACGCGGCGCTCGCTCCACGGCGCATACGGCTCGGGCTGCGCCATCTGCAAGGCTTGCGGCCAGACGACTTGGGGCTTGCCCTTGAGGATCTGCACGACCGCCGGCTTGGCCGCAATCTGTGCGCCACTGTCCCCATCCACCTTGTACGGACCGAGCACCGTGCCGGTTTCCATGCGCGAAAGCTCGGCGCGCAGCTTCTCCTGATCGAGGCTGCCCGCACGGCGCACGCCTTCGGCGAGCACCGAGGCGGCGGCATAGCCCGCCGCGGCGGCCGGGCCGGGCGGCGCGGCCCACTTTGCCGCGTACGCGGCGGCGAACTCGCGGTTCCCCGGCGTGGCGAAGCGCGCGTCGTATTCCATCGTGCCAAGGCTCAATTCGGCATCCTGGCCGACGAATTCGATGAGCCGCGCATCGGCCGCTTTGCGCGCGAAGAAAAGCCGCGGCGCGTACGCGAGCTTCCTGAACGTCCTCACCATGTCCGCGGTATCGCGCAGCTCGCCGAAGGCGACCCAGGCCTCGGCGCCGGCCGCCTGCGCTTTCTTCACTTGCGGCGCGAAGTCGTTGGTGGCGCGGCGGTAGATCTCGATCGGACCGGTTTTCAGCCCCTGTTTTGCCGCCGCGTCGTGCGTCGCCTGCGCCATTTCGCGCGACGCCGCATCGTCGCGGGCGAGGATGAAGACTGATGCGAGGCCGGCGCCGCGCGCGAGCTCGAGCACGCCTGCGCCGTAGGCGGAATTCGGCATCGCCGTCTGAAACACATAGCGCGAAGTGCGCTTGTGCACGACGCGAGACGGTCCCGCGCCGTTGATGAGCACACGGCGCGCCCGCTCCGCTTCGGCGGCGGCCATGAGCGTGGCGGCCGACCCGTAAGGGCCGATCAGAAGGTCCGCTTTTTCGTCGCGGATGAGCTGGGCATAGAGCGCGCCGGCGCGTACCGCGTCCGACGCATCGTCGTGCATGCGCAACTCCACCCGCCGCTCGAGGAGGCCGCCGGCCGCATTGATCTCGTCCTGCCAAAGCAGCAGCGCTTTGCGGTAGTCCGACGCCGCTGCCGCGAGCACCCCCGACTGGGCAAGCGCGACGCCGACCACTATCGGCGCCGGCTGCGCCCGCACGGCGCCCGACAAGGCGAAGAGCAGAAGTAAAATGCGCCCCAGCAATGTCACTCCAAGATCTCCTGCGCGAGATTGTAGGCGCTGAGCATGTCCTGACCGCGCCGGAGGACACGAAACCGTACTTTACCGACTGGCGGCGGGTGTATTCGGCGCCTGCGGAGTGCGTTGTACGGCCAGCGAGCACGCGCGAAGTGGCGCAGGCCGTGGCGCTGTGCGCGCGCGAAGGCGTCGCGATCGTGCCGCAAGGAGGGAATACCGGCCTGTGCGGCGGTTCGGTCCCGACGGGGGTTCGGCGGGAGATCGTGCTGTCGCTCGCGCGCATGAACCGCATCCGCAGCGTCGATGCGCTGAACGATACCGCGACGGTCGAGGCCGGCTGCGTCCTCGCCGCGGTCCAAAAAGCCGCCGCCGACGCGGGCCGCCTTTTTCCGCTCTCGCTCGCCGCGGAAGGGAGCTGCCAGATCGGCGGCAACCTGTCGACCAACGCGGGCGGCGTGAATGTGCTGCGCTATGGCACGGCGCGCGAGCAGGTGCTCGGGCTCGAGGTGGTGCTGCCCGACGGACGCGTCTGGAACGGCTTGCGCGGCCTGCGCAAGGACAATACCGGCTATGACCTTAAGCAGCTCTTCCTCGGCGCCGAAGGTACGCTCGGCGTGATTACCGCGGCGGTGCTTCGGCTATTCCCGAAACCCACGGCCTCGGCGACAGCCTGGATCGGGCTCGAAAGCCCACGCGCGGCCGTGGAGCTTCTCGGGTTGCTGCATGAGCGACTCGGCGAGCGGCTCTCGGCTTTCGAGCTGCTGTCGCGCTCCTGTCTGGACGCGGTGCTCGCCCATTTGCCCGATGCCCGCGATCCTCTGCCCGCGCCGCACCCGTGGTACGTGCTCGCCGAACTCGCCGACAGCGGCGCACCCGCGGCGCTGCACGAGCGCGTCGAGGCCGCGCTCGCCGGCTGTGCCGAGCGCGGCGCGCTGCGCGACGCCGCGCTTGCGCAGAGCGGCGAGCAGGCGCGCGCGCTGTGGCGCATCCGCGAGAGCATCCCCGAGGCGCAGTTCACGAATGTAAAGCACGACATTTCCGTCCCCATCTCGCAGATCCCCGAGTTCATCGCTCGCGCCGATCAGGCTTTGGCAGGCGCTTTCGGGAAGATCTCGGTTTATTGCTTCGGCCACGTCGGCGACGGCAACCTCCACTACAACGTCGGCCCGGAGGCGCTCGTGCAGCAGCGCGCGCAGGTGAGCCGCCTGGTCTACGACACCGTGAGCGTGTTTGGCGGCTCGATTTCCGCCGAGCACGGCTTGGGGCAGCTCAGGCGCGAGGAGATGCGCCGCCACAAGGATCCGGTGGAGCTCGAGCTCATGCGCACGCTCAAGAGCGCCCTTGATCCGCACGGGCTCATGAACCCGGGAAAGCTGCTCTAGCGCGCGCGCGTCAGGACGAGCGGCGTCCTGCGATCCGGACCCTCGAGCTCGCCCGCGATCCGGTCGCCCTGCATACGGCCGCGGAAGCGCATGCGGTTGGCTTCCCAGGTGATGTCACGGCCGATCAGGCTCGCCCGCGATTCGGTGATTTCCCGCCCGGCAAGCCGGCCTTCGATCTCGATTTGCTGGAAATTCTGGTGGATCCTGAGCTGCGTGCCGGGGGCCTGCCACACCCCGCGCACCTCTGCCGGCACGATCCAGAGATAGAGCGTGCTTTCGTCGCCCTGCCCCGGATGCGGCTTGGAGATGCGCACGACCTCGGCGCGGTCGGGCCGCCATCCCGTCATGGTGAAGGCATGCGAGACGATGCGCGCGCCGGGCCGCAGTTGCTCGAGAAAGCGCGGCTGCAGGCGGTTGATCAACCCGGGCAGGAGATACACCGTCACCACGGTCGCCTGCGAGAGTTCGGCGGCGAGCACGTCGCCCTGCACGAAGGAAACGCGGCCCGCCACGTCGGCGCGTTGCGCGTTGACGCGCGATTCCTCGACCAGGCCGCCGTGGAGCTCGATGCCGAGGCCGCGGGCGCCGAACTTCCTGGCGGCAGCGATCACGATGCGCCCGTCGCCCGAGCCGAGGTCGACCACCAGGTCCTGCGGACCCGTGCCGGCCAGCTGGAGCATGCGCTCCACGACCTCGTCCGGCGTGGTGATGAAAGGCACCGGCGACAGCGGCTCATCGGCTGCGGCAGCGCCGATGCCGAGAGCTGCAAGGCCGGCAAGGATGAGTCTGCGGATCATGGAACCAGGCGCATTATGGCCGCGCGCACGTCGGCGCTCGCCCAGTCGAGCGCGCCGAAGTAACTGTAGCGGATGCGGCCGTCGGGGCCGACGACGAAGCTCGCCGGCAGGATGCGCGCGCTCCAGGCCTTCGTGACCTTCGTGTCGCGGTCCAGGAGCAGCGGAAAGCCAAGCGTCATGGTCGCGGCGAAGCCGCGCGCCGTGCGCGCGCTTTCGCCGACATTGACGGCCAAGACGACGAACGGCTTCCCTTGCATGGCCACACGCAGGGCTTCGATGCTCGGCATCTCTTCGCGGCAAGGCGCGCACCACGTCGCCCAGAAATTCACCAGCACCGCCTTGCCTCGGTAGTCGGACAGCTTGTGGACCTTGCCGTCGACGTCGGTTAATTCCAGCGCGGGCGTGGGGCCGCCCGTCCAGCTCTTCAGGCCCTGCCCCCAGGCCGGCAGCGCGAGCGCCGCCAGCAATGCGAGCGCGAGTCTCAAGCCTGCAGCGCCCGAGCGGAAAGGGCGTAGGTGAACGCGTCGGGCTCGAGTTGGTCGAGGCGCTTTCCGCCGGTCTCGCCGTTCGGGTACATGAGATACGGCAGCTTGGGCCCCTCGGAATGCGGCAGCGAAATGTCGTGGCCCATGTTGTAGGCGAGCCAGTTCATCTCCCAGTGGCCGAAAAGCCGCTTGCGCGCGGCATCGACCTTCGGATGCGCCAGCGGCAGATTGCCCGGCGGCTCCTCGAGCGCCACCTTGCGCACATCGGCGGGATCGACCGGCACCCAGCCTCGTCCCTCGGCATAGAACTCGGCGCGGCAATGCTGCGCGCGGGTGACCACCGGGGTGCCGACGCCGAGGCTGCGATAGCCGTGCGCCGAGGGCGCAATGCGCAGCCCGTAAACATCGCGCGCGGGCACGCCGACCGAGCGCGCGAGGCCCACGTATAGGGCGTTGAGGTCGCCGCACTTGCCGCCGAGGTTGCCGGTCTCGAGCATCGCCTTGACGTCGCCCCAGCCGCAGCCGCGCACCTTGGGGTCGCGAAAGGTGTTCTCGACCACCCATTCGTAGATCGCGCGCGCCTTTTCGCTGCGCGCGCGCCGCGTTGCCGGACCAGCTGCTGCCGTAGCTGCGCTGCCAGTCCGTGTCGCGGGTCATCGGCAGCGGCAGCCATACGCGCGACGCGCCTTCCGGCCACTGGGCGGGCGACCAGGCGCTCCATCAACACCATGGAGCGCAATTTACCGCAAAAAAAAGCCCGGCCGCAGGCCGGGCTCGCGATATCGCGCGGGTATTACTTGTCTTTCTTGGCTTCTTCGCCCTTGGCGCTGGCCTTCGTCTTGCTGGTCTTGGGCGCCTTGGTCTTGCTGGTCTTGCTGGTCTTCGTCTTCGACTTGGTCGCGCCGGCCTTCGTATCGCTCTTGGCCGACGGCGTGGCGGGCGTCGCCTTTTCAGTGGCGGTGCCGGTCTGGCCCTTCGGCGCGGCCGGGGTCGCGGGCTCGGCTTTCTGGGCCTGGGCATACGCACCCATCGCGAACGCCGACGCGACCAGTGCAACAAGCAGCTTCTTCAGCATGAGATCTCCTGTGTATGAAAGATCCGGTGCGGATCTGCAACTAAAAACGCGCGAGCGGCTTGCGCGTTGACCGGAACCTCAGGCTTTCACCGTGACACGAATGCGTTGCGCGCTGTGTTGCCGAATCCCGACAGCTCCCTTGTAGCCGATCGACTACATTGCGCCGATTCAATATGCTGTGCGAAATGCACAAGACGTTGCGCTGAGCCATGGATCTGGACCAATTCATGGCGCAGCTGCCGAAAGGCGACCTCTGGGTCTTCGGCTACGGGTCGCTGATGTGGGCGCCGGGCTTCGCGTACAAGAACAAGGCTCCTGCCCGAGTGCACGGCTACCACCGTGCGCTGTGCATCCTTTCGACGCGCTATCGCGGCACGCGGCGCAAGCCCGGCCTCGTCATGGGACTGTGCCGCGGCGGGTCCTGCTGGGGCATGGCGTTTCGAGTGGAAGCCGGTCGCGTGCGCAGCGCGCTGATGCGGCTCTGGCGACGCGAGATGCCGCGCCGGGTTTATGCGCCGCGCCTGCTGCAGGTCGATCTGCCTTCCGGCCGACGCGTGCGCGCGCTCGCATTCCTCGCCGATCCCGCGCATCCCGCGTATGTGCGCGAGCTCGACCTGCACGGACGCGCCCGGCTGGTGGCGCAAGGCATCGGGCAGCGCGGCCGCTGCGTCGATTACATCAGGAACACGCTCGACGAAATGCACGCGGTCGGCGTGCGCGACCCGCACCTCGAGCGCATCCTGCACGCGGCGCTCGCGCTGCGCCGTCGGGGCGCCAACGGCTCGGGCCGGCTGGCCGGAACCGAAGTGCCGACACCCGAGCGGCAGCCCGAGGCTACCGCAGCCCGCGACGTTCTGCCGCGGCGCGCATCCGCGTCAACGCGGCGTCGAGCCGGGCACGCTGCGTAGCGAAGTTGAGCCGCACGAATCGCGCATCGCCGAACTGCGCGCCCGGCGAAAGCGCCACCCCGTGCTCGAGAAAGTATGCGTGCGGGTCGTCGACTTGGAGATCTGAGCAGTCGATCCAGGCGAGATAGGTCGCTTCGACGTGCGCCATGGGTAACGGCAGGCCGCGCTCCACGCGATCGCGGTTGCCGCGCAGATAGTCGAGCTGAGCCGCCAGCCACGCGTCGCCATGGCCGTACGCCGCGAGGGTCGCGACGTAGCCGAATACCGACGGCGAATGCAGCACATGCGCATTCACATCGGCCGAAAATTCGCGCCGCAGCTTCGGGTCCTCGATGATCGCCCAGGCGCAGCCCGCGGCCGGAAAATTGAACGCCTTGCTCGCCGACATGAGCGTGACGGTGCGCCGGGAAACCTCGGGCGCGAGGCTCGCGACCGGCACGTGCTCGAGCCGGGCATCGAGGACCAGGTCGCAGTGGATCTCGTCCGACACGATGACGAGATCGCGCGTGATTTGCGCGAGGCGCTCGAGCTCGGCGCGCCGAAAGACCGTACCGCCCGGGTTCTGCGGGTTGCACAGGAAAAACAGGCGGCTTTGGGGCCGCAGGCTGTTCTTCAGCGCTTCTTCGTCGAAGACCCAGCGCCCTTCGTGCAGCACCAGAGGCACGTCGCTGTGCGCGCGGGGCGCGAGCTCGGCGGCGCGCTTGAGGTGCTGGTACACCGGCGTGGGGACCAGGATATGCCCCTCGGGCGGGACGAGCTTGCGCGCGGCGAGATGCAGTCCCGGCACGACGCCGGGCAGGAACACGATCCACGAGGAATCGATCCGCCAGCGGTAGAGCCGCTGCATGCGCTCGACAATCGCCTGGCGCAACGCCTCCGGGGCGACGGTGTAGCCGAACACGCCATGCTCCACGCGGGCGGCGAGCGCCTCCAGGACCGCGGGCGGCGCGCGGAAATCGCTGTCGGCGACCCAAAGCGGGATGACGTCGCGCCCGGCGTAGCGCTCCCAGCGCATGCTCCACGTCCCGGTGCGGTCCACCGGCGCGTCGAAGTCGAACTCCAAAAAAGGGGTCAGAGCAATTTTCCTCCTGACCTCCGATTATCTGGCTCAGCGGGGAAAATTGCTCTGACCCCTTTTTTGGCAAAAAAAAGCCGGGCCCGAGGCCCGGCTTGCAGGTATTGCGCGTGCCGCTATTTCTTCGTGTTCGACAGTTCGTCTTCTTCTAGGTCCTCGCCCGCGCCCTCCTCCTCTTGATCCTCGGTCTCGCCTTCTTCGCCCTCCAGCGCCTCGCGCAACTGCTGGCCGTAGCCGCCGGGCTGGTAATCCTCGAGCGATGCGCCTTCCTCGACTTCTTCGACCCTGACGGCGCGCGCTTCGGCCTGCAGAACCTCCGGGAACCAGGTCGCGATCGGGGGGAACGAGACGATCAGCGCGATTGCGATGACCTGCAGGATCATGAACTCGAACATCCCCTTGTAGATCGTGGCGAGCGACCACTCCCTCACCACCTGGCGCAGGTAGTAAGCGGACATGGCCACCGGCGGCGACAGAAAAGCTGTCTGCAGCACGACGGCGACCACCGCGCCGAACCAGACCATCACCATGTCGGGCGTGATGCCGAGGGACTGGCTGAGCTGCGGCTTGAGCGCATCCATCACCGGATAGAAGATCGGCAGGAACACGAGAATGATGGCCGGCCATTCGAACGGCCAGCCGAGCAGGAAGATCAGGCACAGCACTACGATCAGCATCGCGACCGGCGAGAACGGCAGCGCGAGCATCGACTCGGTGATCCAGTTCGCCGTCCCGAGCCGGGCGAACACCGCGCCGAAGATGTTCGAGGTCACAGCGAGGAGCAGCACCATGCTCGACGTGGCCATCGTATTGCGCAGCGCTCGCGTGAGGCCCGCAAAAGTCACTTTCCGGTAGGCGATCGCAAGCACCATGGCGCCAAGCGCGCCGATCCCCGAGGCCTCGGTCGGCGTCGCCAGGCCCGCCAGGATCGACCCGAGGGTCGCCGCGATGAGGCCGATGAGCGGCACTACGCCGATCACCACTTCGTGCAGGAGCTGGTAGAGCGAGCTCACGCGCTCTTCCTTCGGCACCGGCGGCCCGAGCCTGGGGTTGAAGAAGCAGCGCAGCGCCAGGTAAACGAGGTAGAGGCCCGCCAAAAGAAACCCCGGGCCGAAGGCGGCGGCGTAGAGATCGGCCACCGAGACGCCCAGCACCGGGCCCATCACGATCAGCATCACCGAGGGCGGGATCAGGATGCCGAGCGTGCCGCCCGCGGTGATGGCCCCGGCCGACAGCCTTCCATCGTAGCCGGTCTTGACCATGATGGGGCTTGCCATGATGCCGAGCACCGTCACTGCGGCGCCGACGATGCCGGTGGCCATCGCGAACACTGCGGCGGTGAGGATCACCACGAAGAACAGAGCGCCCCGGAGCGGCGCGAGCAGCATGCGGAAGGCGACGAACAGGCGCTCCATCAGCCCCGCCTGCTCGGTGATGAAGCCCATGAAGATGAAAAGCGGCACCGCCGCGAGCAGCTCTTCCTTCATCAGCCCGATGGTCTGGAAGTACGCCAGGCTGAACACCACCTCGCCCAGGCCGAAATAGCCGAAGGTCAGCGCGAGGAACAGCAGAGTGAAGCTGATCGGAAAGCCGACGAAGATCACGCCGATCATGACGATCAGCATCACCAGGCCGAGCAATGCGAGACCGCTCATATCTCGACCTTCTCCTTATGCTCCAGCTCGACGCCGAAGCGCGCGGCGTAGACGCTCTTGATGGTCTCGGAGACGCCCTGGATCAGCAGCAGCAGGCAGGCGAGCGGCACCACCATTTTGTACGGCCACAGGATCGGCCGCCAGGGCGTCTGCTCCGAGGTTTCGCCGATCTCGAAGGAATACCAGCCCTCGGCGCCGCTGACCCAGAGAAACACGATGAGCGACGGGAAGAAGAATACGATGTAGGCGATCGAGTCGATCACGTTCCGGGTGCGGATCGACCAGCGCTCGAAGAAGAAGTCGGTGCGGATGTGCGCGCCCTTGTGCAGTGCATAGGCGGCACCGAGCATGAAGATCGTGCCGTAGAGCATGTAGGTGAGGTCGAACGACCAGATGGTCGGAGCATTGAACGCGTAGCGCGCGATGACCTCCCACGCGACCACGGCAACGAGCGGCATGCTGAGCCAGGCGACCCACGTTCCCGTGGTGTCCGTGAACTTGTCGATGACGCGGACGGTCTTGATCAGGCCGCGGGACGGTTCTGCCATTTTTGCTCCCACAAACTAAACGGGGGCGGTGTTTCCGCCCCCGTTCAAGGATTGCTCAGCTACTTTTTCTTCGGCGCCGGCGTGTCGGCGGGCGCCTTGGCGCGGGCTTCAGGCCAGTAGTAGTTGGCCGCGAAGGAATACGGCGGGAAGTAGAACCGCTTCGCCGGTACCACCAGCGAGGCGTATTTGCGCTGCGACTCGAGCACCTTCTTGAAGAACGGGTTCTTGGCGCTCTCCTCCGCGGCCAGCTTGTCCCATTCCTTAAGAAACGCGATCAGGATGTCGGGCGGGGTGCGCAGGATGCGCACGCCGTGCTTCTGCTGCAGCTCGAGGAGCGCCTCGGCGTTCTGCTTCTGCCACTTGGCCCACCAGATGAGGAAGGTTTCGTTCGCCGCGCTCTTGATCATCTCCTGGTGCTGCGGCGACAGCCCTTTCCAGACGTCCATGTTAAACAGGAGCTCGCCGATGGTGACGTTCTCGTGCATGCCGGGCGTGTAGTGGTACTTCCATACGTTCTGGAAGCCCAGGCGCAGGTCCTCGACGCCGCCGACCCATTCCGCGCAGTCGATGACGCCGCGCTGCGCCGAAGGGATGATCTCGCCGCCCGGCATGTTCACGGTCTGCATGCCCAACCGCTGCCACACCTCGGCTGCGAGGCCGGTCTGCCGGCACTTCATGCCCTTGAAGTCGGCGAGGTTCTTGATCGGGCGCTTGAACCAGCCGAACGCCTGCGGTCCTGCGGGCAGGATGGGATACCAGAAAACGTTGAGCTTCAGCTCCTTCTGGAAGAACTCCTGCGCCAGCTCGATGCCGCCGCCGTGGTGCATCCAGCCCATCGCGTCGATGAAGTCCATGCCGAAGGTGCCGCCCGGACCGCCGGTAAAAAGAATCGCGGTTTTGTTCTTGCCTACCCAGTAGCCGCCCCACGAGTGGGCGCCGTCCAGGACCTTCTTATGAGTCGCGTCGAGGACTTCGAATGCGGGGACCACTTGGCCCGCGGGCATGGCGTCGATCTTCAGCGTGCCGTTCGAGATCTTGCCCAGCCTCTCGACGAAATAGGTGAAGTTCTCGTACAGCGTCAGGCTCGCAGGCCATACCGCCTGCATCTTGAGACTCACCTGCTGCGCATGCGCTCCGGTGGCCAGCACGGATGCACACGCAAGCGCGAGTAGTGGACGAACGAATGGCCTCATGACTCCCCTCCTCTCCAAGTCGTGGTTTCGCAAGGCGAAAGCAGCCTACACGCTTCACCCTTGCCAGGTCAACGGGCACAGCCCGGGGCGGCCGCCCCCTCGCGCCGTGCGAACGAGTTCTATTGCGCCTTTGCCCCTGCCGACGCCTTCCTTGCAGCGGGCTTGCGCGCCTCCGGAAAATAGTAATTGGCGGCGAACGAGTAGGGCGGAAACATGAAGCGCTTCGCGGGCACGACCTTCTCAGCGTACTCGCGCTGCGAGTCGAGCACGCGCTTGAAGAACGGATTCTTCGCCGATTCCTCCCGCGCGATCGCGTCCCAGGTCTTCAGGAAGTCGATCAGGATCTCCGGCGGCGTGCGCAGCATTTGCGTGCCGTACTTGGTCCGCATCTCCTCGATCGCGTCGGCGTTCTGCTTCTGCCAGCGCACGCCCCAGCGCACGAAGGTCTCGATCGTCGCCGAGCGCACCGCTTCCTGCTGTTGCGGGGTGAATCCCTTCCACACGTCGCCGTTGATGATCAGCTCGAGCATCGAGTTGCTCTCGTGCATCCCCGGCGTGTAGTGGTACTTCCACACCTGCGGCAGACCCAGGCGCAGGTCCTCCACGCCGCCCACCCATTCCGCGCAATCGATCACGCCGCGCTGTGCCGCGGGCACGATCTCGCCGCCCGGCATGTTGACCGTCTGCATGCCCATGCGCTGGTAGATCTCCGCGACGATGCCGGTCTGGCGGCACTTCAGGCCCTTGAAATCGGCGAGACTCCTGATGGGCCGCTTGAACCAGCCGAGTGCCTGCGGGCTGGAGCCGCCTACCGGGAAAGCGACGATGTTCAGCTTGAGAATGTCGCGGTAGAACTCCCAGTACATGTCCATCCCGCCGCCTTCATAGAGCCACCCGAGGAAATCCATGTGGTCCATGCCGAAGGGCCCCGCCGGCGTCGCCGAGAACAGCGTCGCCGCCTTGTTCTTTCCCACCCAGTAGTAGGCCACGCCATGGCCGCCGTCCAGCACCTTCCTGTGCGTGGCGTCGAGGATCTCGAACGGCGGCACCACCTGCCCGGCGGCGAGCGCCTCGATCTTCACCTGCCCCATGGTGAGCTTGTCGACGCGCTCGGCGAAGTAGCGGAAGTTGTCCTGCAGCGTGAGGCTCGCCGGCCAGGTGGACTGGAATTTGTACGTCTTCGCCGCCGGGGCGGCGGGCTGGGCGTGCACCGCCGTCGCGCCGGAAAGCGCGACGGCGAACACGACTAGTGCGGATGCCGGTTTCTAATTACTTCGCGGCCGCCTTCTTCGCGGCGGGCTTCCTCTGTTCAGGCCAGTAATAGTTGGCGGCGAAGGAGTACGGCGGGTTCATGAAGCGCTTCGCCGGCACCACCACCGAGGCGTATTCACGCTGGGAATCCAGCACCTTCTTGAAGAACGGGTTCTTCGCCGACTCCTCCTTCGCGATCTCGTCCCAGGCCTTGAGGAAGGCGATCAGGATGTCGGGCGGCGTGCGCAGGATCTGCGTGCCGTACTTGGTGCGCATCTCCACGATCGCGTCGGCGTTCTGCTTCTGCCATTTCGCCCACCAGCGCAGGAAGGTCTCGACCGTCGCGGAGCGGATCACTTCCTGCTGCTGCGGCGAAAGGCCCTTCCACACCTCGGTGTTGATCATCAGCTCGGCGATCACGCTCGGCTCGTGCATGCCGGGCACGTAGTGGTATTTCCAAACCTGGGGCAGACCCAGGCGCAGGTCCTCGATGCCGCCGACCCACTCGGCGCAGTCGATCACGCCGCGCTGCGCCGCGGGCACGATCTCGCCGCCGGGCATGTTGACCGTCTGCATCCCCATGCGCTGGAAGATCTCCGCGACGATGCCGGTCTGGCGGCACTTCATGCCCTTGAAGTCGGCCAGGCTCTTGATCGGCCGCTTGAACCAGCCGAAGGCTTGCGGACTCGGGGACATGATGGGAAAGGCGATGACGTTGAGCTTCAGCTCCTTGGTGTAGAAGTCCCACCACAGGTCGAGTCCGCCGCCCTCATACAGCCAGCCCATGAAGTCGATCTGGTCCATGCCGAAGGGACCGGCCGGCGTCGAGGAAAACAGCGTGGCCGCCTTGCTTTTCCCTACCCAGTAATACGACACCGCGTGCGCGCCGTCGATCACCTTCTTGTGCGTGGCGTCGAGCACCTCAAACGCCGGCACTACCTGTCCCGCGGCGAGCGCATCGATCTTGAGCTGGCCGGAGGTCAGCTTGTCGACCCGCTCGGCGAAGAAGCGGAAGTTGTCCTGAAGCGTCAGGCTCGCGGGCCACGTGGACTGCATCTTGAGAGTCTTGGCGCCGCCTGCCGCCTGCTGCGCCTGCGCTTGGGCCATGAAACCGAACGCTGCCGCGAGCGCAGTGACGAGTAAGGCGTTCTTCAAACCGGTGCCCATTTTTGATTGATCCTCTTGATTTGGTTGTAGAGAAGCCCTGGGGGGAGGCCGATAATAATCCCGCGCCATGAAGCTTGCCAAGCTGGAGACGCTGCGGCTCGCCGGTTTCCCCAACCTGCTCTGGAATCCGCTCGAAATCGAGCGCATCTCCCGCAGCCTGATCGGCTACCTCGGTTTCCGCGGCTCAGGCGTGGAAACGCGCGCCGTTTCGGCCTTTGACATCGCCCTTTGAGACCTCTACGGCAAGTACAGCAATCAGCCGCTGTATCAGGTCCTGGGCGGCGCCCACCGCGCCGCGATCCGCACGTATAACACCTGCGCCGGGTACCGCTATATCCGGGACCGCCGCCAGCAGAGCACCGCGAACTGGGGGCTAGGCGTGGGCTAGGCGCGGCCGAAGGCCCGTACGAGGACCTGGACGCCTTCCTGCACCGCGCCGACGAGCTGGCCGCTTCGCTGCTGGAGCAGGGCATCAGCGCGATGAAGATCCACTCCCTGTGGCGGCTGCCGGCGGCGCAGCGCATCGCCCAGGCGCTCGCCGAATTCGACACGTGCTGGCACGAGGACCCGATCCGCATGGACAGCCTCGGGCTGCTCAAGCAGTACGCCCCGTTTTCCAAGGCGCCCATCTGCGCGTCGGAGATACTCGCCGGGCGCTGGAGCTTCAAGGACCTTCTCGAAACGGGCGTGGCCGGGATCGTGATGTTCGATCTTGCCTGGTGCAGCGGCATCAGTGAGGCGCGCCGCATTGCAGCGCTCGCCGACGCGTGGCAGCTTCCTGTGGCGCCGCACGATTGCACCGGACCGGTGGTCTACGCCGCCTCGGTGCATTTCTCGATTCATGCGCCCAATGCGCTGGTGCAGGAATCGGTGCGTGCGTTCTATACCGGCTGGTATCGGGAGCTGGTGACCCACGTCCCGCGGCCGGTCGGCGGCATGTTGGAGCAACCGCCCGGGCCGGGCATCGGCTGCGAGCTGCTTCCGGAGGTGTGGAAGCGGCCCGACGCCCGCGTACGCGTCAGTCGAGCCTGACCGCGATGCCCTCGAGCTCGCTCGACGCCGCCGGGTAGCGCTGCATGACCAGCGGGTCGTGTCCGGGAATGATGTGCGCCGGCGACTCCGCCAGCTCGTGCAGCCGCCGGTAGCCGTCCACCATGGCGCCCACCGACCATACGATGGGGAAAGGCCGCACCTGCTCCATGTTCGCGTAGAAGTGGCTCGCATCCGAGGCGAGCACCACCGCGCCCCGGCGGGTGGCGACGCGCACGACCTGAAGGCCCATGGTATGGCCGCCGACAAGGTGCAGCGACACGCCGGGCATGAGCTCGGCGTCGCCGTCGTGAAAGCGCACCCGGCCTTCGTAAACGCGCCGCACCATGCCGACCACGTCCTCGACGTCGAAGGCGCCGCGGAAGCATCCGTGGCCCATGTAGCGGCCCGTTGCGTAGCGCATTTCCAGGTCCTGGAGATGCAGCATCGCCCCAGGAAAAAGCTCGAAATTGCCTACGTGATCATAGTGCAGATGCGTGATCACGACGTCTCTTACGGCTGCCGCCTCGACCCCCAAGAGGCGTAATCCCTCCGTAGGACAGCGCAGGTGCTCGCGCCCGCGCTTCGCTGCCACGGCCGCGGAAAAGCCGGTGTCGACGACGAGCTCCCGGCCACCGTCGCGGACCAGCCAGACGAAGTAATCGAGCGGCATAGGCCCATCGTGCGGATCGCCGCCGATGAAGTTCTCCGCCGCGCGCCGCTCGTGACGCGCGTACTTGACCGCGTAGATCTCGTAGACGGCGCTCACTTGACCGTAATGCGCGCGAACTTGCGCTTGCCCACTTGCGCGATCACGACGCGCCCGCGCATCAGCTTCAAGCCCTTGTCGGCGACGCGCTCGCCGTCGAGCTTTACCCCGCCCTGCTCGATCATGCGCTGCGCTTCCGAGGTGCTCGGAGTCAGCCCGGCCTGCTTCAGAAGCTGCGCGATCAATATGCCACCCTCGGCAGCGGTGACCGTAATCTCCGGCATGTTTTCCGGCAGCAGGCCCTCGCGGAACCGCTGCTCGAACTCGGCTTGCGCCTTCTCGCCCGCGCTCCTGCCATGGAAACGAGACACGATTTCCCCGGCGAAGCGCGCCTTCACGTCGCGGGGGTTCGCGCCTGCCGTGACATCGTCCTTCCACTTGCGCAGCGTCGCGCTGGACTCGAAGGACAGCAGCTCGATGTAGCGCCACATCAGATCGTCGGAGATGGACATCAGCTTGCCGAAAATCTCCTGCGGCGGCTCGGCGATGCCGACGTAATTGCCGAGCGACTTGGACATCTTCTCCTTGCCATCCAGGCCTTCCAGCAACGGCATCGTGACGATGCATTGCGGCTCCTGCCCGAAGTCTTTTTGCAGCTCCCTGCCGACGAGCAGGTTGAATTTCTGGTCCGTGCCGCCGAGCTCGACGTCGGCCTTCATCGCCACGGAGTCGTAGCCCTGCATCAGCGGATAGAGCAGCTCGTGCACCGCGATAGGCTGATTGCTCTTGAAGCGCTTGCTGAAGTCGTCGCGCTCCAAAAGCCGCGCAACCGTGTAGCGCGCGGCGAGCCGGATCATGCCTTCTGCGCCAAGCTTGTCCGACCATTCGGAGTTGAACAGGATCTGCGTCCGGTCCGGGTCAAGGATCTTGAATACCTGGTCGCGGTAGGTTTGCGCGTTGGCGAGGATCTGCTCGCGGGAAAGCGGCGGCCGCGTCTGGTTCTTCCCGGTGGGGTCGCCGATCATGCCGGTAAAGTCGCCGATCAGGAACTGCACCTGGTGGCCGAGCTCCTGGAAGTGGCGCAGCTTGTTGATGACCACGGTATGGCCGAGGTGCAGGTCCGGCGCCGTCGGGTCGAGGCCCAGCTTGACCCGGAGCTTCCGCCCGGTAGCCAGTTTGCGAACGAGCTCCTCCTCGACGATGAGCTCGTCGCAACCCCGACGAATGGTCTCAATGGCCTGCGCGAACGGTGACATTTTCGATTTTCGACCCACGCCTTCTTTGCTAGACTTCGCAGGCATCTGAAAAACAAGGGATTCTAGCCGAAACCATGGGCAGCTTAGGGCCCCTAGGACGCAGCGCTGCAATCGCCGCCCTCGCCGTTTCCGGGGTGGTGGGCGCCTTTGCGACCATCGCACCTTCGTCCGAGGCGGAGCAGGTGCTCGCCACTTCCTCGGTGGAAGCGATTCCCATAACCGAAGAAGCCCTGCTGCCCTCGCCCGCGTCTTATATCCGCGAAGAGCGCTTCCAGCGCGGCGACACGCTGCCGGCTTTTCTTGGGCGCCTGGGCATCCAAGATGAGGACCTTGCGCGCCTCGCGCGTCTGCGCGCGCTGCAGGCATTGCGGCTTGGCTATCACGTCACCGCCGATGTGAGCGCGGAAGGCAAGCCGCTCTCGGTCACGTTCCTTTCCGCCCGCGATGTCCTGGTGCAGATCGTCCCCGAGGGCGAGGGGTTCCGCGTGAGCGAGGAGCGCGCGGCGCTCTACACGCAGCTCGCGATGAAGTCGAGCGTGGTCCGCAGCTCGCTATTCGCGGCGAGCGACGCGGCCGGGATTCCCGACAGCGTGGCCATCCAGCTCGCCGACGTGTTCGGCGGCGACATCGATTTTCACCGGGACCTGCGCAAGGGCGACCAGTTCACCGTGGTCTACGAGCTGCATCATCTCGCCGGCCGGCCGGTGCGCGCCGGGCGGGTCCTGGCGGCCGAGTTCATCAACCAGGGCAAGGCGTACCGCGCGGTGCATTTCGGCAACGGCTATTACGCCCCCGACGGCAAGAATCTCCGCAAGGCCTTCCTGCGCTCGCCGCTCGAGTTCTCGCGCGTGAGCTCGGGCTTCGGCATGCGCAGGCATCCGATTGCGCGGGCATGGCGCGCGCACAAAGGCATCGACTACGCGGCTCCTATCGGCACCCGCGTTCGCGCGGTGGGCGACGCCGTCGTCGACTACGCGGGCCCGCGCGGCGGCTATGGCAAGGTCGTCATCCTGCGCCACCATGGCGCCTATTCGACGGTTTACGCGCATCTGAGCAGGATCGCCGTAAAGCGCGGGACGCGCATCGCGCAGAACGACACCATCGGCTTCGTAGGCATGACCGGCTGGGCGACCGGGCCACACCTTCACTACGAGTTCCGGGTCGGCGGTGAAGCGCGCAATCCGTTCTCCATCGCCATGCCCGCCGCGCTGCCGGTCGCGCCGCAGGACCTGCCCGCCTTCCGCGCGCACGCCGAGCCGCTCGTCGCGCGCCTCGAGCTCCTCGCCAACAGCAATCTGGCGTTGCTCGAATAAAAAAGGGGCCTTTCGGCCCCTTTTGGTTTCCGGTCAGTAAATCGCTTACACGGAGAAGGACGACCCGCAACCGCAGGTGCTCTGCGCGTTGGGGTTCTTGATGACGAACTGGGCGCCTTCCAGGCCCTCCTGGTAGTCGATCTCGGCGCCGGTCAGGTACTGATAGCTCATCGGGTCGATGAGCAACTGGACGCCGTTTTTCTCCATGACGGCGTCATCTTCGTTCTGGACCTCGTCGAACGTGAACCCGTACTGGAAGCCCGAGCAACCGCCACCTGTGACGAACACGCGGAGCTTGAGCTCCGGATTTCCTTCTTCCTCGATCAGCTGCTTGACCTTGTTTGCCGCGCTGTCGCTGAACAACAGCGGTGCGGGCATCTCGGTGACTTCGCTCATGTCCCTACGCTCCTGGTTATCCGCCCGACGCGAGCTTGAGCTCGACGCCCTTCATATCGGCGGGATGATGCACAAGGCGCCCTTCGACCACGGCCCCCTGATGAATTTCGATACTCTTGTAGTACACATCCCCTTTGACCTTCGAGCCGGCCTGGAGTTCGAGCGTCTCCGTGGCATGCACCGGGCCGTTGATGGTGCCGTTGACCACGATATGCGCGGCCTGCACCTCGCCGTCGATGCGTGCGTCGGCCGAGACGACGAGCGTGGCCGGCTGGTCCGCCACCGACGCGACATTGCCGCGCACCATGCCGTCGACCCGCAGCCCGCCGCTGAAGATCACGTTGCCTTCTATGCGCGTCGTAGCGCCGATCAAGCTGTCGATCCGGTTCTGCGGCTTGCTCGTCTTGTTGAACACGCTGCCTCCCTTTCCGGCCCTGCTACAGGGCCACCGTGTGCGTGGCACGCGGCTGGTTTGAGCCGGTCTCGTAGACGCGCACCTGCACGCTTTCGACCTTTGCTTTCGGGCTGACCCGGAAGGTCCCTTCGACCCGCCGGAAGTACTTGAAAGCCAACCGGAAAGCGGCCGCCCCGGAGTCTGCCGCCTCCGGGAAGCTCATCATAACATTCCGGCCGGCGTCCTGCAGGCTGACCACCAGCTCCAGGCGACCGTTGAATTCACGCTCCCGCCGCGCGCTCGGTGTTACGAGCAGCAAGCGGTACCGGTACTCCCCCGGGAGCACCTCGGGTTCCACCTTGAAGCGGTATACCGTGAGCGCCTGACCGCTTCTCGCCTCGGACGAAAGCATGCTCTCGAAGGTGGCGAGCTCTTCGCGCACGCGCGCATTCTCCTGCTCCAGCACGCGAATTTGCTGCGCGAGCTTTTGCTGTGCGGTGCGCTCGATGGAAACCCGACTGTCTGCGGCGTTCGCGATGGCCCGTAGCCGCTCGAGCTCCGCGCGCGCCGCATCCAGCTCGCTGCTGACCCGCATCAACTCCTCTTTTACTTCGCCCTCATCGAAGCCCGCAAAGCGGCGCCCGGCGTCATAAATCCATGCGGCCGAGATGGCCGATATGGCGAGCAGGACTGCGATCCCCGCCCATCGCCAATACCAGGGGATCTGGGAGTGAATTTCAACGCGCGGTGCGGAGATCCCGAAACGGTGACGCAGTTTCCAGAAAGGGCCACGCATCAGGGGACGATCGGAAGCTGGGTAAGCCCGGCGGTTTCGGGCAATCCCAGCATCAGGTTCATGTTCTGCACCGCCTGTCCGGAGGCCCCTTTGACGAGGTTGTCGATGACCGACAGCACGACCAAGGTGTCCGACCCCTTGTTGGACTCGGGTGGACGGTGAACCGCGATGCGGCAGACGTTGGCCGCGCGTACCGAGCGCGTGTCGGGATGGCTGAGCGCCGGCAGGACGTCGACAAACGGTTCGGCGGCATAGCGCTTTTCGAACAAGCCCTGGAAATCGATCTCCCTCGTGACGCGTCCGTAGAGCGTTGCATGGATGCCGCGGATAAGCGGCGTGAGGTGCGCAGTGAATACCAGGCCTACTTCGCGCCGTGCGGCCTGCGCGAGCCCCTGGCGAATCTCCGGCCAGTGCCGATGGCCTGGAACGTTGTACGCCATGAAATTGTCCGAGGCCTCGGAAAAAAGCAGGTGCTGCTCGGCTTTGCGCCCGGCGCCGCTCACGCCGGACTTGGCGTCCGCGATGAGGTGGTCAAGGTCGATCGCGCCCGCCTCAACCAGCGGCAAGAACCCCAACTGCGTCGCCGTGGGGTAGCAGCCCGGATTGGCCACCAGCCGCGCGCCGCGTATGCGCTCGCGGTTGAGTTCCGGCAGACCGTACACCGCATCGCCGACCAGCTCGGGCGCCGCGTGCTTCATCTTGTACCAGCGCTCCCACTCGGCAACGTCCTTGATGCGGAAATCCGCGGAGAGATCGATCACCCGCGCACCCGAGTCGAGCAGCGCCCGCACTTGGGTCATGGCGACGCCGTTCGGCGTGGCGAGAAACACCACGTCGCAGCCGCGCAGCGACGCCGGCGTGGGCTCGGTGAACGCGAGCTCGACGCGCCCACGCAGGCTCGGAAACATCGCGTGCACCGGCGTACCCGCTTCCTTGCGCGAGGTGATCGCCTTGATCTCCACGTGCGGATGCTGCGCCAGAAGCCTGAGAAGCTCCACGCCCGTATAGCCGGTGCCACCAACTATTCCCGCCTTCAACATGTTCATTGACCCTGGAAACAAAAAAGCCGCCCGGGGGCGGCTTTTCGCATGGCACTTCTCTCGCTCAACGTTTCGAGTACTGCTTGCGCCGCCGCGCCTTGTGCAGGCCGACCTTCTTTCGCTCGACTTCGCGCGCATCCCGCGTCACCAAGCCGGCCGCGCTCAGCTGTCCCTTCAGTCCAGCATCATACTCGATCAATGCGCGCGCGATGCCGTGGCGTACCGCGCCGGCCTGTCCGCTTTCTCCGCCGCCGTACACGTTCACCAGAATGTCGAAGCTCGCCGCGCTTTTCGTAAGCTCGAGCGGCTGGCGAACGACCATGCGGCCGGTCTCGCGGCCGAAGAACTGATCCACCGGCTTGCCGTTGACGACGAAGGCGCCCTTGCCGGGCTTGAGGAACACGCGCGCAACGGCGCTCTTGCGCCGTCCCGTGCCGTAGTAATAATCGCCGACCATTTCTTCAGATCTCCAGGGTTTTCGGCTGCTGCGCCGAATGCGGGTGCGTCGAGCCGGCGTACACCTTCAGCTTCTTCAGCATGGCATAGCCAAGCGGGCCCTTAGGCAACATTCCCTTTACGGCGTGCTGCAGAATCCGCTCCGGCCTGGTCGCCTGCAGTTTTGTAAAGTTGACCTGCTTCAGCCCTCCCGGATAGCCGGAATGCCGGTAGTAGACCTTGCGCTCGGGCTTCCTGCCGGTGACGCGCAGCTTGGCGGCGTTGACCACAACCACGTAATCGCCAGTGTCGACGTGCGGTGTGTATTCGGGTTTATGCTTGCCGCGCAGTCGAGACGCGATCTGGGTGGCGAGCTTTCCCAAGACCTTGTTCTGGGCGTCGACGACGCACCAGCCGTGATCGACCTCGCCTACCTTCGCCGTGTAAGTTTTCATTGCGCCGACTCGAGAAAAGGTGCGGATTTTACGCCAAAAAAAAGCGCAACTCGCGAGAGTTGCGCTGAATCCACCAAAGGAGGAGGGTGGAGGAGACTTACTGCATTCCGTATCGGATTATGCATGTCTGAATGTTGCATTGCAACGTGGTTGCTGCTCTCCCGCCCCCAGCCAGCATGTATTTGAGAGGAAAGCCATAAGGTGCTAATGGTTAATTCTAGCACGCAGCGCTACGCTGCAAAGCACAACTAATTGATAAATAAGGCTGCCATGGAATGCAACGTGCGCTGGACCGGAGACGGAATGACCTTTCTTGCGGAGACGGGTAGCAATCACGTCGTCGCAATGGACGGCGCACCGGAGGGCGGCGGCCGCAATCTCGCGCCGCGGCCGATGGAAATGGTGCTCCTGGGGACCGGCGGCTGCACCGCCTATGACGTGGTCGTGATCCTAAAAAAGAGCGGCCAGCAGGTCACCGGCTGCGAAGTGAAGCTTGCGGCCGAGCGGGCCGAAACGGATCCCAAGGTTTTCACCAGGATCCACATGCAATTCACGGTGCGCGGCCGTGCGCTCAAGAAAAACCTCGTGGAGCATGCGGTCCGGCTATCGCACGAAAAATACTGCTCGGCCTCCGCCATGCTCGGCAAGACCGCCGAAATCACGAGGGACGTCCAAATCGTCGACGAGTAAGGGCCTCGAACTCGGCGCACCAGTCCGCGGCGTAGTCGCAATCCCTGTACTCGTCGAAGTAGGGACCACCCAGCGTGTAATGGACAATCCTGGCGTCCGCCCGGTATGGGTATTCGCCGACGAGCCAGTTCCATTCAAGCGGTAAGCCGCCGATCTGGGAATCGTCGAGCCATTTGAACCGGTGCAGGTCGAGGCCGGAAGCCGAGTTCACGTAGTCCGGCGTCAGGGCCTTGCACCGCTCGTTGTTGAAGACCATGAGGCTCGACCAGTTCTTGCGCGGATATTTCGTCTGCACCTGGTCGAGAAACTTGCGCTCGGTCTTGGGCACATAGTCGTGGCGGCAGACCAGGACTGCCTGGTCCGCTTGACGGTCGATGTGGGTCTGCAGCTCCATTATGTCGGCGCGGCAGAGCATGTCGCAGTCCATGAACACCGACCGGCCGCGGTACCCCGAAAGCGCGGGTACCAGGAAACGCGTGAGCGCGAACTCCGTGGATTCGGTCGGCCCACGCGGCCGGGTGTACAGGCCCTTCAACTGGGACTGCATTAGCGGCGTGATCGAGACCGGCGCGGAAGCGCGGCTGAGGATCGAATGCGCCAGCGTGTAGAACGCGACGGATTCCCGCGCGTCGTAACCGATGTAGACGTTGAGCAAGACCTACAGGCGATACGACAGCGTCGTCATCACCTTGGAAGCCAGCCGCATCGCCAGCTTCACCGGCGCTGGAAGCTCCGCCGCCCCGAGTCCGAGCGCAGTGTCGCGGTGCTTGGCTTCATCGGCGCGCATCACTTCGACGAGCGCGCGCGTGCGCCGGTCTTCGGCCGGGAGCTTCTGCAAGTGGCCGGACAGATGCTCCTCCACCTGGCGCTCCGTTTCCGCCAGGAAGGCGAGGTTCCATCGGTCGCCCAGGGCGCCGGCCGCGGCGCCCATGACAAACGAGCCGGCGTACCACAGCGGATTGAGGAGGCTCGTGCGGCCGTCCAGCTCGCGGATGCGCTCCGCGCTCCAAGCGAGATGGTCCTGCTCCTCGCCCGCCGCCTGCTCGAGCGCCGCGCGCGCCTGCGGGTCGCGCGCCGTTATCGCCTGCCCCTGGTAAAGGGCCTGCGCGCAGACCTCTCCGACATGGTTCACGCGCATCAGCCCTGCGGCGTGCGCGCGCTCCTTTTCGTCAAGCTCGGCCTCGACGATTTCGTCCGCAGGATTCGGCCGCGCCGCTTCGTGCACCCCCGCCAGCGCGCGCAGCGTGTGGTCGAATTCGCTGATGATTCGGTCCGGGAACGCCATGTCCCGGTCATTTTGGCACAAAAAAAACGGGCGCCTTGCGGCGCCCGTTCGATGGTACTGCCGACTCGTTCTTTAAAGCTTAGAAGTCGTGCTTCACGCCGACGGCCCAGACCTTGACGTCCGCGCCTGCGGCCGCCGATGTGAGTGCGCCTCCAGTAGCGGAGCTGAACCCGCCGCCCGACAAATCGGCCCACGACCGATCCTCGTTTCTGACGGTGCTGTAGCTTACGTACACGCCGGTGCGCTTGGACAGGTAGTACTTGCCGGCCAACGTGATGCCCTTTGCCCTCGTGTTGGAATCGTCCACCAGGCCCTTGACTTTGGCGTTCTGGTAGTACTGCGCCATAAGCTGCCACGGCCCTATCATGTGCTCCCAGTTCAACAGCCAGAAGTTCCGCTTTATGTCCTCGCCCCCGACCGTGACGGCCGACGCCGCGACGTTGTCGTTCTCGAGGCGGCCGATGATGCCCGACACCTGAGAGCCCGGTGCGTACGCCCAGCCGAGGCCCAACTTCATGCCGGTGTTTTCCGGCGTACCGGTCGCCAGCACAGGGTTAGAACTCTGGATCTCGTTCTTTGCCCAGTCGAACTGCGCGCGCAACGCGCCGCTGGTGTACCGGCCGGTAATGCCATAAATTCTTCCGTCCGTCCTGCCGGTAGCGCTCGAAGCAGCTCCCGACGCCTCAGAAGTTGGTGAATAGCTCAACGACGCGTTGAAGCCGCCGAAGGTCGGCGTGTTGTAGGACACGACGTTCGACTGACGCGCTACCGGGATGGCGGTAATGCTGGGGCTGTTGATGAGGCCGTCCACCGCGGTGTTGATGTAGTTCGCGCCGGTTTGAGCAATTACGCCGTTCGCCCACCAGATCGACTGCCGGCCCAAGCGCACATCACCCCAGCCGCCGCCCACACCCACGTACGAGTCGCGCGACGCCCAGGTGCCGGTCGACGTGTTCGCCGCGCCGCTCTGGCCGGTCGTGGAGCCGTTGTCGATGTTGACGCCGGTTTCCATCACCACGAAGGCGCGCATGCCGCCGCCGAGGCCTTCGTTGACGCGGAAGCCCAGACGCGAGCCCGAATCGACGATACGCGTGCGACGAGCGAAGTCATTGTTTACAGCAGGCGTATTGGTGCTCGCACCGGTGGCCTTCCAGCTATCGAGGCTGAGGTTCGCGCGACCGTAGATCTCGACCGTCGACTGCGCCATTGCCGCCGCCGGGGCGAGCGCGCCGGCTACGGCGAGCGCTAAGAGTTTTTTCTGCATAAATACATCTCCCGTTGTTTGTTTAAACACAAGCCGCCGTCTCTCCGGCGTCACCCCCCGAACTGCGGAAGCTGCGCATAGTGTGCCTACGGGCGGTTTTCCAAGCCAAAAGAATTGCGCTAAAACGCCCTGAAACAGGGGCTTGCGTTGCATTCCTACAACATGCCCTCAAACGCTCTGTTTCAATAGAATATGTTGTAAATTCAATTGCTTATACAAACATCGAGTGCAAAGCGGATCCCGGGTCGGCAGCACGCATGAAGGCCTCGCCGACCAGGAAGGCGTGCACTCCGTGCGCGCGCATGCGCGCGACGTCGTCGCGCGAGAGGATGCCGCTCTCGGTCACGCAGACACGCTCCGCGGGCATTTTCGAAAGCAGCGCAAGCGTCGTTTCCAACCGCGTCTCGAACGTGCGCAAGTCCCGGTTGTTCACGCCGATGAGCGGCGTGCGCAATTCGAGCGCCGCCTCGAGCTCCGCCGCATCGTGCACCTCGACGAGCACCGCCATGCCGAGCGCGCCAGCGGCGGCTTCGAGCTCGCGCATCTGAGGGACCGAGAGGCACGCGGCGATGAGCAGGATGCAGTCGGCGCTCATCGCGCGCGCCTCGTGCACCTGATAGGGATCGAAAATGAAATCCTTGCGCAGCACGGGCAGCGCGCAGGCGGCGCGCGCCGCCGCCAGGTGCTCCGGCGCGCCCTGGAAAAACTGCCGATCGGTGAGCACGGACAAGCACGCTGCGCCGCCCGCCTCGTAGCTTTTCGCGATCTCGGCCGGCGCGAAGTTTTCTCGCAGCAGTCCCTTCGAGGGACTGGCGCGCTTGATTTCGGCAATGACTGCGGCTTGCCCCGCTGTGATCCGTTTTCTTAATGAAGAAACAAAGGAGCGAGGCGGGGGAGCGAGGCGGGCGCGCGATTCCATCTCCGAAATCGGAACTGCGGCCTTCGCCGCCGCGACTTCGCCGCGCTTCGCTTCCATGATGCGATCGAGGACGTTCAAGGCTTGAGCGACTTCGTAAACGCGACGAATTCGTCGAGCTTCTTGCGCGCCTCGCCGCTCGCGATGGTGCGCCGCGCCCGCTCGACGCCTTCCTTGAAGGTCTTGGCCACGCCGGACACGTAGATCGCCGCGCCGGCGTTCAGCGCGACGATGTTGTGCGCGGGTCCCGGCTGGTTGCCCAGCACGGCAAGGATCATGTCCTTGGATTCTTGCGCCGTGTGGACCTGGATCGCGCGCCGGTCGTAGAGCTCCAGCCCGAACTGCGAGGGGTGCAGGTTGTACTCGTTGATCTCGCCGTCGACGAGCTCGCCGATCATGGTTTCGGCGGAAATCGAGATCTCGTCGAGTCCGTCCAGGCCGTACACCGTCATCACGTGCTTTGCGCCGAGCAGCTGCAGTACCCGCACCTGGATGCCCACCAGGTCGGGGTGAAACACGCCCATCACCTGGTTCTTGGCGCCTGCGGGGTTGGTGAGCGGCCCCAGAATATTGAAGAGCGTGCGCACGCCGAGCTCCTTGCGCACCGGTGCCGCGTACTTCATCGCCGCATGGTGCGCCGGCGCGAACATGAAGCCGAGGCCGAGCTTGTTGATCGCAAGGCCGGTCTGCTCGGGCGTAAGGGCGATGTTCGCGCCGAGCGCTTCGAGTACCTCCGCGCTGCCGGAAGACGACGATACCGAGCGGCCCATGTGCTTGGCCACCCTCGCCCCGGCTGCGGCCGCGACGAAGGCCGCGCACGTCGAGACATTGAACGTGTGCGCCGAGTCGCCACCCGTGCCGCAGGTGTCGACCAGATGCCGGTCGTCGGCCACCTCGACGTGCGTCGCGAGCTCGCGCATCACCTGTGCCGCGGCCGCGATCTCGCCGATCGTTTCCTTCTTCACCCGCAGGCCGATGATGAACCCTGCGATCTGTGCCGGCGTCAGCTCGCCGCGCATGATCTGTCGCATGACGTGCAGCATCTCGTCGTGGAACACCTCGCGGTGCTCCACCGTGCGCTGTATGGCCTCGGCGATGGTGATCTGCTTCATGACATCCTCCCCTCGAGAAAATTCTGCAGCATTCTGTGGCCGTGCTCGGTAAGCAGGGCCTCCGGATGGAATTGCACGCCTTCGATCGCCAGGCTGCGGTGGCGCAGTCCCATGATTTCGCCGTCGTCCGATTGCGCCGTGACCTGAAGGCAATCGGGCAGGCTTTCGCGGTCCACCACCAGCGAGTGATAGCGCGTCGCGGTAAAGCCGTCGGGAATGCTCGAGAACACGCCCTTGCCGTCGTGCTCGATGCGCGAGACCTTGCCGTGCATCACTTGTGTTGCGCGCACCACCTTGCCGCCAAACGCCTGGCCGATGGCCTGATGCCCAAGGCAGACGCCGAGCACAGGCACCCGGCCTGCGAGCCGCTCAATGGCCTCCAGCGTAACGCCAGCCTGATCGGGCGTGCAGGGCCCTGGCGAGACCACGACGTGCGAGGGACGCAGCACCGCGATTTCGTGGACCGTGATCTCGTCGTTCCTGAAGACGCTCACCTCCGCGCCCAGCTCTCCCAGGTACTGCACCAGGTTGTAGGTAAACGAGTCGTAGTTGTCGATCATGACGATCATGCGACCTCCACAGCCTGTTCGGCGGCGGCGATATCGGCCGCCTTCAGGATGGCGCGCGCCTTGTGCTGCGTTTCCAGCCACTCGGAGCCCGGATCCGAGTCCGCGACGATCCCGGCCGCCGCCTGGACATGGAGCCGGCCGTCCTTCAGCACCGCGGTGCGGATCGCGATGGCGACGTCCATGTCGCCGTTGAACCCCAGGTAGCCGACCGCGCCGCTGTAGATGCCGCGCTTGAGCGGCTCGAGCTCGTCGATGATCTGCATCGCGCGCACTTTCGGCGCGCCGCTCACGGTGCCTGCCGGAAAGCTCGCCTTCAGCACGTCGAGCGCCCCGAGCCCGCCGCGGATCCGTCCTTCCACGTTCGAGACGATGTGCATGACGTGCGAGTAGCGTTCGACCACCATTTTTTCCGTGACCTTCACGGTCCCGGTAGCGGCGACCCGGCCGACGTCGTTGCGCCCCAGATCGATCAGCATGACGTGCTCGGCGCGCTCTTTCGGATCGGCGAGCAGCTCGGCGGCGATCGCGGCGTCCTCTTCGGCGGTGCGGCCGCGCGGCCGCGTGCCGGCGATCGGCCGCAAGGTGACGGCGTCGCCCGAGAGCCGCACCAGGATCTCGGGCGAGGCGCCGACCACGTGGTGATCTCCGAAGTCGAAGTAATACATGTACGGCGAAGGATTGAGCCCGCGCAGGGCGCGGTAGAGCGCGAGCGGCGGCGCCGCGAACTCTCGCGAAGTGCGCTGCGACACCTGCACCTGCATGACGTCGCCCGCCAGGATGTACTGCTTCGCTCGCCTCACCGCGTCAAGGAACTGCGGCTCCGTGAAGCTGCGCTCGAGCGGCGCTTCATCGGCCGCCTCGCCCGCTTGCGCGAGCACCATGGCGTCGGGCAGCGGCTTCACCAGGCGCCTGCGCAGGCGCTCGAGCCGCTCGTTCGCCGCGCGCCAGGCGCCCGGCTGGTGCGGATCGGCATAGACCACGAGATAGAGCTTGCCGAGCACGTTGTCGACCACGGCGAGCTCGTCGGAAACGAGGAGCAGCATGTCGGGCGTGCCGAGCGGGTCGGGCTTGGGCGCCCCGAGGGCGCGCGGCTCGATATGCCGCACGCTCTCGTAGCCGAAGTAGCCGGCGAGGCCGCCGCCGAAGCGCACTGCCGCGGGCAGCGGGGCGACGCGATGGCGCTGCAGCCAGGCACGTGCGTACTCCAACGGATCGGCCTCGTCGAGCCGCTCCAGGCATACATCCGCGCCGCGCGCGTCGCGCAGCAGCCGCCGCACGGTGCGCCCGCGCGCCTCGATGCGCTCGGCGCAGGCCAGCCCGATGAACGAATAGCGGCCGAAGCGCTCGCCGCCGACGACCGACTCGAGCAGGTAGGAATAGGGACCGTTCGCGAGCTGCACGTACACCGCGAGCGGCGTATAGAGGTCGGCGCGCGCCTCGGCAATCACGGGTATGCGGGTATAGCCCTGGGCGGCGAGCCTCTCGAATTCAAGCTCAGTCACGACACTTCTCTCCACTTCAGAAACTGCTGGGGAAAACCGTTTGCGGCCTTGGGAGGACGCGCCGCCGAGCCGCGCGGGGCGCGTGAGAGGTTAGCGGCGCCAGCGGCGCCAGCTACGCCAGGAGAGAGTCTCGAATTGTGCAGAAGGATGCTGCACGGCGTCCGGACTATACCATGGCCAGGCGCGCGCGCATCTCGCGGATGGCGGCGGCATAGTCCTTGGCCCCGAAGATCGCCGAACCGGCAACGAAGGTGTCGGCGCCGGCGCGCGCGATATCCGCGATGTTGTCGGCCTTCACGCCGCCATCGACCTCGAGCCATATGTCCCGGCCGAGCGCGTCGATCCGGCGGCGCACCTCGGCGATCTTCGGCAGAACGGTCGGAATGAACTGCTGGCCGCCGAACCCTGGATTCACCGACATGAGAAGCACCAGATCGAGCTTCTCCAGGGTGTGATCGAGATAGCCGAGGGGAGTCGCCGGGTTGAAGACGAGTCCCGGCTTGCAGCCGCTCTCCCGGATGAGCGCGATGGTTCGGTCGATGTGCTCCGACGCTTCGGGATGAAAGCTGATGATGCGCGCGCCCGCCTTGGCGAACTCGGGCACCAGGCGATCCACCGGCTTCACCATCAGGTGGACGTCGAGCGGCACCTCCGCGTGCGGGCGAAGCGCGGCGCAAACCAGCGGGCCGACGGTGAGGTTGGGGACGTAATGGTTGTCCATGACGTCGAAGTGAATGAGGTCCGCCCCTGCTTTGGTGACCGCGCGCACCTCCTCGCCGAGCCGCGCGAAGTCGGCGGAAAGAATGCTGGGAGCGATGCGGAACGCCATGGCCGCGCCGAGTTTACAATGCGCTCATGGCGCAGGAGAAGCTCTACGAGATCCAGGTCGGCGCGGCGACCCAGTACCTCGCAGAGCAATCCGATGAAGCGGCGGGGCGCTACGTCTTCGCCTATACCATCACGCTGCGCAACACGGGAAACGTCGCCGCGCAGCTCATCAGCCGGCACTGGATCATTACCGACGGGCAGGGCCTGGTGCAGGAAGTGCGCGGCCTGGGCGTCGTGGGTGCGCAGCCCCTGCTTCAGCCGGGCGAGAGCTACGAATACACGAGCGGCGCCTCGATCGCCACGGCGGTGGGGACGATGAAAGGCAGCTATCAAATGGTGGCCTCCGACGGCACGCGCTTCGAGGCGCCGATACCACAGTTCACGCTTTCAGTGCCGCGCGTGCTTCACTGATCGTCGTCGCGCCGCTTCTTGGGCCAGGTCCACCAGACGATGAAGGCGGCAAGCGCTAGCGCGAAAACGATTTCCAGATAGATGATCCACATGCGCAATGCTCTCGTCGCGGCGATTGTACTGTTGGCGGGTTGCGCCCCGGTGCCGCCGAAGCCCGAGCCGCTCGCCTGCCCGGCCCCGGCACCGTGCCCGGCATGCCCGGTCTGCCCGCCGGTAAAGCCGCCGCCCGAATCCGCGCGTTACCTCGAATCCACCTTTGCCGAACTGCCGGGGTGGCCGAGCCGCGGACTCGATCAAAGCCTGCGCGCCTTCCTGCGCAGTTGCCCGCGGCCGGGCCGGCTCGCGCGGCCCTGCGAGCTCGGTGCGGCGGTCGCGCCCGACGACGAGCAGGCGGCGCGCGTGTTCTTCGAAACGAACTTCGTACCGCATGCGCTCGTGTCCTCCGACGGCCCCGACACCGGGCTCGTCACCGGGTATTACGAGCCGATCATCGAGGGCAGCCGCACACCGAACGACCTCCATCGCCACCCCATTTTCGGCGTGCCGGACGATCTCATCGTGGTCGATCTGGCGGCCACCAATCCGGAGGTGCGCGGCATGCGCCTGCGCGGCCGCGTGGAGGGACGCCGTCTCGTGCCCTACTACCCGCGCGGCGAGATCGATTCGCGCGGCGCTGCGTTTCCCGCACCGGTGATCGCGTGGACGGCCGACCCGGTGGAGCTCTTTTTCCTGCAGATTCAGGGTTCCGGCCAGGTGAGGCTGGAAAGCGGCGAGCGCATCCGCATCGGCTACGCAGACCAGAACGGACACCCCTACCGCTCGCTCGGCAGGTATCTCATCGATCGCGGCGAGCTGGCGCTCGAGCAGGCCTCGATGGGCGGCATCAAGGCGTGGGCGGCCGCCAATCCGGCGAAGCTCCAGGAAGCGCTCAACTCCAATCCCAGCTATGTCTTCTTCCGCGAGCTGCCGGTGACGAACGGGCCGGTCGGCGCGCTGGGCATCCCGCTCACGCCCGAGCTCAGCGTCGCGGTGGACCGCCGCCACGTGCCGCTGGGCGCTCCGGTTTATCTCGCCACGACCTTTCCGCTGTCGGAGGAACCGCTCGAGCGCCTGATGGCCGCGCAGGATACGGGCGGCGCTATCCGCGGCGTAGTGCGCGCGGACTTCTATTGGGGAACCGGCCCCGAGGCGGGCGCCCTCGCCGGGCGCATGCGCCAGCAGGGCAGGATGTGGCTCCTCTGGCCGCGCGGCGAAGCGCTCCCTTTACCGAATTGAGGCCTGCTCCAGCGCCGGGCAATACGGATCGGAGAACATGGCGAGCACTCTCGATCCGTTGCCGCGCTGCACTTTCACCGCGAGATCGAGCGGCAGCGACTCGAATTGGATGCGCGCTTCGTCCGCCGACGCCGCATCGGCAAAGAGCACCAGAAAGAGCGCGACGGCTTTCAGGTTGGCGTATTTCATGGGTCCTAGTTCATGGCCTGCCGCATAAGAAGGTTCTTTACGACCGCCATGCGGTTGGTAAGGTTCAGTCCGGCGTTGCGCAGCCGGGCCGGGGCGCGCCCCTGAGCGCCGAACAGCCTGAAGAGGCCATCGACCATGGCATCCATCGCGAGAATCGGCTCGGCGCGCGCGCGCTCGTAGCGCCGCAGCACGCGCAGCTCGCCGGGATCGCGTACCGGTTCGCGTGACTCGATTACCTGCACCAGCGTGCGAGCGTCCTGGAGGCCGAGGTTCAATCCCTGTCCCGCAAGAGGGTGGACTACGTGGGCCGCGTCGCCGGCGAGCGCGACGCGCGGCGCCACCATACGGCGCGCCGCGAGACGGCGCAGCGGATAGCTGCGCGCCGGCGTCACGACCGAAAGCTGGCCGAGCGCGCTGCCCGCCGCCGATTCCACCTCGCGGGCGAGCGCCTGCGCATCCAGGCGCTCGACGCGCGCGGCCTCGTCCGTGGGCAGCGACCAGACCATCGATACGTGGTTCCCCGGGAGCGGCAAGAGGGCAAGCACCGGCCCGCCCTGGAACCATTGGAACGCGGTGTGCCCATGCGGCCGTTCGCATGCGAAGTTGGCCACGACCGCTGCCTGGCCGTAATCCTTTTCGCTCATCGCTATGCCGGCCCGCTCGCGCACGAAGGAGTGGGCGCCGTCCGCGCCCACAATCAGCTTCGCCGAGAGCGCCTGTCCGTCCGCGAGGCGCAGCAAGACCCGCTCCTCCTCGAGCGAAAGCGCTGCGCATTGCGCAGGCGCGAGCACCGGGGCCTCCAGCCCGCTCCACAGTGCGTCCTGCAGCACCGCGTCCTCCACCGTCCATGCGAGTTCCGGCACGCCGGCGCGGTACGCGTCGAAGTCGATGCGCGCGCCGTCGTCGCCATGGACCCTCATTGCCTGCACCGCAGTGGCGCGCTCTTCGGGCATGGCGCCGAGCCGCCGCAGGAAGGCCACGTTGCCGGGGCTCAGCGTGTACACGCGGGCGTCGAACGCGCCGGCCGGCGAGCTGCGCGGCAGGCGGCGCTCGTGAGCCACGAGCGCGACGCTCAAGCCGCGCGCCGCGCGCACGATGCCGGTGCCGACCGGGCCACCGCCGACTACGATAAGGTCGTGGTCCACGAGGTTATAATTGCGCCCCTGTTTCGGACGTGGCGAATTAGCTCAGCTGGTTAGAGCAGCGGAATCATAATCCGTGTGTCCGGGGTTCGAGTCCCTGATTCGCCACCATTTCGTCCTTCCAGGCGCTATCCCCTAGAATTCCGAGCGTGCAGCCACGCAAGTCTTTTATCCGGTTCGTGTTCGCGCTTGCGGCGGGGTCGGTGCTCGCCGGCGCCGCATATGCGCAATTCCGTAGCATTCCCGAGGCGGCAAAGCGCGGCGATATCCGGCACCGCCAGGACATGGTGGTCGAGATCAGCGGCAAGGTGCAGCGCCTGGCGCCCGGGGCGCAGATCCGCGACGCATCGAATCGGCTGGTTGTGCCCACGGCGCTGCCGCCCGGCGCGCCGGTCAAGTACGTGATGGACGCGCAGGGCATGGTGCGCCAAGTGTGGATCCTGACTCCCGAGGAAGCGGCGCAGCGCTAGTGGCGAAGCTCTTTCTGCGCACGTTCGGCTGCCAGATGAACGAGTACGACTCGGAGAAGATCTCCGACGTGCTGCGCGCGGCCGAAGGCCTCGAGCCCGCGGGCAGGCCGGAAGACGCGGACCTCATCGTCTTCAACACCTGCTCGGTGCGCGAAAAAGCGCAGGAAAAAGTCTTCGCCGACCTTGGCCGGGTGAAGCACCTGAAGCGCGCCAACCCGCGGCTGATGATCGCGGTGGGCGGCTGCGTCGCCAGCCAGGAAGGCGCGGCCATCGTGGAGCGCGCGCCTTACGTCGACGTGGTGTTCGGCCCGCAGACGCTGCACCGGCTGCCCGAGCTTCTCGAGCGGCGCCGCGCTTCCGGACGGCCGCAGGTCGACATCAGCTTTCCCGAGATCGAGAAATTCGATCATCTGCCGCAGGCGCGCGCGCAGGGCGCGCAAGCGTTCGTGTCGATCATGGAGGGCTGCAGCAAGTACTGCAGCTTCTGCGTAGTGCCGTACACGCGCGGCGAAGAAGTGTCGCGCCCGTTCGAGGACGTGATCGCGGAAATCTCCGGCCTCGCGGCGCAGGCCGTGCGCGAAGTGACGCTTCTGGGACAGAACGTCAACGCCTGGCGCGGGACGATCGCGGGCGAACGCGCCGACTTTGCGGAGCTGCTCCATTACGTTTCCGAAATCTCCGGCATCGAACGCATTCGCTATACGACTTCGCATCCGCGCGAGTTCACGCCGCGCCTGATCGAGGCGCACGCCGGGCTTGCGAAGCTCGCGCCCCACGTCCACCTGCCGGTCCAGTCCGGCTCCGATCGCGTGCTGGCCGCCATGAAGCGCGGCTATACGTCGCTCGAGTACCGCTCGATCGTGCGCCGCCTGCGGCAGGCACAGCCGGGGCTCAGCCTGTCGTCCGATTTCATTGTCGGCTTTCCGGGCGAAACCGAGGCCGATTTCCAGGCGACGCTCAAGCTGGCGCGCGAGATCGGCTTCGACGGCTCCTACTCCTTCGTCTACAGCGCGCGTCCCGGCACGCCGGCGGCGGAGCTACCCGACGCCGTGCCGCCGGAGGAGAAGCTGGAGCGGCTGCACCGCCTGCAGGCGCTCATCGAGGACCAGGCGCGCGACATCAGCGAGCGCATGGTCGGCACGCCGCAGCGCGTCCTGGTGGAAGGCGTATCGAAAAAGACAAGCGCGGAGCTCAGCGGCCGCACCGGCAACAACCGCATCGTCAACTTTCCCGGCCCCGAGCGCCTCATCGACAGTTTCGTGGACCTGCGCATCACCGCCGCGCTGCGCCACTCGCTGCGCGGCGAGCTTCTGAATGCCTAGCAAGGCCGTCGAAGTCAAGATCGACCCGGTCGACAATATGCGCCTCGCCCGCCTGTGCGGGTCGCTCGACGAGAACCTGCGCCAGATCGAATCGGCGCTCGACGTCACGATCGCGCGGCGCGGCGCGAAATTCACCGTGCGCGGCGAGCAGGCGCAGCGCGCGGCGCAGGCGCTGGAGCACTTCTACGACCGCGCCTCCGGCGACCTGTCGCTCGACGACGTCCAGCTCGGGCTCACCGAGCTCCTCCAGGGAAATGCCGCGCAAAGCGAAGGGCCGCAGCTTCTCACCCGGCGCCAGGACCTGCACGGCCGCACGCCGCATCAGGTCGAGTACATCGAGAGAATCCTCGCGCACGACTGCACCTTCGGCATCGGCCCCGCCGGAACCGGCAAGACCTACCTTGCGGTCGCCTGCGCGGTCGACGCGCTCGAGCGCGACAAGGTGAAGCGCATCGTTCTCGTGCGCCCCGCGGTCGAAGCCGGCGAGCGCCTCGGATTCCTCCCCGGCGACCTCGCGCAAAAGGTGGATCCCTATCTGCGGCCGCTGTACGACGCGCTTTACGACCTGATGGGATTCGAGAAGACCGGCAAGCTCCTCGAGCGCGGCACGATCGAGCTGGCGCCGCTCGCCTACATGCGCGGGCGCACGCTCAACCATTCCTTCATCATTCTCGACGAGGCGCAGAACACCACGCCCGAGCAGATGAAGATGTTCCTCACGCGCATCGGGTTCGGCGCCAAGGCGGTGGTGAACGGCGACGTGACGCAGATCGATCTCGCGCGCGGCCAGAAAAGCGGCCTCATCGAGGCGCGGCGCATCCTCTCGGACGTGCGCGGCATCGCGTTCACCGAATTCGGCGCGCAGGACGTGGTGCGCCACCCGCTGGTCGCGCGCATCATCGATGCCTACGACAAGAGCACGCAGGAAGAATAGCGTTTCGGTCCAGTACGCAGTGCCGCGCCGCGGGGTGCCGAGCGCCGCGTCGTTCCGCAAATGGGCGGCGCTGCGCCCTGCGCAAGCCACGATACGCATCGTCGGCCAGCGCGAAGGCCGGCGCCTGAATCGCATTTTCCGCAGAAAGAATTTCGCGACCAACGTGCTGTCGTTCCCTTACGGGCCCGGCCGGGGAGACCTCGTGCTGTGCCATCCCGTGATCGCGCGCGAGGCGCGCGCGCAGCGAAAAACGATCGCCGCGCACTACGCGCACCTGGTGCTTCACGGCCTTCTCCACTTGCGCGGCTACGACCATGAAAAGAAACGGGAAGCCGAGCGCATGGAGCGCGCGGAGATACGCCTGTTGCGGCGCGCGGGATACGGTAATCCCTACACGGTAGAATGAACCGCCGGATGAACGAGCCGTCCCGACCTAGTCTCCTCGAGCGCCTGTCGTCGCTGCTGACGCGCGAGCCCGGCGACCGCGAAGAGCTGGTGCATCTGCTGCGCTCGGCGTACGCGCGCAATCTGCTCGACGCCGACGCGCTTTCCATCATCGAGGGCGCGCTCAACGTTTCGGAAATGCAGGTGCGCGACATCATGGTGCCGCGCGCGCAGGTCGATTTCATCGACATCAACGAGCCGATCGAGACCTTCATCCCGCAGGTCATCTCCACGGCGCACTCCCGCTTCCCCGTGATCGACCAGAACCGCGACGACGTGATCGGCGTGCTGCTGGCAAAAGACCTGCTGCGCTATTACGCCGGCGAAGAAGAGTTCAACGTGCGCGAGATGCTGCGCCCGGCGGTGTTCGTGCCCGAATCCAAGCGCCTCAACGTGCTGCTGCGCGAGTTCCGCGCGAGCCGCAATCACATGGCGATCGTCATCGACGAGTACGGCGGCGTGGCCGGCCTGATCACCATCGAGGACGTGCTCGAGCAGATCGTCGGCGACATCGAGGACGAGTACGACTTCGACGAGGCTTCGGACAACATCCTTCCCGAGCCGGGCGGCCGCTTCCGCGTAAAGGCGCTCACGCAGATCGCCGATTTCAACGCCGCCATGGGCACCGCCTTTCCGGACGAAACGGCCGATACCGTGGGCGGGCTGGTGATCGCGCAGCTCGGGCGGCTGCCCAAGCGCGGCGAGACGCTGGCCATCGACGGCATCCGATTCCAGGTGCTGCGCGCCGACAGCCGGCGCGTCTACACGCTGCTCGTCGACAAGCCGAAGACTTAAAAGAAATGGGGACAGACCCCATTTTCCCTTCGCAAAGCTACGGAAAATGGGGTCTGTCCCCATTTCTTTTCCCCTTTCTCGCGGGGGCGGCCACGGTGCTTGCTTTTGCGCCCGCCGGCGCATTTCCGCTCGCGCTCGTCACCTTCGCGCTGCTCGCCCGCCTGTGGATCGATGCGACGCCGCGCCGTGCGTTTTTCTCCGGATACGGGTTCGGCCTGGGGATGTTCGGCGCCGGCGTCTCCTGGATCTACGTGAGCATGAACCAGTTCGGCGGCATGCCGATGCCGCTCGCCGCGCTTGCCACGCTGCTCTTTTGCGCCTTCCTGGCGCTGTTTCCGGCTGCGGCGGGCTGGCTGCAGGCGCGCATCCCCGCCCCGCGTGCGGTACGCGCCTGCCTGCTGATTCCGGCGGCGTGGGTGCTGCTCGAATGGCTGCGCGGCTGGTTCCTCACCGGCTTCCCGTGGCTCGCGGTGGGCTACGGCACGGTCGGCTGGCCGCTGCAGGGCTACGCGCCGCTGTTCGGGGTTTATGGCCTGTCGTTCGCGACGCTGTCGCTCGCGGGCATGGCGTGGCTCGT
>Ga0156283_1032_pt1 | contig 50642 bp, 44 predicted proteins | sample RifCSPlowO2_12_FD_107932 | JGI IMG/M metagenome (GOLD analysis project Ga0156283, IMG submission 107932) | Betaproteobacteria bacterium RIFCSPLOWO2_12_FULL_65_14 | reverse complement strand
GGCGGCGCGCCGAAAGAATAACTCTTCTTGAAGAGAGTCATCGGTTTGCCCGCCACAAATCGGTAGACCGGAAAGATAATCGAAGCGGGCGATGTAGAGATATGTCCGATAAGGCGATGAACCAAGCGAAGTTGTTCGAGTATGTAGGTCGTGCTCCATTGACGGCATTAATAGTACATGTAAATGGAAATAGCAAGACGCTCGAAATCCAGCCAAATGGAGTGCCAAAACAGCCCCGATTCCTACTCAACCGACATCCGTGCGGCCAATTCATTAATGCATGCCCTCGTCGTCCCTAATTCAGACCTTCCCTAGCGCATTCCGGGCAGCATGCCCTTCATGTTGCGCATCATCCGCTGCAGGTTGCCGCCCTTCATCATCTTCATCATCTTCTGCATCTGCTCGAACTGGCTGAGCAGCTGATTCACCGCCTGCACCGGGACGCCGGCGCCGGCCGCGATGCGGCGCTTGCGCGAGGCCTTGATCAGCTCCGGCTTCGCGCGCTCCTGCGGGGTCATCGCGTTGATGATGCCCTCGATGCGGCGGAACTGCTTGTCGTCCTGCAGCTGCGCCGGGTTGATCTGGCCGACGAGCTGCGCCGGCAGCTTGTCGATGAGCGAGGCGACGCCGCCCATCTTCTTCATCTGCCCGATCTGCTGCTTGAAGTCCTCCAGGTCGAACCCCTTGCCCTTCTTGACCTTGTCGGCGACGCGCTTCGCTTCATCGAGATCGATCTTGGCGTGCGCCTCCTCCACGAGCGACAGGATGTCGCCCATGCCGAGCACGCGCGCGGCCATGCGCTCGGGGTAGAAAGGCTCGATGCCCGAGAGCTTCTCGCCCATGCCCGCGAACTTGATCGGCTTGCCGGTGACATGGCGCACCGAGAGCGCCGCGCCGCCGCGCGCGTCGCCGTCGAGCTTGGTGAGGATTACCCCGGTGAGCGGCAGCCGCTCGTTGAACGCGCGCGCCACGTTCACGGCATCCTGGCCCTGCATCGCATCGACGATGAAGAGCGTCTCCACCGGCTTCACCGCCGCGTGCAGCTCGGCGATCTCGCGCATCATCTCCTCGTCGATGGCGAGCCGTCCCGCGGTGTCGATGATGAGGACGTCTATGTAGTGCGTGCGCGCGTAGTCGACAGCGCGCCGGGCGATGTCTAGGGGGTTTTCTCCAACACTTGATTCAACAAAGGAGGCGCCCGCCTGGCCCGCGACGGTCTTCAGCTGCTCGATCGCCGCCGGCCGGTAGACATCGCAGGAGACGACCGCCACCTTTTTTTTGCCCGCGGCAAGGAGCTTCGCGAGCTTGCCGGTGGTGGTGGTCTTGCCCGAGCCCTGCAAACCGGCCATGAGGATGACCGCCGGCGGCTGCGCGGCGAGATCGAGGCCGACGTTCGCCTCGCCCATGAGCTTCGCGAGCTCGCGGTGCACGACGCCGACGAGCGCCTGCCCCGGCGTCAGGCTGCCGACGACGTCCTCGCCGAGCGCTTTCGAGCGCACCGCGTCGATGAAGTGCTTCACCACCGGAAGCGCGACATCGGCCTCCAGCAGCGCGATGCGCACTTCGCGCAGCGCCTCCTGGATGTTCGCTTCGGTCAGCCGCGCTTCGCCGCGGATGTGCTTTACGATCTGCGTGAGGCGCGCAGTCAGGTTGTCGAGCATGGAGTGATAAACTGGGGAGGTGCCCGACATTGTAATTCACGGCATCGCCTCGGCCATGTACGTGGGCTTGGCGTGGCACTTCTGGAACACGCGCTGGCGCAACCGGCGCGGGCTCGCCGAAGGCCTCGAGCCATCGGCGCGCCGCGGACCGCAGGCCTGGGAGCGCGCCGCGCTGCTGGTTCCGCTCGCGCTGCATGGCTGGGTGCTCTACCAGGGGCTGTTCGCCCGGGAGCTGCGCTTCGGCTTCGCGCAAGCGCTTTCCGTGATGATGTGGCTCGGCGTCGCGATCTACTGGATCGAGAGCCTGTTCTATGACCTCGAAGGCATGCAGCCGCTGGTGCTGCCGCTCGCCGCGGTCGCGGTGCCGCTGCCGGCGCTCTTTCCCGGGCTCGCCTTGACCGCGGCGAAAGCGCAGGCGCTCGAGTTCAAGCTGCACCTCGGGCTCGCGATGGTCGCCTACAGCCTGTTCGTGATCGCGCTGCTGCACGCCACGCTGATGGCGGTGGCCGAGCGTCAGCTGCACGGCAAGGGATCGCTCCTCATCGCGAACCTGCCGCCGCTCCTCACCCTAGAGAAGCTGCTCTTCCGCGTAATCGGCGCGGCGTTCGTGTTCCTCACGCTCACGCTCGTCACGGGGATCGCGTTCTCCGAGACGTTGTTCGGGCGCGCGATGCGCCTCGATCACAAGACCGTGTTCGCGGTGCTGGCGTGGCTCGCTTTCGGCCTGCTGCTCGCGGGCCGCGCGCTTTACGGCTGGCGCGGGCGCACCGCCCTGCGCTGGACGCTCACCGGCTTTCTCATGCTGCTGCTCGCGTACGTGGGCAGCCGTTTCGTGCTGGAAGTGGTGCTCCAACGCGCCTAAACCGCCGTGCCGTGAGGTGAATGCATGGACATCCTGATTCTTGCGAGCCTCATCGTGCTCAATGGACTGTTCGCCATGTCCGAGGTGGCGCTGCTCACGGCGCGCAGGCCTCGCCTCGCGACGCGCGCGCATCAAGGCGACAGCTTGGCGTCTGCGGCCATCAACCTGGCCGAGCACCCGACGCGCTTTCTGTCCACCATCCAGATCGGCATCACCTCGATCGGCCTGCTGAATGGCATCTTCGGCGAAGCGCTGCTCGCCGGCCCGCTCGCCGAGTGGCTGCAGTCGCACGGTTTCGAGCGCAAGGGGGCCTCGATCGTCGCCACGTCGGTCGTGGTGATCGGCGTCACCTACGCGTCGATCGTGATCGGCGAGCTGGTACCCAAGCGGCTGGGGCAGCTGAACGCCGAAGGCATCGCCCGGCTGGTCGCCTGGCCGATGCGCGTGCTGGCGGTCGTTTCGGCGCCGTTCGTGCACCTGCTCACGAACTCCACCGAGGTCATCCTGCGTCCGCTGCTGAAGCTATTCCGCATCCGCCCCCCCGAGGCCGGCGCGCAGCCCATGTCGCCGGAGGAGATCCGTACCGTCGTCCTGGAGTCGTCGAATTTCATGCCGAAGAAGCACGTATCCATCCTGCTCAACCTCTTCGACCTGGGCAACGTGACGGTCGAGGACATCATGGTGCCGCGCTCGAGGGTGGAGTCGGTAATCCTCGAGGAAGGGATGGAAACGGTGTCGCACAAGCTCGCCACCAGCTATCACATGCGCCTGCCGGTGTTCCGCAACCGGGAGGGCGAGCTCGCCGGCGTGCTGCACCTGCGCCGCATTCTCGGCGCCCTGCATTCGGGGGGGCTCGACGAGCAAGCGATCCTCGAGGTGGTCGAAGAGCCGTATTTCGTGCCCGCCGGGACGACGGTGCTCACCCAGCTGCAATACTTCCAGGAGAACAAGGAGCGCATTGCGCTGGTGGTGGACGAGTACGGCGAGCTGATGGGGCTGGTGACGCTCGAGGACATCATCGAGGAGATCATCGGCAAGTTCACCACCTCGCTGCCGGCGGCGGTCGCCCTCGCCTGGGACGACAGCGGCGCCGCGACCGCCGATGGCGCAACCCCGGTGCGCGAGGTGAATCGGGCGCTCGGACTGTCGCTTCCGACCGACGGCCCCAAGACGCTCAATGGGCTCATCGTCGAGCACCTGCAGGACATCCCCGAAGCGGACGTCTCGATCAAGATCAATAACGTACCGATGGAAATAGTTCACGCCCAGGGCCGGACGGTCAAAACGGTGCGCATTTTCAGGCCGCCGGAACCGGTAGAAAATACAGAGGTGTCAGAAGCTTAGAAGCGGGACTTAAGCCTTCACAAAAACCCCTTGCGGCGCTATGCTGCGCGCCGGGGGCTGTGAACAAAGGGAGCGCGGATGGCGACGGCAGCGGCGGCGGTTGCGAAGGGCAAGGAAGCCACCTTTTCCTGGGAGGGAAAGGACAAAGCGGGAAAAGCGATCCGCGGCGACATGCGCGCGAGCAGCGAGGCCGTGGTCAACGCAACGCTGCGCCGCCAAGGCATCCTGGTCACCCGCGTCAAGAAGCAGCGCAAGGGGCTGGGCGGCAAGGTCACGGATAAGGACATCACGCTCTTCACCCGTCAGCTCGCCACGATGATGAAAGCGGGCGTGCCGTTGCTGCAGTCGTTCGAGATCGTGAGCAAGGGCGCATCCAACCCGGCGGTCGGCAGGCTCCTGAGCGAGATCAAGACCGAGGTGGAAACCGGGTCCTCGCTCGCCGCCGCGTTCCGCAAGTACCCGCTGTATTTCGACGCGCTGTTCTGCAACCTGGTCCAGGCCGGAGAACAGGCCGGCATTCTGGAAAGCCTGCTCGACCGCCTCGCCAGCTACAAGGAAAAGATCCTGGCGATCAAGTCCAAGATCAAGTCGGCGTTGTTCTATCCCGTGGCCATCGTCGCGGTGGCGATCATCATTACCGCGGTGATCATGATTTTCGTCATCCCCGCGTTCAAGCAGGTGTTCAGCAGCTTCGGCGCGGATCTGCCGGCGCCGACCCTCATGGTGATGGCGATCTCGGACTGGTTCGTTGGCAACTGGTACATCATCTTCCCCGTCTTCATCGGCTCGATCTGGGGATTCATGGAGACCTGGAAGCGCTCGGTGCCGGTGCAGATCTTCATGGACCGCGTGATGTTGCGCCTGCCGATCTTCGGCGACCTGGTGAAGAAATCGTCCATCGCGCGCTGGACGCGGACCCTTTCCACCATGTTCGCCGCGGGCGTACCGCTCGTGGAGGCGCTGGACTCGGTCGGCGGCGCCGCGGGCAACTACGTCTACCAGAAGGCCACCAAGCAGATCCAGGGCGAGGTCGCGACCGGCACCTCGCTCAACGCGGCAATGGCGAACGCGAACGTGTTCCCCTCGATGGTGATCCAGATGTGCTCGATCGGCGAGGAAACCGGCGCCCTCGACGCGATGCTGTCGAAGGTGGCCGACTTCTACGAGGCCGAGGTGGACGACGCGGTCGAAGCGCTCTCGTCCCTGATGGAGCCGATCATCATGGTGGTTCTCGGCACGCTGATCGGCGGCATGGTGGTGGCGATGTACCTGCCGATCTTCAAGCTCGGCGCGGCCATCTAGGCGATGTCGGCCTTCGGCTGGCTCGCTCAGCCAGCCGCGTTTCCGTGGGTGGCATTGGTGATCGGGCTGTGCGTCGGCTCGTTCCTGAACGTCGTCATTCATCGCCTGCCGCGCATGATGGAGCGCGAGTGGCGCGCGCAGTGCGCCGAGCTTGCCGGCGAGGCGGCGCCGGCCGAGGAGCGCTATAACCTCGTCGTCCCGCGCTCGGCCTGCCCGGCGTGCGCCCATCGCATCCGTGCCTGGGAAAACGTCCCGGTGCTGAGCTGGCTGGTGCTGCGCGGCAGGTGCTCGGCGTGCCGCACGCGCATCAGCGTCCAGTATCCGATCGTGGAGCTGCTCGCCGGAGCCGGCGCCGCCTATGCCGCATGGCGTTTCGGGCCGACGCTTGCCGCGGTGGCAGCCGCGCTTTTCGCCTGGTTCACCATCGCGCTGGCCTTCATCGATCAGCAGACCGGTTACCTGCCCGACGACCTCACGCTACCGCTCGTCTGGATCGGGCTGCTGGCCAACCTCGCCGGCGCCTTCGTTCCGCTGCGCGAGGCGGTGATCGGGGCGGCGGCGGCGTACCTGTTCCTCTGGACCGTCAACGCAGGGTTCAAGGCGCTGCGCGGCATGGACGGCATGGGATACGGCGACTTCAAGCTCTACGCCGCGGTGGGGGCCTTTCTCGGCTGGAAGCTGCTCCCGCTCGTCATCCTCCTTTCCTCGGTGGTGGGCCTGGTGTTCGGCTCGCTGCAGATGTTCGCGGCGCGCCGCGGCTGGGACTGGAAGTTCAAGTTCCACTTCGGGCCCTACCTGGCGTTCGCCGGCATCGTCGCCATGTTCTGGGGGCCGGCGATCCTGCAGCGCCTTCCGGCGCTACGCTTCACGGGATGAGCTTCGTGGTCGGACTCACCGGCGGGATCGGCAGCGGGAAGAGCGCGGCCGCAGAGGAGTTTGCGCGCCTGGGGGCCACGGTGGTCGACACGGACGTCATCGCGCACGAGCTCACCCGGACCGGCGGGCCGGCCATGCCCGCGGTCGAGCGGCTCTTCGGCAAGCAGGTCATCGGCGCCGACGGCGCGATGGACCGCGCCAAGGTGCGCGCGCGCGTGTTCGCCGACCCGGCGGCCAAAAAGGCGCTCGAGGCGCTGCTGCATCCGATGATTCGCGACGAGTCGCGCCGGCGGATTGCCTCTGCAAAGGGCGCCTACGTGCTGCACGTGGTGCCGCTGCTCATCGAATCGCCCGATTACCGGATGCGCGTGGACCGGGTCCTGGTCGTCGACTGCCCGGAAGCGCTCCAGATCGCTCGGGTTCGCGCCCGCAGCGGGCTCTCGGAGGCCGAGGTTCGCGCGGTGCTCGCCAGCCAGGCAAGCCGCGCCGAGCGCCTTTCCGCCGCCGACGACGTGATCGACAACAGCGGCAGCATCGACACACTGCGAAAGCAGGTCCGCGCGCTGCATCGAAAGTACCTTGAATACAGCAAAGCGGAGCCGACTTAAGTTGTGCTGCGAGCGCAAATCGCTCAGAATCCCGCAGGCTTCGTACACGGCTCAAGCGGTGCAGATTCAGTGATCACCTACGAATATCCGCTCAACGAACGCATCCGCACCCTGCTGCGCCTGGAAGACCTGTTCGAGAGATCGCGCCATTTCATCGCGCGCACCGACCCGCACGACCACCACATGGCGCTGCTTACGCTGTTCGAGATCATGGAGGTCTCGAGCCGCGCGGACCTCAAATCCGACCTGCTGCAGGAGCTCGAGCGCCAGAAGCAGGTGCTGCTGTCCTTCAGGAACAACCCGGACATCGCCGAAGACGCGCTGAACAGCGTGCTGCGCGACATCGAGCAGGCGTCGGCGGCGCTGTTCTCGATGACCGGCAAGATCGGGCAGTACCTGCGCGAGAACGACTGGCTGATGTCGATCAAGCAGCGCACCGGCATCCCCGGCGGCGCCTGCGAGTTTGACCTTCCCTCGTACCACTACTGGCTGCACCGGCCGGCCGAGGAGCGCACCGGCCAGCTCGCCGCATGGACCGGTCCGCTCTACCCGCTGCGCGACGGCTCCGCCATCATCCTGCGGATCCTGCGCGAGTCGGGCAAGCCGCAGGCGCTGAGCGCCCAGCAGGGGATGTTCCAGCAGATGCTCGGCGGCCGGACGGCACAGATGCTGCGCCTTCGGCTCGAGCGCGGCACGCCGTGTGTGCCGGAAATCAGCGCCAACAAGTACGTGCTCAACATCCGCTTCATCGCCCAGAACGGCGAAGAGCTGCGGCAGCGAACCGCCGACTGGGACGTCGAGTTCGAGCTGACGTTTTGCAACCTCTGAAGAACGTTGCCTGCCCGCGCTGCGGCATGCCCACGCCTTTCACGCCGGCCAACAAGTGGCGTCCGTTCTGCAGCGAGCGCTGCAAGATGATCGACCTTGGCGCCTGGGCGGCGGAGTCCTACCGCGTGCCCGCGGAAGACCAGGGCTCCGAGGAAGAGGAGCCTAGCCCCACGCCCCCCGGATCATAGCGAGGCCGTGGGCGCCCGCGCGCCACGCGTCCTCGAGGTCGGCGCGCGTCAGGCCGCCGATGGCGTATACCGGGAGGCTGGCGCCGCGCGCAATATGCGCGAAGCTTTCCCATCCGAGCGGCGCGCCTGCAGCCTTCTCCTTCACCGGGCCGAGCACCGCGAAATCGCATTGCAGCGCCATCGCGCGCTCCAGCTCCTCGCGGCTGTGGCAGGACGCGGCGACCAGGCCCGTGGGCGGCTTTTCCTTCAAGGCCATCAGCTCGCAAGCCGTGAAGTGCAGCCCATCGGCGCCCGGGAACGGCGCCTTGACCATCACCTTGCAGCCATACCGGTGCGCGAGGCCGATGACCTGCCGGGTAAAGAATTCGCGCTCATCGCTCGCGAGGCTCGGCTCCCGGATTTGCACCAGCTTCAGGCCCTGGCCGAGTCGCCGCGCCAGCCTCGAAAGCATTTCAGCGATGCCCGCTTGCGCCGCGTTCGTGATGGCGTATTCCGCCGGCAGCTCGAGCGAAGCGAGCACTGGAGCGTTCGCCGGCAGCATCGGCGCGGCCATGGGAGCGCCGAGCCGCTGCCAGGCGATCGCCTGGTCCTCCTTGGGGTGCGGCTCGCCGGTCCATCGGGTGACGCGGAAGAAGTTGAGCCGCACTGTAGCGTGCGGATAGGCGAAGACGCGCGTGATCCACGGATAGGAGCGCTGAACGTCAATGCCAAGTTCCTCGTGCAGCTCCCGCGCGAGGGCCTGGTCGGCCAGCTCGTCACGCTCGATCTTGCCGCCCGGAAACTCCCAATAGCCCGCGTAGATCTTGCCGGGGGGGCGCTGCGCGAGGAGGAACGCGCCGTCGGGGCGCTGGATGACGGCCGCGGCGACCTCGACCACCGCCGGCGTCACTTCACTTCTTCTTCGAATGCCGGCCCGCCCAGTCGCGCGCGAACTGGTAGGCGACTCGACCGCTGCGCGAGCCTTTCTGCAGCGCCCATTGCAGCGCTTCCTCCTTCGCTTTCTCGCTCGGCGAGGCGCCGAAGTGCTGCAGCCAGTGGCCGACGATGTCGAGATACTCGTCCTGGTCGAAGGGATAGAAGCTCACCCACAGTCCGAAGCGCTCGGAAAGCGAGATCTTCTCCTCCACCGTCTCGCCGGGATGGATCTCCTCGCCCACGTAGCGGGTCTCGAGGTTCTCGGCCATGTACTCGGGCATGAGGTGGCGCCGGTTGGACGTGGCGCAGATGAGCAGGTTTTCGGAGGTGGTCGAAATCGAGCCGTCGAGCGCCACCTTGAGCGCGATATAGCCCTCCTCGGCGCCGTGAAAGGTGAGGTCGTCGCAGAACAGGATGAAGCGCTCCTTGCGCGGCGCGACCTGATCCACGATGAACGGCAGATCGACGAGGTCGTTCTTCTCGACTTCGATGAGCCGCAGCCCCTGCTTCGCGTACTTGTTGAGCAGGCCCTTGATGATCGACGACTTGCCCGTGCCGCGTGCCCCGGTCAGCAGCACGTTGTTCGCCGGCCTGCCTTCGATGAACTGGCGCGTGTTCTGCTCGACGCGGGCGATCTGCTTGTCGATGCCGCGCAGGTCCGAGAGCTTGATGCGGTGGATGTGCCGCACCGGGTGCAGCCAGCCCGGCGCGCCACGCCGGCCGGCGCTGCGCCAGCGGAACGCGACGCTGGCATTCCAGTCGGTGGCCGGCGGCGGGGGCGGCAGCAGCTCGCCCAGCCGCTCCAGGATTTTTTCGAGCTCTTTGCTCAAGTGCGGTACTCGGCGTTGATTTTCACGTAGTCAAACGACAAGTCGCAAGTCCATACCGTGGCTTCGGCCTTGCCGCGGTTCAGGACCGCGCGCACGGTGAACTCCGCTTTCTTCATCGCGGCAACGGCCTGCTCCTCGCGGTACCCGGGCTTGCGGCCGCCGCGCGTCGCGACCAGCACATCGTCGATGTACAGGCTCAGTCCGCCCACCTCGATTCCCGAATTGCCGATCGCCGCCAGGATCCTGCCCAAGTTCGGATCGGAAGCGAAAAACGCCGTTTTCACGAGCGGCGAATGCGCGATCGCGTAGGCGACGCGCCTGCATTCCGCGACACTGCGGCCGCGCTCGACGCGCAGCGTCACGAACTTCGTCGCCCCTTCGCCATCGCGCACGATCGCCTGCGCGAGCTCGCGCGCCACGCCGGTAACCGCCTGCTCGAGAACGGCGAGGTCTTTCGCCGCGGCCGCCGCCGGGCCCGCGCCGCTCGCGATGACGATGAAAGAGTCGTTGGTCGACGTGTCGCCGTCCACGGTAATGCAGTTGAACGAGGCATCGGCCGCGCGCCGGCACAGGGCGCGCAGCCTGGCCGCATCGACCCGCGCATCCGTGGCGATGAAGCCGAGCATCGTCGCCATGTCGGGCCGGATCATGCCTGCGCCCTTCGCGATCCCGGTGACCGTCGCCTCGCCGCCGGAGAGCCTTACGGTCGCGGACGCGGCCTTCGGCACGGTGTCGGTGGTCATGATGGCTTCGGCGGCGGAAAGCCAATCGCTTTCGTTTCCCACCGCCTGCGAGAGCGCGGCGATGATGCGCTCGGCGGGCAGCGGCTCCATGATCACGCCCGTGGAAAACGGCAGGATTTGCTGCGGCCTGCAGCCCAGCTCGGCGGCGAGCGCCGCGCACACGCGCTTCGCCCGCCGCAGCCCGTCGGCGCCGGTGCCCGCGTTGGCGTTGCCGGTGTTGACGACCAGCGCGCGGATGGCGTTCTTGAGATGCTTTTTGCAGAGCGTCACCGGCGCGGCGCAGAACCGGTTGCGCGTAAAAACCCCGACCACCTGCGCGCCCTCGGCAACGCGCATGACGAGCAGATCCTTGCGGTTCGGCTTCTTGATGCCGGCCATCGCCACGCCCAGGTCCACGCCGGCGACGCGATGCAGGCGGGCCGGGTCCGGCGGCGACAGATTCACCGCCATCTAGGCGAGCTTGCCGTGGCAGTGCTTGTATTTCTTGCCCGAGCCGCAGGGACAGGGATCGTTGCGCCCGACCTTCTGGCCGGCGCGCACCGCCGGCCGCTTCTTGGTGGCCGCCTCGGCGAGCGCCACGTCGCCGTTACTGTCGTAAACCGGCTCTGCCTCGCTCAACCCGCCGGAGCTCGCATGTTGCGGCCTGATGTTCTCCACGTGGGACTGGTCATCCGGCTTCACGTCTTCCTGGGTGCGGATCTCCACGGCGGTAAGCGTCTTGATGACCTCGAGCTTCACCGACTCGATCATGGCGCCGAACAACTCGAAGGCCTCGCGCTTGTACTCCTGCTTCGGGTTCTTCTGCGCGTAACCGCGCAGATGGATGCCCTGGCGCAGGTGGTCGAGGGCGGCAAGGTGCTCGCGCCAGTGCCCGTCCAGGATCTGCAGCATCACGTAGCGCTCGTACTGGCGGAACTGCTCCTCGGCGCCGGCCGGTACCTTCGCCGCGTAGGCCTCGGCCGCCCGGGCCACGATGCGCTCGAGGAGGGTTTCATCGTTGAGCTCGGCTTCGGCTTCGAGCCAGCTGCGCAGCGGGAGATCGAGATCGAATTCCGACTTGAGCGCGGCCTCCAGTCCCGGGATGTCCCACTGCTCCTCGACGCTGTCCTCCGGAATATAGATGCGCAGCATGTCGCTCAGCACACCGGCGCGCAGGTCGGCGATGCGGGGCGACACGTCGCTCGATTCGAGCAGCTCGTTGCGCAGCGCGTAGATGGTCTTGCGTTGCTCGTTGGCGACGTCATCGTATTCGAGCAGCTGCTTGCGGATGTCGAAGTTGCGCGCTTCGACCTTTCTCTGCGCGCTCTCGATGGAGCGCGTCACCATGCTGTGCTCGATCGCCTCGCCTTCGGGCATCTTCAGCATCACCATGATGCGGTTGATGCGATCGCCGGCGAAGATGCGCAGCAGCGGGTCCTCGAGCGACATGTAGAAGCGCGAGCTGCCCGGGTCGCCCTGCCGTCCGGAGCGGCCGCGCAGCTGGTTGTCGATGCGTCGCGACTCGTGGCGTTCCGTGCCGATGATGTGCAGCCCGCCTGCGGCGACGACCTGGTCGTGCAGCTGCTGCCACTCGGCGCGCAGCGTCTCGACACGCGCCTTCTTTTCCTCCGGTGGCAGCTCCTCGCTCGCTTCCACCAGGTCGCATTGCTTCTGGACGTTTCCGCCCAGCACGATGTCGGTGCCGCGCCCCGCCATGTTGGTCGCGATGGTGACCATTTTCGGGCGGCCGGCCTGCGCGACGATCTCGGCCTCGCGCGCGTGCTGCTTCGCGTTCAGCACCTGGTGCGGCAGCTTTTCCTTGGTGAGCTGGCCGGAGATGAGCTCCGAGTTCTCGATGGAGGTCGTGCCGACCAGCACCGGCTGGCCGCTCTCGTAGCAGCTGCGGATATCCTTGATCACCGCCTGGTACTTTTCCTTCGCGGTCCGGTAGACCTGATCCTGGCGGTCCGCCCGGACCATCGGCTGGTGGGTCGGGATGACGACCACCTCCAGGTTGTAGATCTGCTGGAACTCGTAGGCCTCGGTATCGGCCGTGCCCGTCATGCCGGCGAGCTTGCCGTACATGCGGAAATAGTTCTGGAAGGTGATCGAGGCGAGCGTCTGGTTCTCGTTCTGGATCGCCACGCCCTCTTTCGCCTCGACCGCCTGGTGCAGGCCGTCGGACCACCGGCGACCCTGCATCAGGCGCCCGGTGAACTCGTCGACGATGACCACCTCGTCGTTCTGCACGACGTAGTGCTGGTCGCGGTGGAACAGATGATGCGCGCGCAGCGCGGCGTAGAGCTGGTGCACCAGGTTGATGTAGGCGGGCTCGTAGAGGCTCGCGCCCGGCGGCAGCATGCCGACGCGCGCCAGGATCTCCTCGGCGTGCTGGTGGCCGGCTTCCGAGAGCACGATCTGGTGGTTCTTTTCGTCGACGAAGAAGTCGCCCGGGGGCTCCGGTTGGTCGGGCTTCTTCTCCTCCTTCTGGCGGGTGAGAAGCGGCGCCACCTGGTTCATGCGCAGGTAGATCTCGGTGCGGTCTTCGGCCTGCCCGGAGATGATGAGCGGCGTGCGTGCTTCGTCGATCAGGATGGAATCGACTTCGTCGACGATCGCGTAGGCGAGGCCGCGCTGGAAGCGGTCCTCCAGGTGCATCGCCATGTTGTCGCGCAGGTAGTCGAAGCCGAACTCGTTGTTGGTGCCGTACGTGATGTCGGCCGCATAGGCGCGCCGCTTGTCCGCCGGATCCATCTGCGGCAGGTTCACGCCCACCGTGAGGCCGAGGAAGCGGTAGATCTTCCCCATCCACTCGGCGTCGCGGTTCGCCAGGTAATCGTTGACCGTGACGATGTGCACGCCCTTGCCGGTAAGGGCGTTCAGGTAAGCGGGCAGCGTCGCGACCAGCGTCTTGCCCTCGCCGGTCTTCATCTCGGCGATCTTGCCGTAGTGCAGCACCATGCCGCCCACCAGCTGCACGTCGAAGTGCCGCATGCGCACCGTGCGCTTGGCCGCCTCGCGCACCACGGCGAACGCCTCCGGCAGCAGTTCCTCGAGCGTCGCTCCGTCGGCGTGGCGTTTCTTCAGCTCGTCGGTCTTGTCGCGAAGCTGCGGGTCCGTGAGCTTTGCGATAGCCGGCTCGAGCGCGTTGATCTGCTTTACGGCGCCCGAATACTGCTTCAGCAAGCGCTCGTTGCGACTGCCGAAGATCCGCGCCGGAACGCGGTGGAGAAACTCGAAACTGTCGCGGAGGGCTTGGAGGACTTTGGGGTTCATGTCACAGGTTCCGGAGGGTAATGCGCCTCCCGGACCCGCCGAAAACTCTTGATTTTATCCGGAAAAACGGACTACTTGGCGCGCGCGGACTGGGTGTTCGACATCAGGAACTTGGTGGGGTTCTGCGCCGCTCCGCGATAGCGCACCTCGAAGTGCAGGTGCGGGCCGGTCGAGCGGCCGGTGGAGCCGACTTCGGCGATCTTGCGGCCGCGCTGGACGATGTCGCCCTCCCTGACGAACAGCTTGGAAGAGTGCGCGTAGCGCGTGACGAGATCGTTGCCGTGGTCGAGATCGACCATGTAGCCGTACTGCGGATGCAAGCCGGCGAACACCACCACGCCGCCGGCCGCGGCGACGATCGGCGAGCCCGCGTCGGCGACAAAATCGACGCCTTCATGCATGGTCCATTGGCCGGTAAAGGGATCGACGCGCCGCCCGAACGTCGAGGCGTTGTACGGGGCGCGCACCGGCATCATGGTCGGCAGCAGCCTCTTCTTGACGGCCTGCTCGAAAAGCTGCGCCTCGAGCACGCCGAGCAGGTCATTGCGCGTCTCCACGTTGCGGGCGAGAGAGACGAGCTTGTCGCTGAAGTCGGCGAGCGAGAGATTCTGCGGCGGAAGGAGCGTCGGCGCTGCACCGCCAAGTCCCGGCGCCTCGGACATGCGGAATTCCTGGGGCCGCAGGCCGGCCACGGAGGAAAGCCGCTCGCCCAGGGCATCGAGCCGTGTGAGTTGCGCCTGCATCTCCCCGAGCTTGACCGCCATGGCGTTGAGGTTCTGCTGGACGAAGACGCGTCCGCGCGCGGCTTCGGCTTCGTTCGCCGCCAGAAGCATGCGCTCGAGCACGGGAATACGCGATTCGCTGGCATAGCGCAGCGTCAGCCAGTACAGCGCCGCGGTCCCGGCGAGGATGAGAAGCACGGCGGCGAGGGCGGTGAGGGCAAGGTGCGGCAGCGACAGGCTGAGGGAGCGTGCCTTGGCCAGGCGGTCAGAGATCAGGATAATCTGCAACCTACTCCCTCCCGTTCCCAATGCGACTACCCAAAATCGACCGGATCCTCTCGGCCGAACGCGAGCTGCAACCCCTGCTGGAGAAAGCGCGCGACCTGCGCGTGCTTGCGGGGCTTGTCGAGGGCTTCTTGGCGCCTGAGGTCGCCCGTCAGGCTCGCGTCGCCAATTTCAGGGAGGGGGAGCTCGTGCTGCTGGCCTCCAATTCGGCCGCTGCAGCGAAGCTGAAACTGCTGGCTCCTTCCCTGAGCCGTTTCTTGTTAAACCAGCGCTGGCAGGTTAATTCAGTTTCTGTGAGGGTGCAACCAAAGGCGTCACGAGAGGCCGATGGTGCGGCGCAGAAAAACGCGTATTTCTCCACAGGTACGCTCGATTCCTTGAAAGACCTTTACGAACATATGAGCGATTCGCCGGCGCGCGCGGCGTTGCGCGCGCTGCTCGAGCGACGCGGCGCTATCCCTGCAGAAGCGCCTCGCCGGCAAACAGGGCCAGGATCAGCGCCAGGCCGAAAACCGCGTACTTGAACACCCGCCAGGCGATCCGCAGCCACTTGCGATCGCCCGTGAAGATCCATGCAAGCACGGTGAAGGCGAGCGCCGCTGCGACCGCGAGCCCGAGGAGCCGCAGGACTACGAGCACTTAGCCGAATTGCGAGGCGAGACGCACTACGCCGGCCGGCGCTTCTTCGGCGCGCTCGAAGACCACCGGTTGCAGTGCGCCGGCGTCGGCGAGCGCGGCGCGCAGCAGGCAGTTATTGAGCGCGTGGCCGGACTTGTGCGCCGTGAATGCGCCGATGAGCGGTCGCCCGAGGAGGTAGAGGTCGCCCACTGCATCGAGCAGCTTGTGGCGGATGAATTCGTCGGCGAAGCGCAGGCCTTCGCTGTTGAGCACGCGGTACTCGTCGAGCACCACCGCGTTGTCCAGCCCGCCGCCCAGCGCAAGGCCGCTGTCGCGCAGGTCCTCGACCTCGTGCATGAAGCCGAAAGTGCGGGCGCGCGCGATCTCCTTCAGATACGAAGTTTCGGCGAAATCCACGGTCACCGCCTGCGTGCTGCGCTCGATCACGGGGTGGCGAAACTCGATGGAGAACGAAAGCCGGAAGCCGTCATAGGGATCGAGGCGCGCCCATTTGTCGCCGTCTTTCACCTCGACGCGCCGCGCGACGCGGAGGAATTTTTTCGGCGCCGCCTGCTCCTCGATGCCAGCCTGCTGCAGAAGAAGCACGAACGGCGAGGCGCTGCCGTCCATGATGGGCAGCTCGGGCGCATCCAGATCGACGTAGGCGTTGTCGACGCCCATTCCGCCGAGCGCCGACATCAGGTGCTCGACGGTATGGACCTTCACGTTTCCCTTCACCAGGGTCGACGCAAGGCGCGCTTCGCCGACCAGCTCGGCGCGCGCCGGGATATCCACGGGCGAAGGCAGGTCCACGCGGCGGAAAACCACGCCGGTATCGACCGGCGCGGGCCGCAGGGTGATTCTGACCTTCTGGCCGGTATGCAGGCCAACGCCCGAGGCGCTGACCAGAGATTTAAGGGTGCGTTGCCGGAACATGCTAAATGCTTGTGCGGGCATGAATTCTAACAGACGAGGGAATACGCGGCCGGGCGCCCGGCAAGGAGGTGGGCGCCGGCCGCGGCTTGGCTCAGTCCGCCTGCTTTCTCAGGAAAGCAGGGATGTCGTACTTGTCGACGCCGGACTGCTGCAGCGCCTCGACCTGCGAGGCGCGGTTACGCCGGATGACCGCCGGCGCGTCGAGCTGGTTGTAGTCCACCGGTCCCGGCAGATTGTCGGTGCCCGTTTTCTGCGACACCACGAGCTGCGGCTTGGGCTGCCTTGCCGCCTGCGCCATGCCAAGACCCGTCGCTACCACGGTGACGCGCAGGTCCTCCGCGAGCCCGTCGTCGTACACGCCGCCGTAGATGATCGTCGCGTCCTCCGCCGCGAAGGTGCGGATGATGTTCATCACCTCCTTGGTCTCGCGCAGCTTGAGGCTCGCCTTCGAGGCGGTGATGTTGACGAGCACGCCGCGCGCGCCGGCCAGGTTCACGCCCTCGAGCAGCGGGCAGGCGATCGCCTGCTCGGCAGCGATGCGCGCGCGGTCGATGCCGCTCGCCATGGCCGAGCCCATCATCGCCATGCCCTGCTCGGACATGACCGTGCGCACGTCCTGGAAGTCGACGTTCACCAGGCCGGGGTTGTTGATGATCTCGGCAATCCCGGCCACCGCGTTGTTGAGCACGTCGTCGGCCGCGCGGAACGCGTCCTCCTGCGTCACGTCCTCGCCGAGCACCTCCTCGAGCTTGTCGTTGAGGATCACGATCAGCGAGTCGACGTGCGGTCCCAGCTCCTCGATGCCGGTCTCGGCGATTTTCATGCGCCGCGAGCCTTCGAAGGTGAACGGCTTGGTCACCACCGCGACCGTGAGGATGCCGAGCGAGCGAGCGACCTCGGCGATCACCGGCGCGGCGCCGGTGCCGGTGCCGCCGCCCATGCCCGCCGTGATGAAGACCATGTGCGCGCCGGCCACCGATTCCTCGATGCGGTCCCGGTCTGCGAGCGCCACGGCGCGCGCCTCCTCGGGCTTGGCGCCCGCGCCGAGCCCGCTCGTGCCGAGCTGGATCTGGTTGCGCGCCTTGTTGCGCGCCAGGACCTGGCCGTCGGTGTTGACGGCGATGAACTCGACGCCCTGCACGCCCTGCTCGATCATGTGGTTGACGGCGTTACCGCCCGCGCCGCCGACGCCGATCACTTTTATGATCGGGCCCGTCACCTGACTGTCTACGATCTCGAACATATCGTTGTCTCCTTGCCTGTTGAACATCAAAAGTTGCGTTGAAACCACTCCCGCATGCGCGCCACAACGGCCTTGACCGAGCCGGTCTGGCGCGAAAGCTGTCCGTGCTGCACCTGCGAGGCGCCCTCGAGCAGAAGCCCGACCGCCGTCGCGTAGCGCGGCGTGCGCACCACCTCCGCGAGCCCGCCCTGGTATTTCGGCAGGCCCAGGCGCACCGGCATGTGGAAGATCTCCTCGCCGAGCTCCACCATGCCGCGCATGACCGACGAGCCGCCCGTGAGCACCACCCCGCTCGAAAGCAGCTCTTCGAAGCCGGACTCGCGCAGCGCCTGCTGCACCAGCGAAAACAGCTCCTCGGCGCGTGGCTCGATGACTTCGGCGAGCGTCTGCCGCGACATCGAGCGCGGCGCGCGCTCGCCGATTCCGGGCACCTCGATCATCTCGTTCGGATCGGCGAGCTGGCGCAGCGCCACGCCGTGGCGCGTCTTGATCGCTTCGGCGTCCGCGGTCGGCGTGCGCAGCGCCATGGCGATGTCGTTGGTGATCTGATCGCCCGCGATGGGGATGACCGCCGTGTGCCGGATGGCGCCGTGGGTGAAGACCGCGATGTCGGTGGTGCCGCCGCCGATGTCGAGCAGGCACACGCCGAGGTCTTTCTCGTCCTCCGAGAGCACGGAGCGCGAGGACGCGAGCGGCTGCAGGATGAGGTCGTTCACTTCGAGGCCGCAGCGGCGCACGCACTTCACGATGTTCTGCGCCGCCGACACCGCGCCGGTGACGATGTGCACCTTCACCTCGAGACGCACGCCCGACATGCCGATCGGCTCGCGCACATCCTCCTGGCCGTCGATGATGAATTCCTGGCGCAGCACGTGCAGGATCTGCTGGTCGGTGGGGATGTTTACCGCGCGTGCGGTGTCGATGGCGCGCTCGACGTCGAGCGCGCTCACCTCGCGGTCCTTGATCGCCACCATGCCCGTGGAGTTGAAGCTGCGGATGTGGCTCCCGGCGATGCCGACGTAGCCCGAGCCGATCTTGCAGTCGGCCATCAGCTCGGCCTCCTCGAGCGCGCGCTGGATGGCGGTAACGGTCGCTTCGATATTGACCACCACGCCCTTCTTGAGGCCCTTGGACTCGTGCCCGCCCATGCCGAGGATCTCGAGCGAGCCGTCCGGGCGAAGCTCCGCGACCAGGCACGCCACCTTGGAGGTCCCGATGTCCAGCGCCACGATGAGGTCTTTGTTCTCCCTGGCCATCGGCGTCAGCCCTCCAGCTCCGGCAAGCGCAGCGCGAAGCCGTTCGGATAGCGCAGGTCCACGTATTCGTGCTTGCGCGCGATCTTGCCCAGCGTGGCGGGATAGGCGTCGACGAATCTTTGCAGGCGCGACTCGCCGGCCTCGGCATCGCGGCCGAGCATGATGTGCAGCCCGCTCGCGAGCCGCAGCTGCCACGCGTAGCGCGGGGTGAGCACCACGCGCTCGAGCTGCGCCCCGAGCGGCGCCACGAGCCGCGCAAAGCGCGCATAGCGTCGCGCCACCTCGAGCTCGGTGCCGGCCGGCCCGAGAAACATCGGCAACGCCTGCTCGGCATGGCCGCTGAAGCGCTCCCCGTAGGTATTGACCAGCGCGTCGTCGCCCCAGCGCGCGAGCGCGACGTGCTCCTCGAGCGTGACTTCGAGCCGGTCGGGCCAGATGCGGCGCACCGAGACGCGCCGTACCCAGGGAAGCTGCTCCAGCGCGGCGCGCACCGCGGCGGGATCGACCGCGAAGAAATTGCCGCCGGTGCGCCCGCGCGTCGCCGACTCGATCTCCTGCCTGGTGGTTTTCGCGAGCGCGTTTTTCACCTCGAGCTCGGTCACCGGGAAAAGCGGCGAGCGCAACAGCAGCGCGAGTCCCGCGACCGCGAAAGCGAGCGCGGCGATGCCCACGAGAGCGCCTGCGGCGATGTTGAGGACGCGCGGGTTATCCCACACGCGCCGCCCCCAGGATCTTGATGCACAGGTCTTCGTACGACAGGCCGACCGCACGCGCGGCCATCGGCACCAGCGAGTGGTCGGTCATGCCGGGCGAGGTGTTCACCTCGAGGAGGTAAGGCCTGCCGCGCCGGCTCAGCATCAGGTCGACCCGTCCCCAGCCGCGGCAGCCCAGCGAACGGAACGCGGCGAGGCAGAGCTCCTGCAGCTCGCGCTCCTTTTTCGCGGGCAGGCCGCAGGGCACGATGTAGCGCGTGTCGTCGGCGACGTACTTCGCTTCGTAGTCGTAGAACTCGCGCGGCGTTTCGAGCTTGATGAGCGGCAGCGCCTGCTCGCCGAGGATCGCGCCGGTGAGCTCGATGCCGTCGATGAACTCCTCGGCGATCACCACCGGGTCGTACTTCGCCGCAAGGGCGTAGGCTGCCTCGAGCTTGGCGGCCGCGCGCACCTTGGACATGCCGATGGAGGAGCCCTCGCTCGCCGGTTTCACCATGAGCGGCACGCCGAGCCGGCGCGCGGTGATGCGGAAATTCGTCGTTGCGCCGAGCACCTCGTAGCCCGGCGTCGGAAGCTTCTCCGCGGCCCACAGGCGCTTGGTGCGCAACTTGTCCATGGCGAGCGCCGAGGCGAGCACGCCGCTCCCGGTGTACGCGATGCCCAGCCACTCGAGGATGCCCTGGATCGTGCCGTCCTCGCCGAAGCGGCCGTGCAGCGCGATGAACGCGCGGTCGAAGCGCTCGTCGATGAGCGCGTCCAGCCCGCGCTCGCCCGGGTCGAAGGGAAACGCGTTCACCCCGCGGCTGCGCAGCGCCTGCAGCACCATGCCGCCGCTCTTGAGCGAGACCTCGCGCTCTGCGGACTTGCCGCCCAGCAGCACGGCAACCTTGCCGAAGTTCATGCCCGCTCGCCCACGATGCGCACCTCGGCGATCAGCTCGACGCCGGTCTTCTCCAGCACAGTTTTCTTGACCTCCAGGATCAGCCACTCGATATCGGCGGCGCTCGCCGCGCCGTCGGGGTTGACGATGAAATTCGCGTGTTTTTCCGAAACGCGGGCGCCGCCGCGCTGCAGGCCCTTCAGGCCGCACGACTCGATGAGGCGCGCGGCATGGTCGCCGGGCGGATTGCGGAACACGCTGCCGGCGTTCGGCAACTGCAGCGGCTGGGTGGCGATGCGCCGCGCAAGGAATTCCTTGATGCGCGCCCTGGACGCCTCGCCGTCGCCGGGCTGCAGCCTGAAGTAGGCGGCCGCAAACCACTCTTCTTTCGGACCAAGACAGTGGCGGTAGCCGATCTGGAATTCGGGTTTACCGCGCTCGTGGAGCTCGCCCGCGCGGTCCAACGTAAGCACCTTCTCGACGATGTCCCAGGTTTCCGAGCCGTAGCAGCCGGCGTTCATCGCGAGCGCGCCGCCGACGGTGCCGGGGATGCCGGCGAGAAATTCCGCCCCGGTGAGCTGGTGCTGCGCCGCGAAGCGCGCCACCTTGGGGCTCGCGACGCCGGCTTCCGCGTACACCAGGCCCTCGCGCAATTGCGGCCGCAGCGTCGCCGAATGCGTGAGGATCACGGTGCCCCGGAAGCCCCCGTCGCGCACCAGAAGATTCGATCCCAGGCCGACGAAGAGCAGCGCCTCGTTTGCCGGCAGCCCCTTCAGGAAAGCGGCGAGATCCTCGAGGTGGCGCGGAACGAAAAAGCGATCGGCGGGGCCGCCGGCGCGCCAGCTCACGTGGCGCGCCATCGGCTCCTTGAAGTGAAGGGATTCGGCCATGTTCATGTCAACGCCGCTGGAACGTTGCCGATCGAGCCTGCGCCCATAGTGAGCACCACGTCGCCGTCCTGCGCCGCCCGGCGGATGGCGTCCGCCATGTCGGCGATGTCCTCGACGAACACCGGCTCCACCGCGCCGGCGACGCGCAGCGCGCGCGCCAGCGAGCGTCCGTCGGCCGCGACGATCGGCGCCTCGCCCGCCGGGTAAACCTCGGCGAGGAGCAGCGCATCCGCGGTCGACAGCACCCGGACAAAGTCCTCGAAGAGGTCGCGGGTACGCGTGTAGCGGTGCGGCTGGAACGCGAGCACGATGCGCCGGCCGGGGAACGCGCCGCGCGCGGCCTCGAGCGTCGCCGCCATCTCGGCCGGGTGGTGGCCGTAGTCGTCGATCAGCGTGAAGCGGCCCCCGCCCGCGAGGGCCACCTCGCCGTAGCGCTGGAAGCGCCGACCGACGCCGTGGAACTCGACGAGCGCCTTGAGGATGGCCGCGTCGCTGACGCCGAGCTCGGTGGCGATGGCGATGGCGGCGAGCGCGTTGAGCACGTTGTGCTGCCCCGGCAGGTTGAGCGTCACGTCGAGCGCGGGGGCTTTTTCGCGGCGTGCGCGGAAGCGCATGCGCCCGCTGTCGTGCACGATCGCCTCGGCGCGCAAGTGAGCGTCCTCGCCCGTGCCGTAGGTGAGCACCGGCTTGGTCACGGCCGGGAGGATGGCGCGCACATTGGCGTCGTCGCTGCACAGCACGGCGCTGCCATAGAAGGGCAGGTTCTGCAGGAACTGCACGAAGGCCTGCTTCAGACGCTCGAAGTCGTGGCCGTAGGTGCCCATGTGGTCGGCGTCGATGTTGGTCACCGCGGCCATCACCGGCTGCAAGTGCAGGAAAGACGCGTCCGACTCGTCGGCCTCTACCACGATGAAGTCGCCCGCGCCCAGGCGCGCGTTCGAGCCGGCGGCGTTCAGCCGGCCGCCGATGACGAAGGTGGGATCGAGCCCGCCTTCGGCGAGCACGCTTGCGACGAGGCTGGTGGTGGTCGTCTTGCCGTGCGTGCCCGCGATGGCGATGCCCTGCTTCAGGCGCATCAGCTCGGCGAGCATCAGCGCGCGCGGCACGACCGGGATGCGGTGCTCGCGCGCCGCGACGACTTCCGGGTTGTCCGCCTGCACGGCCGTCGACACCACGACGGCGTCGGCCCCGTTGACGTGTTGTGGCTTGTGACTCAGGGAAATCTTCGCCCCGAGGCCCGCGAGGCGCCTCGTGGCCGCGTTCTCGGCAAGGTCCGAGCCGCTCACCTGATAGCCCTGGTTCACCAGCACCTCGGCGATGCCGCTCATCCCCGAGCCGCCGATGCCGACGAAATGGATGCGCCGGACCTTGTGCTTCATCGCGCGGCCCTCGCGATCTCCATGCAGCGCTGCGCGACCGTGCGCGCCGCCTCGGGCTTGCCGAGCGCGCGCGCCTTTTCCGCCATCTCGAGGAGCTTCCTGCGGTCGAGCGACTGGATCAGCTGCGCGAGCCTTTCGGGGCTCAAGTCCTTTTGCGGAAGCAGCACTGCCGCGCCGCGATCGGCGAGGAAGCGCGCGTTGGCGGTCTGGTGATCGTCCACGGCGAACGGGAACGGCACCAGCACGCTGGCCAGGCCGCCCGCCGAGAGCTCCGCGATGGTGACCGCCCCGGCGCGGCAGATGACCAGGTCGGCTTCCGCGTAGCGCCGCGCCATGTCGTCGATGAAGGCGACGAGCTCGCCTTCCACCCCGGCCTCGCCGTAATGGCGCTTCAGCGCCTCGAGATGTTTTTCGCCCGACTGATGCACCACCTGCGGCTTCTCCGCAAGCAAGGCGATTGCCTTGGGCAGGGCTTCGTTCAGCGCCTGCGCGCCGAGGCTTCCGCCGACCACCAGGATGCGCAGCGGACCGTCGCGGCCGGCAAAGCGCTCTTCGGGCGGCGCGAGGGCGGCGATCTCGCTGCGCACCGGGTTGCCGGTCCACTCGGCGCCCTTGAGCGCTTCCGGGAAGGCAACCATCACCTTGTCGCAGACGCCGGCGAGCACCCGGTTGGCAAGCCCGGCGATGGCGTTCTGCTCGTGCAGGGCGAGCGGCCGGTCGAGGAGCGAGGCCATCATGCCGCCCGGAAAGGCGACGTAGCCGCCGAGCCCGAGCACCACGTCGGGCTTGATGCGCCGGATGTGGCGCGCGCTTTCCCAGAAGGAAAAAAGCAGGTTCGCCGGCAAGAGCAGCTTCTGCAGCAGTCCTTTGCCGCGGGCGGCGCGCGCGCGGATCCATGCCGCCGCGTAGCCGCGCGGCGGGACCAGGCGCTCCTCCATGCCGCCGCGCGCGCCCATCCAGACGACGTTCCAACCCGCGGCGCGCATCTCGTCGGCCACCGCGAGGCCCGGGAAGATGTGGCCGCCGGTGCCGCCCGCCATGATGAGGATGGTCTTCACGCGTTGAGACCCCGCGCGAGCTGCCGGTTTTCCCAGTCGATGCGCAGCAGGATCGCGAGCGCGACGAAATTGACCACCAGCCCCGAGCCGCCGTAGCTCATGAGCGGAAGCGTGAGCCCCTTGGTCGGCAGCAGGCCGACGTTCACGCCCATGTTGATGAGCGCCTGGAAGCCGAGCCAGACGCCGATGCCCTGCGCCGCGAGCGCGGCGAAATGCCGCTCGTGCAGGCAGGCCTGCCGGCCGATCGCGAAGGCGCGTGCCACGATCCAGACGAAAAGCCCGATGACGAGCGCCACCCCGGCGAAGCCCAGCTCTTCGCCGACGACGGCGAGCAGAAAATCGGTATGCGCCTCCGGAAGGTAATGGAGCTTCTCTACGCTCGCGCCCAGGCCGACGCCGAGCCATTCGCCGCGGCCGAACGCGATCAGGGAATGCGAGAGCTGATAGCCGCGCCCGAAGGCATCGGCCCAGGGATCCATGAAGCCGAAGATGCGCTGCATGCGATACGGCGAGGAAAGCACCAGCACCACGAAGCCGGCCGCCAGCATCCCGACGAGCGCCGTGAAATGCCGGCCGTTCATGCCGCCGAGGAAGAGAATGCCGAACGCCGTGGCCGCGATCACCACGAACGCGCCGAAATCCGGCTCGCGCAGCAGCAGCCACGACACGAGCAGCATCACGCCGAGCATCGGCAGCAGGCCCTTCTTGAAGCTCCTCATCACCGCGTGCTTGCGCGCGGTGTAGTCGGCGGCATACAGCACCGCGGCGAGCTTCATCAGCTCCGAAGGCTGCACGCTGACGACCGGAATATCGAGCCAGCGGCGCGCGCCGTTCACCTCGCGCCCGAGTCCCGGAACGAGGACCGCCACGAGCAGCGCGACGCCGCCCGCGAAAATCCAGGGCGCCGCCTTCTGCCAGAACTTCACCGGCAGGAGAAAAACGGTGATCGCCGCGCCGAAGGCGGCACCGAGAAAGATCGCGTGCCGCGCGAGATACCAGGCCGGGTTGTTGCCGGTATAGCGGCTCGATTCGGCGGTCGCAATGGAGGCGGAGTACACCATCACCAGCCCCGCGGCCGCGAGCAGCAACGCCGCCCAGGCGAGCGAGCGGTCGTACTCGGCGCTGGGCGCATTGCGCGCGAAGACATACGTGCGGCTCATGCCGAAAGCTCCCGCACCGCTTCGGCGAACACTTCGCCGCGGTGCCGGTAGTCGCGGAACATGTCGAAGCTTGCGCACGCGGGAGAGAGCAGCACGGCCTCGCCGGGCCGCGCATAGGCCGCCGCGCGCGTTACCGCCTCCTCGAGCGAGGCGCAACGCTCGGTCTGCAGGCCGGAAAGCGCTTTCTCGATGAGCGCGGCGTCGCGGCCGATGAGCAGCACGCGCCTCGCGTAGCGTGACGCCGGCGCGGCGAGCGGCGAGAAATCCTGTCCCTTGCCCTCGCCGCCGAGGATGAGGATCGTCGGTCTTGCCAGGCCGTTCAGCGCCGCGATGGTGGCCCCGACGTTCGTACCTTTGGAGTCGTCGTACCAGTCGACCTCGCCGTGCTGCGAGACGAGCTGCAGCCGGTGCGGCAGTCCCTTGAAGCTGCGCAAGCCGGCCGCCAGCGCATCGATAGGCACGCGCGTGGATGCGAGCGCGCACGCCGCCAGCGCGTTCGCGGCGTTGTGCCAGCCATGGATGGGCAATTGCGAAGCGTCGATGATCGGCCGCGCGCCGCGCACCAGCACGCCGGCGCGGACGCCGAAGTCCTGCGGCGAGGGCGGGGCGTCGAGGCCGAAGGTGACGCGCGGCCGGTCCTTCACCGCCATCGCAGCCGACCGCGGATCGTCGCGGTTGAGCACCTGCAGGCCGTGGCCGAGAAAAACCCGCGCCTTGGCCGCGGCATATTCCTCCAGCGTCGCGTAGCGGTCGAGGTGGTCCTCGCTCACGTTGAGCACCACCGCGGCGTGCGGCTCGAGCGACCACGTCGTCTCGAGCTGGTAGCTGGAAAGCTCGACCACCCAGGCGGCCGGCGGGGCATTGCGCTTCATGAGCGCGTCGAGCACGGCCGGGCCGATATTGCCGGCGACCTCGCAGTCCATTCCCGCAGCGCGCAGCAGATGCCCGGTGAGCGCGGTCACGGTGCTTTTGCCATTGGTGCCGGTCACCGCCAGTACCTCGGTCCGGTTTTGCCAGGCGAAGAGCTCGACGTCGCCCAGCACCGGAATCCGCCTTCGAGCGGCTTCCACGATCAGCGGCTCGCGCAGCGGCAGGCCGGGGCTCACGCACACCATATCCGCCGCGTCGAGCAAGCGCAGGTCGAACGCTCCGCGATGCAACTCGCCCGCGTAGTCGGGCGCGCGCGGTGGGGCGGCGCGGGTGTCGGCGACGCGCGGCTGGCCGCCCTGCCGCTCCACCCAGCGGGCGACCGAGAGTCCGGTGTCGCCGAGCCCGAGCACCAGCACGCGCAGGCCGCGAAGCGGCCGCGGCGCGGGTCTCTCGAGCAGCGAGAAAGCGGGCTCGCGCATCATCTGAGCTTGAGCGTCGACAGTCCGAACAGCACCAGCATCATGGTGATGATCCAGAAGCGCACCACGACCTGGCTTTCCTTCCAGCCCTCGAGCTCGTAGTGGTGGTGCAGCGGCGCCATGCGGAAAATGCGCTTGCCGCCGCTGTACTTGAAGTAGAGCACCTGGATCATCACGGAAAGCGTTTCGGCGACGAACACCCCGCCCATGATGAACAGCACGATTTCCTGCCGCACGATCACCGCGATGGTGCCGAGCGCCGCGCCGAGCGCGAGCGCGCCCACGTCGCCCATGAAGACTTCGGCCGGATAGGCGTTGAACCACAGAAAGCCGAGCCCCGCGCCGGCGAGCGCGCCGCACACCACCGCGAGCTCTCCTGCGCCGGCAATGTAAGGGATCCCGAGGTACTTGGAGAACACCGCGTGGCCCGCGACGTAGGCGAAGATGCCGAGCGCACTGCCCACCATCACGGTCGGCATGATCGCGAGCCCGTCCAGGCCATCGGTCAGATTGACCGCGTTGGAGGTGCCGACGATGACGAAGAAGGTGAGCGCGATGAAGCCGATGGCGCCCAGGGGATACGCGATGTGCTTGAAGAACGGCACGATGAGCTCGTTCAGCGCCGGCATGCTCTGCGAGAGGTAGCCGAGGTACACCGCCGCCGAAATGCCGATCACCGACTGCCAGAAGAACTTCGCCTTGCCGGACAGCCCTTTCGGATTGCGGTGCACGACCTTGCGGTAGTCGTCGATCCAGCCGACCGTGCCGAAGGCAAGCGTGACGAGCAGCACCACCCACAGCAAGCGATTGGACAGATCGCCCCACAGCAGGACCGTGATGCAGATCGACACCAGGATGAGCGCGCCGCCCATGGTCGGCGTGCCGGCCTTGGTGAGGTGCGAGCGGGGCCCGTCGTCGCGCACCGCCTGCCCGATCTTGTAGGCGGTGAGCTTGCGGATGAAATACGGCCCGAGCACCAGCGACACGGCGAGCGCCGTCAGACAGGCAAGCACCGCGCGCAGCGTGATGTAGTTGAAGACGTTGAACAGCCGCACATCCTTCGCCAGCCATTGCGCGATCTCGAGCAGCATCAATGACCTCCCTGGTCGTGAGTGCCGGTCAGCGCGGCCACCACGCGCTCCATCTTCATGAAGCGCGAGCCCTTGACCAGGATGCTCCTTCCGCTGACTTGCGAAGTGAGCTCCTCGAGCTTTTCGAAATGCCGGCCGCCGGCGCCGAACGCCTCGACCGCGTGACGCGTGGATTCGCCGAGCGCGAGGAGGCTCGAGACTCCCTTGGCCCGCGCGTACGCGCCCACTTCGCGATGGAATTCCTCGCCCTGCTCGCCGACTTCGCCCATGTCACCGAGAACGAGCACCGTCGGGCCGGCGCAGGAGGCGAGGACATCGATCGCCGCGCGCACCGAGTCGGGGTTGGCGTTATAGCTGTCGTCGATCAGCGTGGCGCCGTCGCGCGCCTGCTTCACCTGCAGGCGGCCGTTGTACGGTCGGAAAGCGCTCAGGCCGGCGCCGATGGTCGTGGGCGCGATGCCCGCCGCGAAGCCGCACGCCGCGGCGGCGAGCGCATTGCGCACGTTGTGCAACCCGGGAATGGCGAGCGTGGCGCTTGCCTCCCCTGCCGGCGTGCGGATGGAAATCTCGCTCTCGAGCGGCTTCAGGTGGTAGCCGCCGCTCACTGCTGCCGGCTGATCGAGGCCGAAATCCACTACGCGTCGCCGCCCTGCCCGGCCGCGGAAGAACCCTGCGTGGGCGTCGTCGGCGTTGACGATGGCCACGCCGTCTTCGGCAAGCGCTTCGTAAACGGCGGCGTTTTCGGCGGCGACTTCCTGCACCGAGCCCATGAATTCCAGGTGCTCGCGCTGGGCATTGTTCACCAGCGCGACGCCCGGCCGCGCCATGCGGGCGAGATAGGCGATCTCGCCCTTGTGGTTCATGCCGAGCTCGATGGCGCACCAGCGGTGCGCGTGCCGCATGCGCAGCAGCGTAAGCGGCACGCCGATGTCGTTGTTCAGGTTGCCGACGGTCGCGAGCACGGCGTCGTCGCCCGCGTGCGCTCGAAGGATGGAAGCGAGCATCTCCTTCACCGTCGTCTTGCCGTTCGAGCCGGCGACGGCGATCAGCGCCGGGCTGAAGCGCGCGCGCCAGTGGCGCGCCAGGTCGCCGAGCGCGAGCCGCGTATCGTCGACGATCGCCACCGGCAACGGGTATTCGCCGGAGTACTTCCGGTCGACGACGGCCGCCGCCGCCTTGGCCGCTGCCGCGTTCCCGAGAAAGCCGTGGCCGTCGAAGCGCTCGCCACGGAGCGCGACGAAGAGATCTCCCGCGCGCAGCGCGCGCGTGTCGGTCGACACGCCGCTGAAGCGCGTATCGGCTCCGCTGGTGCGGGCGCCGAGCACCGCAGCGGCTTGCGAAAGGCTCATCATCCGCCGCCCCGGCGCTCGAGCGCGGCGCGGGCTGCCGCAACGTCGGAGAACGGCAGGCGCTTGCCGGCGATCTCCTGATAATTTTCGTGGCCCTTGCCCGCGATGAGCACCACGTCGGCGGGGTCCGCCTGCGCGAGCGCGAGCTCGATGGCGCTCATCCGGTCGGCCTCGACGGCATGCGGCCTGTCGATGCCCGCCGCGATCTGCGAAATGATCTTCAGCGGGTCCTCGCTGCGCGGGTTGTCCGAGGTCACCACGATCCGGTCCGCGAGACGCGCGACCACCGCGCCCATGAGCGATCGCTTGGCAGGATCGCGATCGCCGCCGGCGCCGAATACCGCTACCAGCTTTCCGCCGCGCTCGTCGGCCAACGGCCGCAACGCGTGCAGCACCTTCTCGAGCGCGTCGGGCGTGTGCGCGTAGTCGATGACCGCGAGCGGCCGGTCGCCGACCTGCTCCATGCGGCCCGGCACCGCGGGCAGTTGCGAAAGGAGCTGCGCCGCCTGTTCGAACGGCACGCCGTAGGCCACCAGGCAGCCGAGCACGCCGAGCGCATTGGCGAGGTTGAACCGCCCGAGCTGCGCGAGCGTCGCGTCGGTGCGTCCCCAGCTGGATTAGATGCTCATCGCGCCGGGTGCCACGCGGGTAGCGGCGAGGAACTCGTAGCCGTTGCGCGATCCCGAGAGGCTGTAGCCGATGACGCGCACGCCGCGCCCTTCGAGCCGCTGCGCGATGCGCACGCCGACCACGTCGTCCACGTTGAGCACCGCCGCCGCCAGGCCCGGCGTATCGAAAAGCTTCGCCTTCGCCTCGGCGTACGCCTCCATCGAGCCGTGGTATTCGAGGTGATCGTGCGAGAGATTGGTAAAGAGCGCGCAATCGAATGCGACCCCGTTCACCCTGCCCTGCACGAGGCCATGCGACGAGACTTCCATCGCCAGGGCGCGTGCGCCCTGGGCGAGGAAGTCCTTCATCATCCGGTGGACTTCGAGGGCATCCGGCGTCGTGTTCCCGGCCTCCGCCAGCGCACCCGGGAAGCCGGCACCGAGCGTGCCGATGACCGCAGTCTTCACGCCGCGTGCCGCGAGCGCCGCGGCGATCCATTGGCTGCACGAGGTCTTGCCGTTCGTGCCGGTCACGCCGCAGGTCCACAGCGTCTCGGAAGGCCGGCCGTAAAAGTCGTGCGCGAGCGCGCCGGCGTGCTGCTTGAGGCCGCGCACCGCGAGATTGGGCACCCGCCACTCGGCGCGCCAGGAAAAGCCGGACGGCTCCCACAGCACCGCCGAGGCGCCCCGGCGCAGCGCGTCGGCGATATGCGCCCGCCCGTCGGCGACTTCCCCCGGGTAGGCGAAAAAGGCAACGCCGGGAGCGCAGCGCCGGCTGTCCGAAGACAGTCGCTCGATCATGGCTCCCTGTGCCGCCAGTTGCGGAAAAACCTCCACGTCACGTGCTCTCCTTGGCCTCCTGGCCTTCGCCGGGCAACTCGACGGGCTCGAGGGGCGCGTCGTGCGGCGCGCCGAGCAGGCGCAGCGCGCCCTGCATTACCTGTGCGAACACCGGTGCGGCGACCGCGCCGCCGTAGTGCTGGCCGGCCGTCGGTTCGTCGAGCATCACGGCGATCACCAGCCGCGGCGCCGACGCCGGCGCCAGGCCGACGAAGGAGGCGAGATACCTGTCCGCGGCGTAGCCGCCGTTTTCCAGCTTGTGCGCCGTGCCCGTCTTGCCGGCAACGCGCCAGCCCATGATGCGCGCGCGCGGGCCGGTGCCGCCCGGCTGCACGGCGAGCTCCAGCATCGCGCGCACCGCGCGCGCGGCGCCGGTGGAAAGGACCTTCTCTCCGCTGACCTCGGTTCCGGTTTTGACCAGGGTGAGCGGCACCAATTCCCCGTCGCGGGCGAACACCGTATAGGCGCGCGCGAGCTGCACGAGGCTCACGGAAATCCCCATTCCGTACGCCATGGTCGCCTGCTCGATCGGCCGCCAGCTGCGGTAGTTGCGCAGCCTTCCGGCCGCGGCGCCCGGGAAGCCGAGCTGCGGCGCTTCGCCGAATCCGAGGCGCTTGTACAGGTCCCACATCGCCTCGCGCGGCATGGCGAGCGCGAGCTTGGCGGCACCGACGTTCGAGGATTTTTGAATCACCTGCGCCACGGTCAACGCCGCCTCGGGATGCACGTCGCGGATGGTGTAGTTCGCGATCGTCATGCGCCCCGGCGCGGTCGCCACCACGGTGGCCGGCGCGACCTTGCCCGTTTCCAGGGCGAGCGCGATGGTGAAGGGCTTCAGCGTCGAGCCGGGCTCGAACAGATCGGTGATCACGCGGTTGCGCAATTGCGCGCCGGTGCGCGCGCGGTTGTTCGGGTTGTACGAAGGCACGTTCGCAAGCGCGAGGATCTCCCCCGTGCGCACGTCGATCGCCACCAGCGCGCCGGCCTTCGCGCGATGCTGCTCCACCGCCTTCTTGAGCGCGCCGAAGGCAAGGCTTTGCAGCTTGCCGTCGATCGACAGCGCCAGGTCGCGCCCGTCCTGCGCCGAGCGGATCGATTCGACGTCCTCGACGATGCGGCCGAGGCGGTCCTTGATGACGCGCCGGCTGCCCGGCTTGCCGCCCAGGTGCTGCTGGAAGGCGAGTTCGACGCCTTCCTGGCCGGCATCCTCGACACCGGTAAAGCCGATGACGTGAGCAGTCACTTCACCCGCGGGATAGTAGCGTCGGAACTCGCGGTGCTGATGGATGCCGTTCAGCCCAAGGGCCGCGATGGCATCCGCCGTTTCGGGCGGCACCTGGCGCTTCAAGTAGACGAAATCGCGCGCCGGGTCGTCGAGCTTTCTGTCGAGCTCGGCCCTGGCGAGCGCGAGCAGCGCGGCGAGCTTTTCCCGGTCCGCGGCGGGCAGCTCGGCCGCATCCGACGGAATCGCCCAGATGGACTTGACCGGCGTCGAAACGGCAAGCGCGTCGCCGTGCCGGTCGACGATCCTGCCGCGCGTGGCCGGCACTTCGATGACGCGCGAGTAGCGCGCGTCGCCCTTCTCCTGCAGGAAATCGGTCTTGAGCGCCTGAAGGTAAAGCGAGCGCGCTACGAGCACGGCGAAGGCCGCGAGCAGCGCGGCCAGCACGAAGCGCGCGCGCCACACCGGCAGCCGCACCAGCCCTTGCGCCGCCGCGTTCACCGCGAAGGCGTCACCATCCGCACGCGCCGCGGATCGGGGACGCGCATGCCGAGGGTGCCCGTGGCGATTCGCTCCACGCGCTGGTGCAGCCCCCAGGTGCTCGCTTCCAGCTGCAGCTGGCCCTGCTCGATGTCGAGCTCGCGCGCGCGGTTGAGCTCGCGCTCCAGATCGGAAAACAGCTTTCTTGCCTTGTGCTGCGAGGTGACGAGCCCGAGCGCGCAGGCGACGAGAACCGCGAGGAGGAGGAGGTTCAGTTTCGCCACCGCGCGCCGGGCTCGATCCGTGAATAAGGGGCCGCGGTACGCTCGGCCACCCTGAGGGTGGCGCTTCGCGCCCGCGGGTTTCTTGTTGTCTCTTCCTGGGAGGGGCGCTGGGCACGCCCCACCAGCTTAAGAACCGGTTCTGGCATTTCGCTGGCACGCAGGGGCAAGCGCCGTGGCACTTCGGGCCGCGCCATGCCGTACATGAAGCGCTTGACGATGCGGTCCTCGAGCGAATGGAAGCTGATTACCGCCAGGCGTCCGCCCGGGGCGAGGTGCTCGACCGCATGCGGCAGCATCAGCGACACCTCCTCAAGCTCCCGATTGACGTGAATCCGTAGAGCCTGAAAGGTGCGCGTCGCCGGGTCCTGGCCCGGCTCGCGTGTGCGGACCGCCTTTGCCACGAGATCGGCCAATTGGCGTGTGCGGACGATGGGCTCGCTGCGGCGAGCAGCAACAACCGCCGCTGCAATCTGTTTAGCAAACCGTTCTTCGCCATAGTCCCGGATGACCTCCCTGATTTCTTGTTCTTCTGCAGCGGCCAGCCATTCCGCGGCGCTCGCTCCCTCCGTCGGGTCCATGCGCATGTCGAGCGGCGCGTCGGCGCGAAACGAGAAGCCCCGCGCCGGGTCGTCGAGCTGCGGCGAGGACATGCCAAGGTCGAAGAGCATGCCGTCGGCTTTGCGCCCCTCCAGAGCCTCCGAGAGGCGCGAAAACGGAACGCGGAAGAACGAGAAGCGCGCGTCGGCCCACTGCCGCGCCGCCTCTGCGGCTTGCGGATCGCGGTCGAGCGCGATCAGGCGACCGTGCGGGCCGAGGCGCTCGAGAATCGCGCGGCTGTGTCCGCCGCGCCCGAACGTCCCATCCACATAGCTGCCGTCCGGGCGGATCGCCAGCGCGGTAATCGATTCCGCGAGAAGTACCGGGGTATGCACCGTCTTCGCTCACAGGGAGAAATCCTCGATGCCCGCGGGCGGCGAGGCAGCGCCGGCGAGCGCCTGTCCCAGCTTTGCGGCCCATACGCCGGAGTCCCACAGCTCGAAGTAGCGGCCCTGTCCCACCATCATCGCGTCGCGCTCGAGCTTCGCGTGCAGGCGCAGCGCCGGCGAAAGCAGCACGCGGCCCGAGCCGTCCGGCTTGACGTGCTCCTCGAAGCCGAGAAGCAGCCGCTTCCACCAGCTCGCCTGGGGATGGAACGCAGGGAACGATTCGACTCGGGCCCGGACCGGCTCCCAGGCGGCCTCGGGATAGATCAGGACGCAGCCTTCCGGGTGGGCGGTGAGAACGAAGGAAGCGGCGCCGTCAAGAAGGGCATCGCGATGGCGAGTGGGGATAGCGACGCGGCCCTTAGCGTCGAGCGTGATGACCGCAGCGCCATGAAACCCTCCAGCCATAGGGCAGTTTCCGCCACTTTTTTCTACGTTTTGCCACTTTAGGGCAAAGAAACCGGTCGGTCAAGCGCGTTTTCCTAGACCGAACAAGCACTTAGCGAAGGTTTTGCAGGCGCAATATACGCACTATATTGCACTTTATTTTCAGTGGCTTACGGATGGCACTGTATGTGAACTCTGAGGAACCTGCGCCAAGAACGCGGATGCCATAATTCACGCCCTCATGATCGATAAATTCGTAGCCAGCGCCGAAGCGGCGCTCGCCGACGTGCCCAACGGCGCCACGGTGATGATCCACGGCTTCGGCAACGCCGGCATGCCTTCGGAGCTCATCGACGCGCTCATCGCGCAGGGCGCGCGGGATTTGACCATCGTCAACAACAACGCCGGCAACGGCGACACCGGTCTGGCCGCGCTCATCAAGGCGCGGCGCGTGCGCAGGATCATCTGCTCGTTTCCGCGGCAGACCGACTCGTGGCATTTCGACGCGCAATACCGCGCGGGCGAGATCGAGCTCGAGCTCGTGCCGCAGGGCAGCCTCGCGGAGCGCATCCGCGCCGCGGGCGCGGGCATCGGCGCCTTCTTCACGCCGACTGCCCACGGCACGCGGCTCGCCGAAGGCAAGGAGACGCGGCGCATCGGCGAGCGCGACTACGTGCTCGAGTACCCGATCCACGCCGACTACGCGCTCATCAAGGCGGACCGCGCCGACCGCTGGGGGAACCTCACCTATCGAAAGAGCGCGCGCAACTTCGGGCCGATCATGGCCGCCGCCGCCAAGTGCACCGTGGTGCAGGTGCGCGAAACCGTCGAGCTCGGCGAGCTCGACCCCGAGATCATCGTGACGCCCGGAATATTCGTGCAGCGCGTAGTGCGCATACCGGTGACCCTGCAGAAGGCCGCGTGATGAAGAAGCTCGACCGCAAGCAAATGGCCGCGCGTGTGGCGCGCGACATCCCCGAGGGCGCGTACGTGAACCTCGGCATCGGACTGCCGACGCTGGTGGCCGACTACCTGCCGAAGGGCCGCGAAATCATCCTGCACAGCGAAAACGGCATCCTCGGCGTCGGGCCCAAGCCGGCCGAGGGCGAGCTCGACGAGGACCTGATCAACGCCGGCAAGGAGCCGGTCACGCTGCTCGCCGGCGGCGCGTATTTCCACCACGCCGACTCGTTCGGCATGATCCGCGGCCGGCACCTCGACTTCGCGATCCTGGGCGCGTTCCAGGTTTCCGTGCACGGAGATCTCGCGAACTGGCACACTGGGGCGCCCGACGCGATTCCGGCGGTGGGCGGCGCGATGGATCTCGCGGTAGGCGCCAAGAACGTGGTGGTGGTGATGGAGCACCTCACCAAGGACGGCAAAAGCAAGATCGTCGAGCGCTGCACCTACCCGCTCACCGGCGCGCACTGCGTGGACCGCATCTACACCGATCTGGCCGTGATCGACGTGAAGGCCGACGGCCTTCACGTCGTTGAAATGGTCGACGGCCTGGAGTTCCAGGAACTACAGCGTCTTACCGGCGTTCCGCTGAAGCGCCTGGCTACTGCGGCTTGATCCCGGCGGCCTCACCGTCAATTCGCAGCACCGCCTTTACCGCGCGGCCGCTCAGCGAGTCCTCGACCGCCCGGTTGATGTCCGCGAAATCGTAGTAGGCGACGAGCGGCTCGACGCGCAGCTGGCGGTTGCGCCAATGCTCGAAGAGCTGCGGGATGAACTCCTCGGCCGGCGCGTCGCCCTGGATGCAGCCGCGCAGCGTGCGCCCATGCTGCACCAGCGCCATTTCGAGCGTCGCTTCCACGCCTTTGCGCGCGCTGCCCACGGCGGGTTCGGCGAGCTCGAGAGTTTCGAGCCGGAACCGCGCGCCCTTTTCCGCGACGACCGCGGCCGTCACCTTCACTTCAAGCGGCTTTCGAGGCGCTTTTCGCTTTTGCCCAGTAGTCCGCCGCAGCCTTGGCGTTTGCCAAGGCTTCGGCCGTTTCCAGCCCCGGCGCCATGGAGGCCGAGGTGCCCGCGAGCACCTGGTGGTGATCGATGTTGAGCAGCCGCAGCCAGCTTTGCTGCCCCATGGTGAGCGCGATGAAGCAGCCGAGCTCGACGAGTTCCGGCTCGCTGAAGTGGCGATGCAATCGTTCCCAGAACGCGTCGCCGGTGTCGAGATGCCAGGTGATGGCCTCGGCGTAGGCGAGCGCCGCCTTCTGCTGGTCGGAGTAGCGCGTGGACTTCTCGAAATTGAGCAGGTCCTTCACGTGGTCTTCCATCACGCCGGAAGCGGCGGCCTTGATCGAGCGCTGGTTGCCGCAATAGTCGCACTGCACCGAGCGCGACACGTACAGGCGGCAAAGCTCCTTGATGGCGTGCTCGCACACGCCGTTCCTGAAGAGCTCGCGCCACGAATTGGCGAACGACCAGAACGCTGCAGGCACGTGCGCACGAACGGCCGAGCTCTCCGGGCGCGGCGTGCCCTCGCGCCGGCAGCGCTCCATCTCCTTGTGCATTTGGGGGTCCATCTTCTCCAGCGGGAAATAGCTGATACGCTGCCTGGCAGTCATAAGGCCTCCTCCGAACACAATTTACCATCTGAAGACCAGGCTGAGCGCCGGAACGGCGACCAGGAGCCCGAGCACGGCGATCATGACGCCGACGAAAGGCGCCGCGCCGGCAAAGATCTGGTTGAGCGTGATGCGCGGATCGTCAAGCGTCGACTTCACCACGTAGCACGAGATGCCGAACGGCGGGGTGAGCAGGCCCAGCTCGACCGCCACGGTGGCCACGATACCGAACCAAATGAGGTCCCCGCCGAGCGCCTTGACCACCGGAACCGCGAAGGGCAGGGTGATTACCATGATCGACACCGAGTCGAGGATGGTGCCGAGCAGGATCGCGAGGACGATGAACGCGGCGACAAAGCCGTACAGCCCGAGATCCGCGCCTGCCACCAGCGCGCTCATCTGCTGCGGCAGGTTCGACATGGCGAGCATCTGGCCGAAAATGCGCGCGCCGAGCAGGAGAAAAAGCACCGACACGGTGACGTAGCCGGTCTCGAGCATCGTCGCCCACAGGCTGCGCCAGGTGAGCGTGCGGCGCGCGAGCGCGATCAGCAGCGCGCCGAGCGCCCCGGCCGCGGCCGACTCGGTGGGGGTGAAGACGCCGCCATAGATTCCGCCGAGCACCACGACGATGAGCGCCACGATCGGCAGCAGCTTGCGCGCGGCGCTGCGCACGCTCTCGACGTGCTGCGCCTCGAGCGCATCGCCGCCGACGAACGCCGGCCACAGCGAGGCCATCAGCACGATGGCGAGCGCCATCGCCGCGGCGAGGATCAGCCCGGGCACGATCGCGGCGAGGAAGAGATGCCCTACCGACTCCTCGGCGATGAAGCCGTACACGATGAGCAGCAGGCTGGGAGGGATCAGCATGCCGAGCACCGAGGTGCCGGCGACCACGCCCACCGCGAAGCGCGGCGTGTAGCCCAGGCGCAGCATCTCCGGCGTCGCGACGCGGGTAAAGACCGCGGCGGAGGCGATCGACGATCCGGTGACCGAAGCGAACAGCGCATTGGCGGCCACCGTCGCCACCCCGAGCCCACCGCGCACGCGCCGCAGCATCCAGCGTGCGACATCGAACGCATCGCGGCCGACGTCCGAGCTGCTGACCAGCAGCCCCATGAGCACGTATAGCGGCACGACGCCGAAGAAGTAGTTCTTCAGGTACTCGCTCGAGCTGCGCGAGAGCGTGCGGATGCCGAGCTCCGGGTCGCCGCGGATCAGCCAGATGCCGGCAAAGCCGACCACGATCATCACCACGCCGATCGGCATGCCGCTGTAGAGCAGCAGCACCAGGCTGACGATGCACAGGAGCCCGATCTGGATGTTCGACAGGCCGCTCTGCGCCACGAACGCGGCGAGCACCGCGAGAGCGACGAAGGCGGCAATCGCCGGCCAGCCCGCCCGCTGCCCCGGCTGCGGCCGGGTGAGCCCGAGCGCTGCGCGCCATACCGCATGTCCGAACTGCAGAATGAACTCCACGCAGGTGACGGCGGCGCCGAACACGATCACGCCGAAGAAGGGCCACAGCCGGAAGGTGAATACGCCGGGGGTGCCGGTGATCTCGCCGGTGGCCCAGGCCTGGTGGAAGCGCGGCCACGTGCCCCAGGCGATCAGGCCGAAGACCGCGGCGCCGGCCAGCGCGAACAGCGCGCCCAGGAACCAGCCCGCCACGGGCCGGCGCGCCTGCAGCTGCTCGATCAGCAGCTCCACCCGGGTGAAGCGCCCGGCGCGCAGCGTGTTCGGGAACTGCAGGAACAGCGCCGTCACCACCGAAAAGCCGACGATCTCCGCCGCGCCCTGGATGGGGGAGTTGAAGAGGTAGCGCCCGGCGACGTCGGCGCAAATGACGAAGGTGAGGGAAAAAAGCCACAGCGTCCCGACGCTGTTCATCGCCAGCGTCAGGGTGCCGAACCCTCGGGTGAAGCTCAGAGCCCTTTATCCCACTCACGCAGCGGCTTGGCGCCGCGCTTGCGCGCTTCCTCCATGAAGATCTTCAGCACCTGGCGGCCCGCGGCGCCGTTGCGCTTCGCCCAGTCGCCGGCGACGTCGGGCAGCGCTTTCGCCCACTTGACGCGTTCGGCCTGCGGCAGCTCCGAGATCTTCACGTTCGGCATCTTGGCGAGCGCCGCCCAGGCGCCGGCCTCGCGCTGCGCCACGAGGTCCGCGCACATCTTGGCATAGTCGCGGCCGAGCTCGCGGAAGAGGTCCTTCATATGCGGCGGCAGCGCGTCCCAGGTCTTTTTGTTCATCGCCAGCGCGCCGGAGAACACCGCGCCAAGATCGACCTTGGTGATGTACGGCGCCACCTCGTGCAGCTTGAACGGCAGCACCCCGGTGATCAGGATCACCGCGCCGTCGGCAACGCCGGTCTGGAGCATGTTGTAGAAGACCGGCAGCCCCGCATCCACCGGGATCGCGCCCGTGCCGTGCACGCGGCTCGCGATCGCCCCGGGTGCGATCAGCTTCTTGCCCTTGATGTCCTCGAACTTCGTCACCGGGAACTTGGTCACGAGATGGTAGGTGTCCGCGACCTGCGCGCCGAGGAAAACGGTGTTGTGCTTGGTCCACTCGGCGGCGAAGGCCGGAACCTTCTCCATCAGCCGGTTCTGCACTTCGACCAGCGCGCGGAAGTCGCCGGTGACGAAGGGCGAGTAATAGGCGACGTTCTGTAACGGCTGCTTCGCGGGCTCCCATAGCGAGCCGACCCAGCCGATGTCGGCGAGCCCGTCTCCTACGCCCTCCAGCGTGTTGTTGAAGTCGTACAGGGCGCCGCCGTAGGCCTCCGTCCACTGGATCCTGTCCGGCAGGCCACGGGCCTGGAGCCGCTTGTTCGACTCGGGGACGATGAGGTCCTTGAGCGGCAGGGTCCACGGCAGCACCGGCGGGTGGCTCGATCCGGCCGTCATCTTGTATTCGCGCGCTTCGGCGCCGAGCGCCACGGCTGCGAGCAAGGCAAGGAGAAGCGGGGTTTTCATCGGCTGTCCCTTTCAACCATGGAAAATCGCTCGTCGGCGGCGAGGCAGGGCGCTTCCGGCAGGCCGCGCTCGCGTCGCACCCTGTTGGTTCCCTGCACTATCGACACCATCTTGTAGAACGCGTGGCGCCGGCTCATGCCCTCGCGCCCCATGCCGCAGTCCGACCCGAGGATGAGCCGCTCGGGTGGAATGAACTGCAGCGCCTTGCGGATGAGGCCGGCCACCTGCTCGGGCGTTTCCACCTGCAGCGTATGGTGATCGACCACGCCGATGCACACCTTCTTGTCGCGGATGCGCTTGCCGATGGCCTCGAGATCCATGCCGCCCGAGCTGCAGGTCTCGAACGTGATGACATCGGCGTCGATGCGCTCGAGCGCCTCGAGGGCGGGCGCGTAGCTCGGCTGCGTCGCGAACAGGCGTTGCGCCGCGGGGTTGCCCCAGCAGGTGTGACACCAGACCTCGGTCTTGCCGCGCAGGCCGCGCACCGTGTGGTTGAACACCTCGACCATGAAGCCGGGATTGAGCACCTCGTCCACCAGCCCCTTCGCGGCGAGAAGATGGATCTGCGGCTCCTCCATCTGGATCACCTTGCATCCGGCGTCGGCAAGCTCGTTCAGCTCCTGGTTGAGCGCGTCGCTGATCGCCAGGATGCACTTTCGCAGGTCCCTGTAATGCAGGTCGCGCACCGCCATGGCGATCAGCTCGGGCGTGATGCTGCCGAACTTGACCGGCTTGCTGGTGAGGCGCTGCGCCGCCTTCCAGATCGCGGTGTACTGCAGGTTGCCGCGCCCCACCGGGCCGACGAGGTCCGGCATGATCCGCGTCTCGAGCACGTCGTGGAGAATGTGGCCGGGCTTGTGTGGAATGCCGGCCTTGCCGCCCTGCGCGCTGTAGGCGCGCGCGCCGGCAAAGCCGGCCATGCGCAGCGGCGCATAGGAGAACCAGTTGTGGCCGGCGACGTCGGCATCGAAGCGACAGTCGCCGTCGGTCAGGATGTCGAGGCCGGCGACTTCCTGGTCGCGCAGGAAGGTGGATACCGCGTCGAGGTATTGCTCGCGGTAGGCGCGATCGACCATCGCTTCGCGGAAATCGCGGCGCCCGAGATTCTGCGTGTACCAGCCGGGGCGCGGCAACGAGCCGATGATCGTCGTGGGGAGCACGCTCCCCGCGGTCGCCGTGTACATGCGTCCCTCCTCCTCGGGACGGATGCTACCCTAGGAAACGATCAGGAAACCGTCCCACCTTCAGCTCGAGAGCCCATCTCCCACGGCGACGTTCTCCGGCTGAAGCTCGATCCCCGAGGCCTTCGCCTGCATGAGAATCAGGGTGGCGAAGTCCTCCTCGGTCATGCCGTGGCCGATCATCGTCTGCAGCAGGTCGCGCGTCGCGGAGGCGAGCGGCATGGGCACCTCGAACTCCCTGCCCGCGTCGAGCCCGAGGTCGAGGTCCTTGCGCAGCAGGTGCGGCGTGAACGTCACCTTGAAGTCGAGGTTCACCAGCGCCGGCGTCTTGTAACGCGTGAACATCGAGCCCATCACGCTCTTGTTGAGGAAGTCGAGAAAGGCGTGGCGCGGCACGCCGGCTTTTTGCGCGAGGATCGTGATCTCGGACAGGCACTGGATCACCACTCCGAGCATCACGTTATGGCAGATCTTGGCGATGCGCGAGAGCTCGCCGCCGCCGACGTAGCTGGAGCCCACGCCCATCATGTCGAGGTAGGGGCGCGCCGCCTCGTACGCGGATTTCGGGCCGGACACCACGAACGTGAGCTTGCCCGCCTTGATGACTTTTGCGTTGCCGCTCACCGGGGCGGCAAGATATTCGACGTTTTTCTCTTTCAGAATACTGCGCAGCTCGGCCGAGCCTTCGAGCGAGATCGACGAGCACTCGACCACCATCTTCGGCTTGGCGGTGCCGGAGAGCATCTTGCCGATGACCTCCTTCACGTCGTCCCAGGTGGACACCATGCAGAAAACGATGTCGCGCGCCGCGAGCGCTTTCAGGTCAGCAACTAGGGTGGCGCCGTGCTGCGCGAGCGGTTCGGCCTTTGCCCGGGTGCGGTTCCATACCGCGATGTCGCAGCCGCCCTTTGCCAGGCGCGCCGCCATCTCGTAGCCCATGCGGCCGGTGCCGATCCAGCCGAGCTTCAGTTTTTCAGTAGGGGTTGGCAATCGGGAGTTCCTCGGCCGGATACAGCGAAATGATCTTGGCGCCGCTCGGCGTGAGGATCACCTCCTCCTCGATGCGCGCCGCCGATACGCCGTCGGTCGCCGGGCAATAGGTCTCGACCGCGTATACCATGCCCGCCTTCAGCTCGATCGGCTCGCGCAGCGAAGTGAGGCGCGAGATGAGCGGCCGCTCGTGCAGCCCCAAGCCGAGGCCGTGGCAGAAGTTGAGGCCGAAAGCGTCCATCTCGCTCGCGAAGCCGATTTCCTTCGCCTCGGGAAGCGCGAGCGCGATCTTGTCGCTCGACATCCCGGGCTTGAGCAGCTCGATCGCCCGATCCATCCATTCGCGCGCCTTGCGGTAGGCCGTGCGCTGAGCGTCGGTGGCGCGGCCCACGTTGAACGTGCGGTAGTAGCAGGTCCGGTAGCCCATGAAGGACTGGATGACGTCGAAGAACGCCTGGTCGCCGGGACGGATCAGCCGGTCGGTGAAGTTGTGCGGGTGCGGCGAGCAGCGCTCGCCGGAGATCGAGTTGATCGCCTCGACGCAGTCCGAGCCCATTTCGTACAGGCGCTTGGTGGCGAGCGCGACGATCTGCGACTCCTGAATGCCCGGCTTCAGCGCCTCGGCGATGTCCTGGTAGACGCCATCGACCATGGCGGCGGCCATATTGAGCAGCGTGAGCTCGTCGATGTTCTTGACTTCGCGCGCTTCGAGCATCACCTGCTGGCCGTCGCGCACCTCGATGCCGACGCGCTGCAGCTCGAACAGCATCGGCGGCTCCACCACGTCCACGCCGACCGGCATGTCGGCCACGCCTTCGTCCTGCAGGATGCCCTTGATCTCCTTCGCCGCCTCGCGGAACAGGGTGATATCGGCGCCGGTCGCGCCGCGCATCCCGAGCAGCCCGGCGCGGCAATGGTCGGCGTGCAGCCACGGTGCGTATAGCTTGTGGTGGCGTGCGGCGCTGCCGAAATCCCAGATATACGGCTCGCCCGTACCGGTGAGCAGCGAGTAGCGCGTGAGCTTGTCGCGCGCCCATTCCCCGATCACGGTGCTGGTGGTGTAGCGGATGTTGTGCTGATCGAACGAGAGCAGCGCGCCCAGCCCGGATTGCGAGAGCGCCGCGCGCACGCGCGCGAGGCGGTAATCGTGCAGGCGGCGGAAATCGACGCGCTCCTCGAAATCGACCTGCGTGCGTCCCGGCGCCTGCAGCGGCCGGTCCCAGCGGTGCTTCGGGTCGATGTCGTCCGGCCGGACGATCTTCGGCTCCGGTCGCGCCGTCCTTTTCGTCATTGAACCTCCTCGAGCGGACGATTCTAGCCGCTGCACTCGAACTGGTCGATGGCTGTTCCAGAAAAGCGCTCTTTACCCACCACCGCGGAAAACGCGGCGCTCGAGCTCGGACTCGTGCGGCGTCAGGACGCTATGAGGCCGCGGCTCATCACCGCGGAAAACGAGGGCCGGCATGTGCTCGCGACGCCAGCCTGTCGGCTTCAATGAGGCCGCGGCTCATCACCGCGGAAAACCGCGCTCTACCCGCTGCGCGTCGCGACGCGCGAGTAGCTTCAATGAGGCCGCGGCTCATCACCGCGGAAAACCGCGAATGCCATCAGCAAGCTCGCGGAGAACATGGGGCTTCAATGAGGCCGCGGCTCATCACCGCGGAAAACAATCGACGACGGGGGCTGGTGATGACCCCCACCCCGCTTCAATGAGGCCGCGGCTCATCACCGCGGAAAACTGTACGTAGCGCGCTACGACGGGCCGAAAGGCAAGGCTTCAATGAGGCCGCGGCTCATCACCGCGGAAAACGAATTTTGCGCGAACGAGTTTGAGCGGCTTCAGAAGCTTCAATGAGGCCGCGGCTCATCACCGCGGAAAACGCCGACCCGGAGAAGGCGCGCCTCTTCCGCCGCGGGCTTCAATGAGGCCGCGGCTCATCACCGCGGAAAACACCGCGAGGCGATTGACGTCGCCTACTCGCAAAGACGCTTCAATGAGGCCGCGGCTCATCACCGCGGAAAACGCGCATCCGAATGGATATCCTGGCTTGCTTCCGTATGGCTTCAATGAGGCCGCGGCTCATCACCGCGGAAAACGCGCAATTGCACGCTGTTTGATACTGAGACTGCGGGCTTCAATGAGGCCGCGGCTCATCACCGCGGAAAACCGCCTTGAGGTCGCCACGCTGCAGCGCGTCGAGCAGGCTTCAATGAGGCCGCGGCTCATCACCGCGGAAAACGCCGGCCTTGCGAAAAAGACCTGGACGCTGAAATACAGCTTCAATGAGGCCGCGGCTCATCACCGCGGAAAACGGAAGCCCGCCGGATGCTGCACTACGCCGACCACTTGCTTCAATGAGGCCGCGGCTCATCACCGCGGAAAACGCGAATGGCGTGTCCGTGTTCGTGGACGGCATCCACGCTTCAATGAGGCCGCGGCTCATCACCGCGGAAAACTGGCATGCCGGCCAAGACGTGCTATGGCCCGCCGCGAAGCTTCAATGAGGCCGCGGCTCATCACCGCGGAAAACTCCACCGCTCGTTGTGGTCGGTGATCGCCGAGATGGCTTCAATGAGGCCGCGGCTCATCACCGCGGAAAACCGGCGGAAACGGTACGGTGTCCACGTTCAGCGATGGCTTCAATGAGGCCGCGGCTCATCACCGCGGAAAACGCGCTGAAGGCGCTGTATCCGGCGCAGCAGCGCGAGCTTCAATGAGGCCGCGGCTCATCACCGCGGAAAACGTCTCGTACTTGCGCGGCCCCTTCGCCTTCGGGATGCTTCAATGAGGTCGCGGCTCATCACCGCGGAAAACTTCAACGCTTCCGGAGATCTCGAGGCGGTCGCGGCGCTTCAATGAGGCCGCGGCTCATCACCGCGGAAAACATACCGCGCATTCGGCCAGGCACTGACCGAAGGATGGCTTCAATGAGGCCGCGGCTCATCACCGCGGAAAACAGCTCGGCGAGCTCGTGCTCGAGGGCCCTGTTAGCGCTTCAATGAGGCCGCGGCTCATCACCGCGGAAAACGATCAGGGCCGAGCAGGAGCGCGTCTCCGCGATCCAGCTTCAATGAGGCCGCGGCTCATCACCGCGGAAAACCGCTCGGTATGCGCGACGTCGTACGGGCCTGGCTTGCTTCAATGAGGCCGCGGCTCATCACCGCGGAAAACCCAGTGGCTCGAAGGCGTTGTAGTTGATCGACGTCGCTTCAATGAGGCCGCGGCTCATCACCGCGGAAAACGCCTTGGCGCTCGCGGTGAATGGAGCATCCTGCAGGCTTCAATGAGGCCGCGGCTCATCACCGCGGAAAACCGCCCGCCCGGTGGCGAGCTTCACGCCGTTAGAGGAGCTTCAATGAGGCCGCGGCTCATCACCGCGGAAAACTCAGCGGTCCCGTCATTGACGTTCTCCAAATCCACGCTTCAATGAGGCCGCGGCTCATCACCGCGGAAAACAAGACCCGGGCGTACCTTGCCGACGAGATGCGCTTGGGGCTTCAATGAGGCCGCGGCTCATCACCGCGGAAAACGCCCGGACGCGCCACCGCGCGCGCAGCGCAGCTTGCGGCTTCAATGAGGCCGCGGCTCATCACCGCGGAAAACGGCCCTGATCGGGAAGAAACGAGCGCGCCGAGCGCCGCTTCAATGAGGCCGCGGCTCATCACCGCGGAAAACTCGCCGCGCGCGGATAGTGATCACCGTCGGCAACACCGCTTCAATGAGGCCGCGGCTCATCACCGCGGAAAACAGCGCGCGGCTCGTCATCTTCTCGGTAGTCGACGAGCTTCAATGAGGCCGCGGCTCATCACCGCGGAAAACCCCTCGTGCTCGTTGAACCAATCCCCGGTCGCCAGCTGCTTCAATGAGGCCGCGGCTCATCACCGCGGAAAACTTGCTCGATGTTCTGGTAGCTTTGCGCGCCCCTTCGCTTCAATGAGGCCGCGGCTCATCACCGCGGAAAACGGGAGAAACCGGGAAGTATTGGAGCGAGCGCATGGCGCTTCAATGAGGCCGCGGCTCATCACCGCGGAAAACTTGACGCTCATGCGCGATCCATCCCTGCTTGAGCCAGCTTCAATGAGGCCGCGGCTCATCACCGCGGAAAACGCGGAGCAGATCAAGGCGATGGCGGCGCTCGCCGCGCTTCAATGAGGCCGCGGCTCATCACCGCGGAAAACGGTTACTCATTTTGCTTTCTCCTTTCAGGTAAGTGCGCTTCAATGAGGCCGCGGCTCATCACCGCGGAAAACTGCTCGGTCGGGCTCATGGGCGGCGCTCCTCGTTAAGCTTCAATGAGGCCGCGGCTCATCACCGCGGAAAACGCTGCGACGGCGGCGAGCAATCGAAGCAGACAATGGCTTCAATGAGGCCGCGGCTCATCACCGCGGAAAACATGAATGCCTAAGCCTACCATCAAAAAGCTGAAAGAGCTTCAATGAGGCCGCGGCTCATCACCGCGGAAAACAGAGCGTTATACGAAGCGCAAGCAAAACTCGCCAAGGCTTCAATGAGGCCGCGGCTCATCACCGCGGAAAACCGTGTAGACTCCGCGCCCCCAGTACCCTTTGTCGAAGCTTCAATGAGGCCGCGGCTCATCACCGCGGAAAACCGTCGTTAGCTCTTCGGACACGTCGCCGTCGCCGAAGCTTCAATGAGGCCGCGGCTCATCACCGCGGAAAACGTGCCGTCGGTGAACAGGCGCAGTCCGTTTTCCCACTGCTTCAATGAGGCCGCGGCTCATCACCGCGGAAAACGCACGCCGGCGAGGCGTGAATGACGGCTTGTCATGTAGCTTCAATGAGGCCGCGGCTCATCACCGCGGAAAACATAGCGTCGGCTACAGCCCGTTACACCGTCGCGCTCGCTTCAATGAGGCCGCGGCTCATCACCGCGGAAAACCCGCTCGAACCCGATCCAGCCGGCGCGCAACCCCCAGCTTCAATGAGGCCGCGGCTCATCACCGCGGAAAACCTCAGATCCGGCGTGAATGTCATGCCGCAGCGGTAGCTTCAATGAGGCCGCGGCTCATCACCGCGGAAAACCGCGACTTCTATTCGCCCACCTACCCCGAGATCCTGCTTCAATGAGGCCGCGGCTCATCACCGCGGAAAACATGGGCGCCGACTGTGGCAGCAAGCGAACTACACCTGGCTTCAATGAGGCCGCGGCTCATCACCGCGGAAAACGCGCAGCCGGCCGCCATGCTCGCCAAAGCCGATCAGCTTCAATGAGGCCGCGGCTCATCACCGCGGAAAACGACAAGCGCCGGCTCGCGTGGTCGCCGGGGCTTAAGCTTCAATGAGGCCGCGGCTCATCACCGCGGAAAACCCACAGCCTTTCGCCGGGGTCGCTGCGCTCGGCGGCGCTTCAATGAGGCCGCGGCTCATCACCGCGGAAAACCGATCTACTCGTTTGATGCGCAGCCGCGCCGCCTGGCTTCAATGAGGCCGCGGCTCATCACCGCGGAAAACTGCGCTCACGGTGCGCAATGGGCTGCGGCAGTACGTGCTTCAATGAGGCCGCGGCTCATCACCGCGGAAAACGCGAGCAAGGCGAACAGCCGTGAGCTGGTGAGCATGCTTCAATGAGGCCGCGGCTCATCACCGCGGAAAACTGGCGAGCGCAAGTTCGTCAGCCTGTCCATCGACCGGCTTCAATGAGGCCGCGGCTCATCACCGCGGAAAACAGACGCACCGGGACGTCGAATTCTCCGGACCATGTTGCTTCAATGAGGCCGCGGCTCATCACCGCGGAAAACCTCGCGAGCAAGCCGAAGCCGCGCACCAAGCAGGCGCTTCAATGAGGCCGCGGCTCATCACCGCGGAAAACTGTCGTGCGCTCGCTCGAGCGCGGCGGCGCGATCGAGCTTCAATGAGGCCGCGGCTCATCACCGCGGAAAACCCACCGCGCCGCCTGATGTTCGAGGCGGATCCCACCGGCTTCAATGAGGCCGCGGCTCATCACCGCGGAAAACCCGATGGCGGGCGCGAAGGCGACCGAGGAATACAACGCTTCAATGAGGCCGCGGCTCATCACCGCGGAAAACTCCGGCTCGAGGCGGTTGACGCAATCGAGCCAGGTGGCTTCAATGAGGCCGCGGCTCATCACCGCGGAAAACAGCTCGCCACCTCGCGCCCAGCACCGGTGTTCGCCTGGTGCTTCAATGAGGCCGCGGCTCATCACCGCGGAAAACGAGCTTGTGCTCTACGCCTAGAACATTTGGATCGAGCTTCAATGAGGCCGCGGCTCATCACCGCGGAAAACATCTACGGCTGGTTTGTCAACCGGGGCTGGCGCCGGCTTCAATGAGGCCGCGGCTCATCACCGCGGAAAACGCGGTACGCGGGGCGCGTCCTGCACGAGGGCGTTGCTTCAATGAGGCCGCGGCTCATCACCGCGGAAAACTGGCGAGGGCAGCTCGAGCACTTGGCCGGGATAGATGCTTCAATGAGGCCGCGGCTCATCACCGCGGAAAACTCCGCGTCACCTATCGCGGCGCGTCGATCATCCAGGGGCTTCAATGAGGCCGCGGCTCATCACCGCGGAAAACGCGCCGCCTATTGGGAGAACCTCAGCGCGTACGGCGCTTCAATGAGGCCGCGGCTCATCACCGCGGAAAACTGGCTCCCTCGGGAGCCGCACAGCGGGCCGGTCTGCGGGTAGTAACGCGAGCGGTCGCTGGACTTTACGTGATATGGGCCGGCGCGGGCGGCGAATTCCGCGTCCGGCCGCGAAATTTCCCGAGTTTTTAAAGAGCTGCGCCATGCGAGCGCTCCTACCGTCATCCGCTCACGCCGGAGCGCTCGCGCGTCGGCGGCGAGGCTAGACGATCACCGGCTCGCGCTCGATCGGCGCAAATACCTTGCCCAAGCTTACTACTCTGGGATCCACGTTTTCCGCGAGGCCCAGGTCCACCAGGATCACGTGATCGTCCTTATGATGAATTATTCCATCGAGTGTCGCCACCAGCTCGGCATGGCGCTGGCGCGACAGCCGGCACTGGAAGACCGAGAGCTGCAGCCACTCGCCGTAGCCGTTCATCAGCTTGAAGACCCGACGCCAGCGCTTGGGGTCGCCGACGTCGTAGGTCACCACGTACAGATGCTCGTCGTTTTTCATCGGGTCACGAAATTCGGGTAGTCCTCGAGCTCGCCGAGCAGGTGGCGCGCGAGGAGTCGCGCTTGCAGCTCGAAGAGCCGGCGATAGGCGATGCGGTAGCCGAATTCGGGATGGGTGACTTCCTGGCTCAGGCGGCGCTCGAACGCGGCGATGAAGCGCTTGCGGCCGTCGGCGTTGAGCGCGACGCTCCCTGCGGCCGCAATGAAGTCGGTCGGCTTCACCTCGCCGTTGTTGATGGCGAGGATCACCGCCGAATCGGCGACAAGAGGCCTGAACGGTTCCATGAGGTCGAGTGCGAGCGCCGGGCGGCCATAGCGCGGCTGATGATAGAAGCCCCGGTAAGGATCGAACCCTACGGCCGATAGCGTCACCGTCCATGCGCGCACGAGCAGCGCATAGGCGAACGACAGCAGCGCATTTACCGGATCGGAGGGCGGGCGCCGGTTGCGTCGGGTGAAGTCGAAAGGCAGCTCGTCCGAGCCGTCCTGGCGCGACAGCATGTTGCGGAATTCGCGGAAATAGCGCGCCGCGCCGTTGCCCTCCGCGCCCAGAAGCTCGGGCAGACCCTTCGCGCGCCGCGCGAGGTCGATGTCCTGCCGAAAGTTGTCGAGCAGCGCTTCGGGCACCTCGCCTGCCTTCCAGTTGCGGCGCAGAAGCGTGCGCGCGTTCTGGATCTTCGCCACGACGAAGCCGCGCGACAGGCGCAAGCAGTGCGCGCCATCGAAGCTCGCGCGGTACTGGGCGGTGCGCACTTCCACGTTCTTGTGGCCCGTGCCGATCGTATGTCCCAAGAACCAGCCGCCATGGCTGTGCCAGGAAACCGTGACCTCGCGCGCCATCAGCTCGTGCAGCGTCGGCGTCGTGACATACACGTTGCCCCAGAGCACGAGCTGCGAGGTCTCGCCCAGGCGGACCGTCTGCACCTTCTGGTCGTCGATGGAAATCTCGAGCGTCTCGCCGCTCTTCGCGACCTTGGCGCGCTGCGCCTGGACGTACACCGGCAGGGCATCGTCCTTCTGCACCGCGAGCGGCCGCGGCGGCGCCTCCTCGTGCTTGAAGAAATTCACCTCGTCGGGGAGGCAGATGCCCACGAGCGAGCAGCGCGGGCACTTGGGGCTGTCGACGAGCGGCGGCGGGATCTGCCCGCCCACGGCCGTCAGCCGCATGCCGTCCACCGCGTTCTGCGTCAGCGCGCGCAGCTCGGCATCGAAAGGCACGCGCACGCGCTCCTTGCTTTCGGCGAAGTACAGCACACCCTCGTCGCAGCGGTAGCCGTGCTCCTCTAGGATCATCCCCTGCGCGCAGAGCTGCACCCGCTCGGGGTCGTAGGCGCCCTTGGGGACGTGCGGGCGCTTGCCGCGCTTGTAGTCCACCGGCACGACGGCGCCGTCCTCGGCTTCCACCAGATCCATTTTCGCGATCAGCCCGAGCCGGTTGCTCGAGAGCGTGATCGAGCGGGCGTGAAAGCGCGTCTCGGCGTCGATGTCCTCGGGTGCGGGAAGCTCGCCGCTTGCCCGATCGACGCGACGGTGCACGCGGCGGCCGTCGACCGTGTCGGCCGACTCGGCCCATTCGCCCTGCACCCATTCGAGATACGCAAGGCGCGGGCAATACTGATGCTCGTTCAGCATGCGCGCCGGCAGGAGCGGCAGGTCGCCCGCCAGCTCGGGAAAGGGAAGCGGCAGTTCCGGTTGCTGCTGGACCTCCTCGTCCGGCACGGCGACCTCCGCGGCTATGGCGCTGAGGCGAGCATACGCTGCCCACCGCCGCGGACGCGTGGATTTGCACTTCGCAGAGCCCGATCCGGACGAACCGATAAGCCGCAGAAATGAACTCGTAGAATCGCCGCCTGCATGACCCTGGGCGCTCTCGCTCCGCTGCTCACCCCGCATGGCCGCCTGCTCGTCGAGCCGGCGCGCGACGCGCCGGAGATTCCCGATGCGCTCGCAAGCAGACTGATGCGGTCTTTCGCGCGCGGCGCGGGCCACGGGCTGCTGCAGCTCGGCGCGGACGAAGTGGGAACGGCGCTGCCGCCGCTTTTCGGGTACTGGCGCGAGCTCGGTGCGCGCTACGTCACGGCGGTATGCACTTCGCAGGAGGCGGGGGAGCGCGGCGAAAGCGCGCTGGTACCGCCGCCTCCGCCGGAGGACCTCGAAGCGCTCGCCCTGGCCGCGCCGCCGATGAGCGGCGCGGAGTACTTGACGGCGCCGGTGCTGCGCGCGTTATGGGAGGCGCTCGACGCGGCGTTTCGCACCGAGCTGGCCGAGTCCAAGCTGCCGCTGCAGGACTTCCTCAGGCGCCGCAATCCCGCCTGGAACCTGGTCGGCCGGGTGCACTTCAACCTCGCCGAGAACCGCAAAGACGAAGAGGCGCCATTCGCGTTTCTCGCGACTTACACCGCGAGGCTGTCGGCGCACGCCAAAGCGCAGCACCTGCCTCTCGCGCAGGCCTTGCGCGAATATGGGGGCGCGAAAGGCAAGGCGCGGCTGCTATCGCTGCTGCTGCCGGTGCAGCGCGCGGCGGAGCAATGCGCGTGGCTGCGCGCGATGGTCGACGAGGGCGAAATCTTTCATCCCCTGCGCTGGACGCCCGCCGAGGCTTACCGGTTTCTCACCGACGTGCCGCGCCTGGAAGCGGCCGGCATCGTGGTGCGCGCGCCGGGGG
>Ga0156283_1013_pt1 | contig 52789 bp, 59 predicted proteins | sample RifCSPlowO2_12_FD_107932 | JGI IMG/M metagenome (GOLD analysis project Ga0156283, IMG submission 107932) | Betaproteobacteria bacterium RIFCSPLOWO2_12_FULL_65_14 | reverse complement strand
ATGCATGCACAGTTTTTGCTCGAACAATACCCCTCAAGTCATTGATTAACAATGATCCAAATGCGGGGAAACCTCAGGGTCAGAGCAATTGCTCTGACCCCGGGGTACCCGGGTATCGAATTTGCTTCAAGTTCTCCCCTGACAGGAGAACGCTATGAATGCAATACGAACGCTTTTAGCTGTTTTGATCTTTGGTATTAGCGGGATCGTCTTGGCACAAACCGGCGCCGGCGAAGGCCTGCGCGGCTCGACGCCGCCGGGCACCTCGCAGGACGGCGCCGCGCCGAGCGACGGCGCGATCAAGGGAGGCTCGATCCTCCCCGGTGAAAGCGGCGGCCTGCCCAATGAGACGACGAAGCCGCCCTCGACCGAGGCGCTGAAGCGCTGCTACGAGTTGAGCGGCACGCTGCGCGACCAATGCCTGCTGCAGGAGCGCGGCGCGAGCACCGGCGGCACGGCCGATACGACCGGCAAGCCCGCCGGCCCGACGGTGCGCGACCCGGTCACGGCGCCGCCGCCGCTGAACCCGCTGCCGGCGAGCCCGCGCTAGCCGCGCTACTCCGGCTACTCCAGCTTGCCGATCTTCTGGATCGCCTGGCGCAGGCGCGCGGCGTCCTTGGCGAGGAACTGCGCGAACTCCGGCGCGTCGAGATAGGCCGCCGGCGAGCGCAGCTTCTCCATGGCGTTCTTGAACTCCTGGGACGCCACGCCCTGGCGAATCGCGTTGCGCAGCGTCGTCAGCACCGGCTGCGGCGTCCCGGCCGGCGCGAACATCCCCGACCAGACGTAGTACTCGATGTCGTAGCCGATCTCCTGCAGCGTCGGCACGTCCGGGAAGGCCGGATGGCGCTTCGCGCCGAACGTGGCGAGCGGGCGCAGCTTCTGCGCGGAGACCTGCGCGCCCGCCATGGCGGGCGGCGAGGCCCACATGGCGGCGCTGCCGCCGAGGACGAGCGCCATGGTGGGTCCGCCGCCGACCGCCGGCAGGCCGCGCATCTTGAGGCCGGCGACGTTCAGGAACATTTCCATCGGCAGGTGCGACGGGCCGTAGAGGCCCGAATGCGAGAACACGATGTCGTCCGGGCGCTTCTTCGCGTCGTCGACGAGCTCCTTCACCGACTTCCACGCCTTGTCGGCGCCGACCACGAGCACCGGCGGGTCGGCGACGAGCAGCGCCAGCGGCGCGAGCTGGTCCATGGTGTATTGCGGCTTGCGGCCGAAGAGCTCGTCGACCATCGGCAGCGCGTGCACCGACACCAGCGTCACCAGGATCGTGTAGCCGTCGGGCGCCGCGGTGGCGACGGCGCGGTGGCCGATGGCGCCGGAAGCGCCCGGCCGGTTGATGACCACCACCGGCTGCTTGAGAATCTGCGACATCGCCACGGCGAGCGGGCGCGCCGAGAGGTCGGCCTGCCCGCCCGGCGGGAACGGCACGACAATGCTGATCGGCTTGCTGGGAAAGGGGGCCTGCGCATGAGCGAGCAACGGAAACAGCGCGAGCAGCGCTGCGCGACGCAATAGGGCGAACATGTCTTCCTCCTCAACAGCATGCTAGAGTCGTCGGCGCTGCAAGGTCAATCCTGATTTGAAAAACCGCCATAACGTCCGGGAAGACCTGGCCCGCGTCTGCCGCGTGCTCGCGCGCCACGAGATGATCGATCTCTGGGGCCACTCGAGCCTGCGCATTCCGGGAAGCGAGCTCGTCCTCGTCACGCCCCGCTTCACAAGAAAGGTTCTCCCTCGAACCCTCGCCGCCGGCGACCTGCTGGTATGCGACGCGTCCGGGCGCATCGTCGAGGGAGCGGGCGAGCTGCCGCGGCAATTCGGCGTCGACCTTGCCCTGTACCGCGAGAACGAAAAGCGCCGGGCCTGCATCTTCGCCGCGCCGCGCTACGCGATGGCCGCCGCGATCGCCGGCTACGCGCTGAAGCCGCTCACGCACATGGAGTCGGCAACGGCTTATGACCTGGAAGTCTGCCCAGACGATAAGCTCGCGCGAGCGGTCGCGCGTGCAAGCGCAGTGCAGCAGCCGGGCATCGGCGCGTGGGCGGCAGGCGCTGACATCTTCGATTGCCTGACCACGCTCTATCAACTCGAGTACCTGGCGCAGGCGAACGCGGTGGTGGCCGGCGAAAAGGACATGCGCACGGTGGCGCGCGAGGATTCGGACAAGCTCTGGCGCCAGTTCGCGGGGCACCACCACTACCACGAGTTTTTCGCCTCCCTCGACCCCGGGCCGCTGTCGCATCCATTCACGCGCTTTTCGCAGGATCACGATCTTCTAAAGGCGAAAATCGCTCTTAGCTGCCGCGCGCTGTGGGAGCGCGATACGCTGGTCGCTTTCCTCGAGCACATCAGCCACCGGCTGCCGGGCGGGCGCTTTCTCATCAGCGCGTCGAAGAATTTCGGCGACATCGGGCCCGAAGACCTGTGCCTGCTCGACATGGAGGCGAACTCGATCGAGGGCCCGCGCCCGCCGGGATTCAAGTGGTTCCACGCGCAGTTGCTGCGTGAGCGCCAGGACGTGCAGGCGGTCGTCCATACGCACGACCTCTACGGGCGCGCCTATGCGCTCAGCCCGCGCAAGCTCGCGCCGTCCTACCGCGTGGGGCTCGACGTCGCGACCCGGCGGCTGCCGATGTATTCGCGCTGCGACCTGATCGTGGATCCAGAAGTGCGCCGTGCGACGCTCGACGCGCTGGGCACCGCGCCGCTGGTGCACGAGATCGGCCACGGCACCGACTTCGTCGCCGACACGCTCGAGCGCGCGACCGTGGACGCGATACAGCGCGAGGCCTTTCTCGCCATGGACCATCTTGCGCGGCAGTTCGGCGCGCCGAAGCCCCTGCCCGCGCGGCTGCTGGAGGAGCTGCGCGCAGCCGAGCCAGCGGCCGAAGACTGGTGGTGGTTCTATACCGGCGAAGTCGGCGCGCCGCGCCGCAGCGCCGGAGGCCTTTCGAACCGATGAGGAGACCGCTATGAGCAAATCCGCGCTGGAACCGATCGCGGCCGAATTGCAGGCCGTCCCGCTGAGCGACGCCGAGGTGGCGCGCGCCGTCGCGCTCACCGGCCCCACCAACCAGAGGGTGCGCGAGGTCGCCGATGCGCGGCTGCGCTTCGAGGACGAGCCCGCGCTCTACCTCGCGTGCCTGCGCGACGAGGCGGACGACCGATGAACGAGAACGAGATGATGTCGCTCGAGCTTGCCGAAGCCGCCGAGGCGCTGGCGCGCGGCGAAGTGACCTCCGTCGAGCTCACGCAGGCGGCGATCGCGCGCGCAAGGCACCTCGGTCCGAAGCTCAACTGCTTCGCGCTGCTCGACGCCGCCGACGCGTTGCGCGAGGCCGAGAAGGCCGACGGCGAGCGCAAGGACCGGAAGGCCGCCGGGCCGCTGCACGGCGTGCCGCTCGCGCACAAGGACCTCTTCTACCGCGCGGGCAAGATCGTCGCCTGCGGCTCGAAGATCCGGAAGGATTTCGTGCCCGAGACCACCGCGACAGTGCTCGAGCGCCTTTCGGCGGCCGGCGCCGTCAATGTCGGCGCGCTGCACATGGCCGAATTCGCCTTCAGCCCGACGGGCTTCAACGAGCACTACGGACACGCGCGCAATCCCTGGAACCCCGAGCATGTCCCCGGCGGCTCCTCGAGCGGCTCGGGCGCCGCGGTCGCCGCGCGCATCGTCTTCGGCTCGCTCGGCACGGATACCGGCGGGTCGCTGCGCCACCCGGCGGCGATGTGCGGGCTCACGGGGCTCAAGCCCACCCTCACGCGCGTGAGCCGTGCCGGCGTGATGCCGCTTTCGCATTCGCTCGACTGCGTCGGGCCGCTCGCGCGCTCGGCGCGCGATTGCGCGCGCCTGCTCGAGGTGATCGCCGGCGCCGACCGCGCCGATCCGACCTCCTCCGCGCGCCCGGTGCCGCACTACGAGGCGCTGCTCGCCGGCGGCGCGCGCGGCCTGCGCATCGGCGTGCCGCGCAGCTACTACTACGAGGCGGTGTCCGCCGAGATCAAGAAGGCGCTCGACGAGTCCCTCGAGGCGCTGCGCGGCCTCGGCGCGCGGGTGGCGCCGGTCGACGTGCCCGACATGAACTTCATCAACAGCCTGGCGCACGTGCTCATGTCGGTCGAGGCGGCGACGATCCATCGCAAATGGCTCGAGAGGCAGCGCGAGGACTACGCCGACCAGGTGCGCGCCCGCATCGAGCCGGGGCTCTTCTATCCGGCGACGCGCTACTGCGAAGCGCTCGCGATGCGCGCCACGCTCACGAAGGAATACATCGACACCGCCCTCCAGGACGTCGACGTGCTGCACATTCCCGCCATCCCGGTCCCGGTGCCGACCATCGAGGAGACGACGCGCGGCCACCCGACCGACGTCGGGCGCGTGATCGGCCTGATGGGTCACTGCACGCGCGGCATCAACTACCTCGGGCTTCCTTCGGTCAGCGTGCCCGCGGGCTTCGATACGAAAGGGCTGCCGGTCGCGTTCCAGCTCGTGGGGCGGCCGTTTGCCGAAGCGAAGCTGCTGCGCGCCGCGCACGCCTACCAGCAGGTCACCGACTGGCACCGGCGCTCGCCGGCGCTCGCTTCGCCGAGCTAGCTCAAACCCGTTCCAGAATGTGGCAGCCGCGAATTCGGTCCAGTAGATAGATGAGCCCGCGGCTGTCTACCGTAACGTCGTTGCTTTGCACACGTGCTTTGTCGCCCAAACCGGGGGCAGGGTCGGGCAGGTACCACGCGACTTCCTTGGGCGCATGCGGATTCGCGAAATCGAGGACCCGCACTCCATAAGCGAACCAGGCGACTGGCACTTCCGTGCCGGTGATTACCTCGCACGGTTGGTGGACCCCGGTGAATTCGGGCTGAGCGGTGCCGTCGATGCCTTCGATTTGATAGCTGGCGAAGGGCACCGGTTGCTTTTCATCCGTGATGTCGTAAACCCAGAGGAATGCCGGGTAAAAATCGCGTGCACGGCCCGCGTCTTCGCTCGCCACGAGCATGATGCGCCTATTCCGGATCGCGAACGGAAAAACCAGGCAGGTGTGCGTGGGCCAAGGAAAAGCGGGATACGTGTTAAAGGACGACACCAGCTTCGGTTTCGATAAATCCTCGATGTCCAGGATAACGAAGCCTCCGTGCCAATAGCTCGTGTAGAGCCGGTTCTCCAACCGTAAGGGGTGATGGCAGCGCTGGTCGGTGCCCTTCCATGCCGGCTTTTCGCCGCCATCTGTCCACTGCCCCGGCATCCACCAGCGGCCGACCTCCACTGGCTTCGCCGGGTTCACGAGATCGAGAATCACGACGATGTTGCCGACATACCCTTTCACGGTGGGCGAGATGTAAGCGTAGCGCCCGTCGAAATCGAAGCGGTGCACGCCCCTGCCGTCGGTTTCCCAGTTGGTGATGAACTTGGGCCTGCCGCGCTTCGACACATCATAGATCCCCAAGCCGCCTTTGAAGTCGGCCGGGGCGCCCGCTTGGAAGGGATTGCGCTCCCGGTTGATCACCATGATGTCGTTTTCCACGCGCACCTTGTGCGAATGGGTCCCAACAAACATACCGAGCCGGGCGAGCTCTTTCGGCTTGCGCGGATCACTCACGTCGACGACCAGCGTGCCATCGGGCGCGCTCATGTTTCCGATGTAGGCGACGTCGTTCTTCACGACCACCTGGCCGCCGCCAGAGCAATCGATGTAGCCGACCTCGCGAAGCCCCTTCCCTTTGGCCATTAATCGACCTTGGCGCCGGAGATTTTGACGAGCTTCGCGCCCTGTGCGATGTCTGCATGCAGGAAGCGCGTGAACTCCTGCCTGGTCGTCACCATCGGCTGAGCGCCCTGCTTGCGCCAGAACTCGCGGCTCTCGGGCCTGGAGAGCACCTTGTTGATCTCGCTGTGAAGCTTTTCGATGATGGGCGTCGGCGTGCCCTTCGGCGCCATCAGGCCGATGAAAATCGTGCTCTCGAATCCAGGCAAGCCAGCCTCGTCCACAGTCGGCACATCCGGTAGCGCCGAAGAGCGCGCCTTGGCTGTGGTCGCCAGGGCTCGCACCTTTCCACCGCGGACGAGCTCGACCCCAGCGGGCAGCGCATCGAACATCATTTCGACGTGGCCGCCGACAAGGTCCGTGCGGGCGGCTGCCGCCGTCTTGTAAGGCACGTGCGTTACGGAAACCCCGGCCATGGTCTTGAACAGCTCGCCAGCCATGTGATACGCGGAGCCATTGCCGGAGGAGGCGTAGTTCATGGCACCAGGTTTGGACTTCGCCAACTGAATGAACTCGCGAACGTTCTTAGCGGCGAGACCGTTCGTCACCATCATCACCATCTCGGTGTAGTTCAGCGACGCTACCGGGTCGAGGTCCCGCATCAGCTCGTATTGCCGGTTCGGAATGAGCGACTCGTTCACGGTATGGCTGCTCGAGATCTGGAGCAGCGTGTAGCCATCGGCCGGTGCCTTTGCGGCGGCCGCGGCGGCGACGACGCCGTTCGCGCCCGGGCGGTTCTCCACAATGAACGGCCGGCTGAGAGTGGCCTGCAGCTCCTGCGCGACGAACCGCGCCGTAAGATCGCCGGGTCCGCCGGGCGAGAATGGAACGATGATCTTCACGGCACGGCTTGGATAGTCTTGGGCCGCTGCGCCTACGGATGCCAGGGCTCCAAGAACGATGGAGACAATTGCGGTTCGTGTTTTCATGTCAGTCCTCCTTTGCGTTTCTTGCGTCAATCCATCTGTGACCGACCCGGTACGCGGGTGCGGATGCGGTAAAGCGAAGTGGACGCGGTGATGTATAGACTGCGCCGATCCGCATCCCCCCAGGCGAAATTAGCCGTGTATTCCGGAACCCGGATGACGCCGAGGCAGGTGCCCCCCGGCTCGAACACATGGATGCCACCCGGCCCGCAGGAATACAGGTTCGACTGCGAGTCGATTTTCATTCCATCGGGACCACCGTCGCCTTCGCCGACGGTCCTCGCCCACTCCTTGCCGTTTGCCAGCGTGCCATCCTGCCTCATGTCGAAAACGCGGATGTGCTGTTTCTCCGTGTCGTTGACGAATAGGCGCTTGCCATCGGCCGAGAAGCACAGCCCGTTCGGCTGGCCGAAGTCGTCGGCGAGGAGCTCGAGCGCGCCTGTATCGGGCTGCAGGCGATAGACCCCGCGGAATGCGAGCTCGCATTCCCGCGGCCTGCCGTAGTACTCGGCACGGCCATACGTCGGGTCGGTGAAGTAGATTGAGCCGTCCGAGCGCACCACCACGTCATTCGGGCTGTTGAGTTCCTTGCCCCTGTAATGGCTCGCGAGAACGGTAATACGCCCATCGGCCTCAGTTCGCGTAAGCCGGCTGGTGGAGTGCTCGCAAGCGAGCAGCCGTCCCTGAAGATCCCACGCCAGACCATTGCTCTGGTTGGAAGGCTTGCGAAAGGTGCTTACACCCTCACGGGGACTCCACTTGCGTAAGTGGTCGCCCGGCATGTCACTGAACAGCAGATATTGGTCGCGCGTATGCCAGAGAGGCCCTTCCGTGAACAGAAAGCCTGTAGCGACCTTCTCGAAGGATATGCTCTGGCCTACAACCTCCACGAATCGCGAATCGCGGATCTCCGATGACATAGCGGCGGCCCCTACTTCTTCTGCATCTGGCTGACGCGAGTCGAGCCCACGTACCAGTTATCGTGACTCACGTCCTCGAACACGACCCAGATCACTTCCTTCGGCAACTGCGCGACCTCGCTGATCGCCGCGGTGACGCGCCTGGCGATCTCGTCCTTTCGCTCTTCCGAGTGGCCTTTAAGGATGCGGATGTTTACGAACGGCATGATGGTCTCCTCCTTGAATGGTTCAGGTTCAGGTTCAGGCTCCGCCTGAAACAGTAAGCAGTGCGCAGGTCACAAAGGACGACTTAGGCGATAAGAGCCATAGCACGGCCTCGGCCACCTCTTCGGGCCGACCAGGGCGCTTCATCGGCGCAGACTGCGCAGCGCGTTGCAGCTTTTCTTTGCCGCCGTATGCGTCGTGAAACTCAGTGTCGACATAACCAGGGAGCACAGCGTTCACGCGTATGTTCTGTGGCGCCAGCTCCCTGCCAAGCCCGAGCGTAAAGGCATTGATGGCGCCCTTGCTTGCGCCGTACGCGACTCGGCCTTCGCCTCCTCCGCGCATCCCGGCCATCGAGGAGACGTTGACGATGGCGCCGCCCTTGCCGCCGGCCTTGATCGACATCCGCTGCACGGCTTCCCGGCAGCAGAGAAAGTATCCCGTGATGTTCGTCGCCCACAGCTCGGCGAGCTTCTCCGGCATGATTTCATCGATACGCCATTCGCCGCCGAGTACGCCGGCGTTGTTGACGAGCGCAGTTACGCGCCCCAGCTCTCGGTCCACGGTACGGAACATCGCTGCGACGTCGGCTTCGCGACCGATGTCTGCTCGCACAGCGATCGCCCTCGTGCCGTCGGACCTTAGTCGACCGACAAGCTCTTGGGCCTTGTCTTCATTGTGCAAGTAGCTAATGCAGACCTTCGCCCCCTCCGCCGCCAATCGGCTCGCGACGGCTCTCCCGATCCCGCCGCTGCCTCCCGAAACGACGGCGACCTCGTCCTTCATCAATAGGTGGCCCTGCCGCCCGAAATGTCGAACACAGCTCCGGTAGAGAATGAGCAATCCTGGCTCGCCAACCAGCACACCAGCGCGGCGATCTCATCGACGTTTACGAAACGATTCATCGGGATCTTCGACAGCATGTATTGGATGTGGCTTTCGGTCATCTGCTCGAAGATGGCTGTCTTCGCGGCCGCCGGCGTCACGCAGTTCACCAGGACGCCGCTTAATGCGAGTTCCTTGCCGAGCGACTTGGTGAGCGAAATGACCCCCGCTTTAGATGCGGAGTATGCAACCGCGTTGGGATTACCTTCCTTGCCGGCGATCGAGGCGATGTTTACGATTCTTCCGTAGCCTGCTTTCACCATGTGCGGCGCTACGGCGCGGCAGCAGAGGAACTGGCTTGTCAGGTTGACCCGTAAAACGCGATCCCACTCCTCGATTGGGTAGTCCACCGTCGGCGTGTTCATGCCCGCCACGCCGGCGTTGTTCACCAGCACGTCTATCTTGCCCAGCTCCTTGAGCGCTTCCCGCGTAGCCGCCTCCACAGAGGACGGATCCGCTACGTCTACCCGCGGCGAACCGTCGAGGTCCCATATCTGAACGCGGGCGCCAGACGCTCTCAGGCGGTCGACGATTGCAGCACCGATGCCTTGGGCACCTCCCGTGACGACCGCGCTGCGGCCGGTGAAATCGAGCTGGTTCATGAAAGAACATGGTGCGCCCCGGGCCCGATTAAGTGCAATTCAAATGATCTAGAATCTGCTTTCGATTTTCTTAAGCTCATCCCATGCTCAAGCTGCAGCAGCTCAGGCAGTTCGTTATTGCGGCCTCCACCGGCAGCTTGAAGAACGCCGCCACGAGCACCTTTCGGTCCCAGGCGGCCGTTTCCATAGCAATGCGCGAACTGGAGAACCAGATTGGAGGAAACCTGCTCGAGCGCGGGCGGCGTGGCAAATTCACGGCATTGGCGGAAACGCTGCTTCCGCAGTTCCAGGAGCTTCTCGCGCTCCATGACCGCATCGTCGGCCAAGCGAGGCAGCTGGCCAAAGGCGAACACGGATCTATCTCCATGGCGGTGGCGCCGTTCATCGCGGAACAGTGGCTGCCAAACATCATTGCCCGCTTCGCGCAACTACATCCGGGCGTGCGCATCCGTACGATCGAGGAGCGTTCCAGCAATATCCGCAGCCTAGTGGCGGATGGAACGGTAAATATCGGCGTCGCCGGACTTCTTGTGGGGGACCCGAAGCTCAACGTCAAGCAGGTCGCGACCGACTCTTACGGCGTGCTGTGCAGCGCAGATCACCCCTTAGCGCGGAAGAGGACCGCGTCGTGGACATCACTGCGCGGCGAAAAGCTGATTGGAAGCGACGCCTTCGAGGTCCTCGTCGCCGCAGGCCTCGCGGACCTCGACCCGCCCGAGCTCGTCATTACCAGTCGGGCGCCGCTTCTTGCATGCGTGCGGATGAACCTTGGCGTGACCATCCTTCCGATGCTGACACGCCCCATACCGTCCGACGGGCTCGCCTTTGTGCCACTGGTTCGGCCAAAGCTATCGCGAACACTTGCCATACTGACGCGCGGTCCCGAATCGCTTCTCCCGGCGGGCTTGCGACTGGAGGCGATGCTCTTCGATTCGCTGCGCGAATACGCCCTCCGCAGAGGAGCGTTGCCCGCCAATTGAAATTCGGTTAAACGGCGCCGACCGTCGCCAAATCCCGACGGTCGGCCGATCGAAATCGCTTAATACCGCGCAGGTATCGTTGCGCCCTGATAATTTTTTCAGGGAGCAACCGCATGCGCATTCACCCGTTGATGGCGGGCGCCGCCGCGAGCGTGATCGTGCTTTCCGGCGTGGGCGTTGCCGCAATGACCGGTGTCCGAGCGCCACGCGCGCACCAAGCAGCGCTACGCCGTCCAGGTGCGCATGAACGACGGCAGCATCAAGACCGTCACCGTCGACGAGCCGCCCGCCTGGAAGAACGGCGACCGGGTGCGCGTGCAGAACGGGAAGTTACTTCCTCAAAAGGCCTAGCCGCTGTTGCGCAGGCCGGCGGCGATGCCGTTGATGGTGAGGTGGATCGCGCGCACCGTGCGCGGCACGGTGTCGCCGGCGCGGTAGCGGCGCAGCAGCCCGACCTGGATGTGGTTCAGCGCGTCCAGGTAGGCGAAGCGGTTGCGGATCGAGCGGGCGAGCGTCGGGTTGTCGGCGAGGAACTCGCTCGCGCCCGTGATCGCGAATAGCTGGTCTCTGGACGCCTTCCACTCCTCGGCGATGCGCGGGAATATCGCCTCCCGAAGCAACCCGTTCGGGACCAGCTCGGCGTAGCGCTGCGCGATGCCGAGATCGGTCTTGGCGAGCACCATGTCGAGGTTGGAGAGCATGGCGCGGAAGAAGGGCCAGTCGCGATACATGGCGCGCAGCTCCTCCAATGTGCCTCTCCTGCCGTCCAGCCATGCGGAAACCGCGGCGCCGAACCCGTACCACGCGGGCAGCATGACGCGGCACTGGCTCCAGCTGAACACCCACGGAATCGCGCGCAGGTCTTCGAGGCGCCACGAATCCCGGCGCGCGGCCGGCCGGCTGCCGATATTGAGGCTCGCGATCTCGGAGAACGGCGTCGCGGCGCGGAAGTAGTCCATGAAGCCGGGCGCGTGCACCAGGCCGCGGTAAGCGGCGAGCGCGAGATCCGACAGGCCCTCCAGGATCTCGGCGTGGCGCGCGTGGCCGTCGGCGGTGGCCGTCCCGAAGCTCGCTTGCAGCGTCGCCGCGGCGAGGATCTCCAGGTTGTGCCGGCCGTTCTCCGGGTCGGCGTACTTGCTCGCGATCACCTCGCCCTGCTCGGTCAGGCGCAGCGCCCCGTCCACGCTTCCCGGCGGCTGCGAGAGCACCGCCTCGTAGCTCGGGCCGCCGCCGCGCCCCACCGTGCCGCCGCGGCCGTGGAACAGCCGAAGGCGCACGCCGTGCTCGCGGCACGCGCGCGCGAGATCCAGGGTCGCCTTGTACAGCGTCCAGCTCGAGGACACGTAGCCGCCGTCCTTGTTGCTGTCCGAGTAGCCGAGCATCACCTCCTGCTCGTCGCCGCGCGCGCGCACCCAGCCGCGATAAAGCGGCTGCGCCAGCGCGGCGCGCATCGTCTCGCCGCAGCGCGCGAGGTCGTCGATCGACTCGAACAGCGGGATCACGTCGAGATCCAGGGTGCCGGCGCGCAAGAGGCCCGCCTCGCGCAGCAGCAGGCCGACTTCGAGCAGGTCGGAGACCGATTCGCAATGCGAGATCACGTACTTCGACACCGAGGCGGCGCCGAAGCGGCGCTGCGAGCGCGCCGCGGTGGCGACGACCTCGAGCTCGCTTCGCGCGAACGCCGAATAGTCGGCGTGCGGCACGCGCAGCAGCCTCGGACTTTGCAGCTCTTTTTGAAGAAGCGCGACGCGCCCGCGTTCGTCCAACGATTCGTATTTGTCCTGCACCCCCGCGCGCTCGAGAAGCTCGGCGACGACCGCCGCGTGCGCGTCCGAGTGCTGGCGCAGGTCGATGGGCGCGAGATGAAATCCGAAAAGGCTCGCTTTCCTGCGCAGCGCGCGCAGCCGCCCCTTGCCGAGCAGCCCCGCGCCCTGCTCTTCCAGCCCGCGCGCGAGCACCTCGAGCTCGGCGGCGAACTCCGCCGCCGACGCGTAGGGCGGCAGCGCGGCGACCGGCGCGGGCGCCGCGTGCAGGCCGACGAGCGCTTGCGCGGTGGCGGCGAGCCGCGCGTAAACGCCGGAGAGCGCGCGCCGGTACGGCTCCTCCTGCCGGTAGGGCGAGGCATCGCCCGAGCGCTCCGCGAGCTCGACCACTGCGCGCGGCGTGGCCATCAACCGCGCCGCCATGCTGAGCTCCTTGCCGAGCGCGTTGGCCTCCTCGAGGTAGTGGCCGAGGATCATGCGCGCCTGCTGCGACACCGCGATCTCGAGCGTCTCGGCAGTCACGTTCGGGTTGCCGTCGCGGTCGCCGCCCACCCAGGTGCCGACGGTGAGGAAGGCCGGCAGCCACGGCTCGCGCTCGAGCCGAAAGCGCAGGCGCAGCACCTCTTCGAGATCCGCGTACAGGCGCGGCAGCTGCTGGATGAAGGTCAGGCGGAAGTACGCGAGCGCGTTGCCGATCTCGTCGGCGACGTCGAGCTTCACCAGCCGCAGCATCGCGGTAAGCCACAAGCGCAGCACCTCGGCGTGCAGCGCCTCGTCGCGCTCGGGCGCAGGCGGCTGCGCAATGAGCCGCGCGATCTCGCGCTCGGAGTCGAGGATGCTCTGGCGCTGCACCTCGGTCGGATGCGCGGTCAGCACCGGGCTCACGCGCGCGCGCTCGAACCAGGCGAGGACTTCCTCCTTTCCCGCATGCGCGCCGACCTGCTCGAGCGCATGGGCGAAGCTCCCCGGCCGCCGCGGCGAGCCCGCTTCGGCGTGCGCCTGGCGGCGCCGGTTCTGATGCGCGTCCTCCGCGATGTTGAGCAGGTGCGAGAAGTAGCTGAACGCGCGCACCACGTGCATCGTCTCGTCCACCGAAAGCGCGTCGAGCTGCGCCTCGAGCTCGGCCTTCACCACCGCCGCTTCGCCTGCGAGCTGCGGATCGGACTCGCTGCGCCGGAAGCGCACCGCGGTCTGGCGGATCGTCTCGATGCGGCTGCGGAGCTTCTCGCCCACCTGCTCGCCGATCACGTCGCCGAGCAGGCGCCCGAGCAGGCGCCGGTCCTCGCGCAGCAGCTGCTCCTTTTCCTCGCCTGCCGGTGATACAGTCGCGCGATCGTTCATGCCCGGACAGAACAATAGAACAAAGGAGGCGAAATGAAGCTCGGCATGTTCATCGCGATCGCGCTGGTCGCCGCATGGCTGGCCCTCTGGGCGCTCGACATCGGAATTCTCGTCTATTCCTCCGACACCGGCGTGCTGCGCACGCGCGATTGCCGCTACCTGGTCGGCGTCACGATCGAAAAGAAATTCGCCCCGCTGTCGCAGCGCTGCCCCATGCTATCCCGCTGAAGCAAGGGGATAATGTCCTGATTACCGAACGACAGGAGATTGCCATGGCCAACCGTGAGCAACGCGGCAACCGCGAAAAGAAGAAACCGAAGCAGCCGAAAGGTCCGGTGCCGCAGCCGCAGCCCTGGCGTGCCCCCGCCAAGTAGCCGGCGACCGCAAAGGAGAAAACGTATGCCCGCCTCACTCAGCGGCAGCTGCCTCTGCGGCGCCATCCGTTACACGATCGACCTCCCGGTCACGGAGCTGCGCGCCTGCCACTGCACGCACTGCCAGAAAGCCTCCGGCGCGGGCGGCAGCGTCAATGCGGTGGTGCCGAGCGCCGCGTTCAAGATCACGCAGGGAACCCCAAAGCGCTTCGATTCCAAGGCCGACAGCGGCCGCACGCTGCACCGCTATTTCTGCGGCGACTGCGGCTCGGCGATCTACAGCCAGCGCGAAACCACGCCTGAAACGAAAGTGGTGAGAGCCGGCACGCTCGACAACGCCGGCCCGATGAAGATCACCGCCGACATCTGGACCAAAAGCGCGCCTTCCTGGGTGTACCTCGATCCCGCGAGCAAGCAGTTTCCCGGGCAACCCACCTAAAGGAACCTACCGTGGCTGACCCGCAGATGGTCGATCCGCACGACGTGGTGATGACCGGCGAGAACTCGTTCATCCGCCTGTCGAACGACGGCGGCACCACCCTCGTCGACCGCGTGAGCCATTGGCGCGTGCTGTGGTCGCCTGCCGGCCAGGGCCACGCGATGTTCATCGAGACGCCGCTCGTCGGCAAAGGCTGCCGCATCTACTCGGACAACGCCGGCATGGCGCGCTACCTGCAGCGCACCATCGAGCCCCTGCTCTACAGGGAGTTCGGCGACCCGTCGCTGCCGATCATCGACGCGGAGTTCCGGCGCACCGGCAACTCGCTGAGCACCGTGGAAGAGCGCATCGTCTCGAGCGACGAGGAGATCGTGCTCAGCTGGTGGGACCTCATGGCGCCGTTCATCCTCACCATGCCGCCCGGCGCGATGAACCGCCCGCTCGGCGTCTACAGCACCTTCCTGCCCGCCCGCAGTGCACAACTGGACGTGAACGGAGAGTTCGCCACCGCGAAGGTGTTTCCGCAGGAGCGCTTCGGCAAGCCGTCTTCGAGCTGCTGCCTCGCCTGGTCGGAGAGCTGGACCCGGCCGAAATAGGGACAGACCCCATTTCAAGGGAAATGGGGTCTGTCCCTATTTTCTTTGATACGCTGGCGCAGGCTTATACCAGGGAGACGGCGATGAGCAATCAGAAGCGCAGGGACATTCTCAAGGTCGGAGCGATCGGGGCAGCGGCCGCGGGCCTCGGCTTCCCATCGATCATCCGTGCGCAGCCGAAGGAGATCGTGATCCTCGGGCTGTGGGACCAGACCGGCGCGTTCGCCGACGTCGGCCCGCTCAACGACCGCGGCATGCGCATGGCGCTCGAGGAGCGCGGCATGAAGGTGCTCGGCAAGCCCATCAAGTACATCACGCGCGACGGCGCCACGCAGGCCGGGACCTCGACGCGGCGCGCCGAGGAGGCGATCGACGGCGAGGGCGCGCGCTTCATGATCGGCCCGTGGTCCTCGGGCGTGGCGCTCGCGGTGTCGGAAGTCGCGAAGCGCAAGAAAGTGGTCCATCTCTTCAGCGGCGGCACCGAGGACATCTCGGGCTCGCGCTGCCACCGCTACTCGTTCCAGTGGGCGGCCAGCCCCTACACCGCGGCGAAGACCGTAGTGGACAACTTCATGAAGGCGAACCCCAAGGCCAAGCGCTGGCACCTGCTGGTCGCCGACTACGCCTTCGGCTGGTCGGTGGAGAAGTACATCAAGGAGGTCGGCAAGGCGCACGGCATCGAGTTCGTCGGCGCCGACCGCCATCCGCTCGGCGAGCGCGAGTTCTCCAACTACGTGCAGAAGGCCGCGGCCAACCGGCCCGACGCGGTGGCGATGATCAACTTCGGCGGCGACGCGGTCGCCGGCGCGCGCGAGATCTTCAACTTCGGCCTCACGCCGAAGGTGCCGCTCATCATGTCGTGGTCCTCCGGCGTCGAGGAGCTGATCCAGCTCTCGCCCGAGATCCGCGAGAACATGTGGGTCGGCACGAACTTCTACTACACCGCCGACACGCCGGTGGCGAAGGCGTTCGTGAAGAGCTACCAGGCGAAGTTCAAGACGCCGCCGGGCTACGCGCCTTCCGCGGCCTACTCGATGACGCGCATGCTGCTCGCCGCCTTCGACAAGGCCAAGTCGGACGACGTGCAGGCGGTCATCAAGGCGCTCGAGGGGCTGGAGGTCAACGACCTGCTCGGCAAGATGCGGGTGGACGGGGCGACGCACCAGACCCTGCGCCCGTACTTCTTCCTGCGCTGCAAGCCGAAGAAGGCGATGAAGCACGACCTGGACCTCGCCGACATCGTCGCCACGGGAGACACGCCGCTGCCGAAGCAATACGCGGCCTGCAAGGACATCGGCGGCTTCTAGTCCTTGAATCTTCTCCTCGGCCAGATCCTCAACGGGATCGCGACCGGGATGCTGTATGCCCTGATGGGCCTGGGCCTGTCGCTCATCACGGGCATTCTCAACATCCCCAACTTCGCCCACGGCGCGCTCTTCGCCGTGGGCGCGTACCTGCTGGTTTCCGCCGTCGGGATCCTCGGCAACTTCTGGCTCGGGTTGATCGTGGCGCCGCTCGGCGTCGCGCTGCTTGGGCTGCTGATCGAATGGGCCGGCGTGCGCAGGCTCTACGCGGCCGGGCACGACTACCAGCTGCTCTTCACTTTCGGCCTCGCGCTGATCCTGAACGAGCTCATCATCGTGATCTGGGGGCCGGTGGGGATCAGCCACCTGCCGCCGGCGCTGCTGCGCGGCGGCGTCGATCTCGGCTTCACCTTCTATCCCAAGTACCGCCTGTTCGTGATGGTGATGGCCGGGCTGCTGGTGGTGGCGACCTGGCTCTTCCTGGAGAAGACGCGCTACGGCGCGATCATGCGCGCCGGCATCGAGAACAAGGAGATGGTGTCGCTGCTCGGCATCGACATCCACAAGCTCTTCACCGTGGCCTTCGCGTTGGGGGCGTATCTGGCGGGAATCGCCGGCGCGCTCACCGCTCCGATCCGCGGCCTCTCGCCGGGCATGGGCGTGGACATGCTCGGCATCGCGTTCGTCGTGGTGGCGCTCGGCGGCCTCGGCAACCTCCTCGGCGCGATCGCCGCGGGACTGCTCATCGGCGTGGCGCAGGCGGTGGTCGCGGCGTACTGGACCGAGGCGTCGACCGCGGTGATCTTCGCGGTGATGGCCGCGGTGCTGCTGGTGCGGCCGCAGGGACTGTTCGGGATCCGATGAGAACGCTGATCCTCATCGCTCTTTCCATCCTCCTGTTGCCGCTGGTCGTGCGCCCGGCGATCGCCACCGAGATCTGGATCTTCGCCATCTTCGGCCTGGGGCTCAACCTGCTCCTCGGCTACACCGGCATGCTGTCCTTCGGCCAGTCGACCTTCTTCGGCTCGGCGGCGTACGTCGCCGGCTGGCTTCTCAAGCACTACGGCATCAACGTGCTCGCCGCGCTCGGCATCGGCGTCGGCGTCGGCGCGCTCTCGGCGCTGCTCGTGGGCTATCTCTGCGTGCAGCGCTCCGGGCTGTACTTCATCATGCTCACCTTCGCGCTGAACCAGCTCTTCTACTTCATCGCCTACCAGTGGACCACGGTCACCGGCGGCGAGGACGGCATGCCCGGGATCCCGCGCCCCGTGCTGCTCGGCCTGGATTTCCAGGACCCGCTGATGTACTACGCGTTCGTGGTGGTGCTCTTCCTGGCGTCGCTCTGGCTCATGAAGCGCATCGTCGAGTCGCCGCTCGGCAAGATCCTGCAGGCGATCCGCGAGAACGAGGTGCGCGCCGAGGCGGTCGGCTACCACGTGCCGCGCTTCAAGCTCCTCGCGTTCGTGCTGGCCGGCGCCTTCTCCGGGCTCGCCGGCGTGCTCTACGCCATGCTCTTCGGCATCGTGCCGCTCGAGGCGATCGGCTTCGTGTTCTCCGGCAACGTGGTGTTCGCCACCCTCATCGGCGGCTCGGGCTCGCTCTACGGGCCGATCATCGGCTCGTTCGTCTTCATCTGGCTCTCCGAGTCGGTGAGCACGATGTGGGCGCGCTGGCCGCTGCTGCTCGGCGTGGCCTTCGTGATCGTGGTGCTCTTCCTGCGCGGCGGCGTGGTGGAAGCCTGGACGCGGTTCTGGACATGGCGCTCCTCGAAACAGACCGGCTGAGCAAGTCCTTCGGCGCGCTCACCGCGGTGAACGCGGTGACGCTGCGCGTCGAGGCCGGCACGCTGCACTCGATCATCGGCCCGAACGGCGCCGGCAAGACCACGCTCTTCAACCTGCTCACCGGCACCTTCCCGCCTTCGTCCGGAAGAATTCTTCTCGATCAAAAGGAGATTACCGGCACGCCGGCCGCCCGGATCGCGCATCTCGGCCTCGCGCGCTCCTATCAGCGCACCACGGTGTTCCCGGCGTTCTCGCTCCTCGACAACGTCTGGGTCGCCGCCTTCGCCACCAGCCGATCCTGGAACGGATTGCTTTTCAGGCCTACGCACAAATATCCGGAGGTCCTGGAGCGCGCGCGCGCCGCGCTCGACGACGTGGGTCTGTTGAACAAGGCGAATCAGCTCGCCCGGGAGATCTCGCATGGCGAGCAGCGCCAGCTCGAGCTCGCCCTCGCGCTCGCCGCCGCGCCGCGCGTGCTGCTGCTCGACGAGCCGGCGGCCGGGCTCTCGCCCGACGAGACGCGCAAGATGGTCGCGCTGGTGCGCGCGCTCAAAGGGCGCTACACGATCGTGCTCATCGAGCACAAGATCGACATCATCATGAGCGTCTCGGACCGCATCTCGGTGATGCACTTCGGCAGCCTGATCGCCGAAGGCACGCCCGAAGAGATCCAGAAGAACCCCGAAGTGCGCCGCGCCTACCTCGGCGGAGTGGCGGCGTGATCCTCGACGTCAAGGGCATCGATACGTACTACGGCCTGGGCCATATCCTGCATGGCCTGTCGCTCAACGTGGCCGAAGGCGAAGTGGTCGCGCTGCTCGGCCGCAACGGCGCCGGCAAGACCACCACGCTGCGCAGCGTCACGGGCCTGACGCCGCCGAAGCGGGGCGAGATCCTCTACAAGGGCCGCAACATCGCCGGCATCGACGCCCACAAGGTGAGCCAGATGGGCATCGCGCTCGTGCCCGAGACGCGCGGCATCTTTTCCTACCTGAGCACCCGGGAGAATCTCGACATCGCGCGCCGCAAAGGCTCGCGCTGGCAGCTCGACGCGGTGCTCGAGCGCTTCCCGGCGCTGCGCGAGCGGCTCGACAGCAAGGGACGCTCGCTCTCCGGCGGCGAGCAGGAGATGCTCGCCATCGCGCGCGCGCTGGTGACCGGGCCGGACCTGCTGCTCCTCGACGAGCCGAGCCAGGGTCTCGCGCCGATCGTCGTCAACGCCGTCATCGATACGATCCGCGAGCTGAAGAACCAGCGCGTCAGCATGCTGCTCGTCGAGCAGAACGCGGAGATGGCGCTGCAGCTCGCCGACCGCGTCTACGTCATCGACCACGGCACCGTGGTCTTCGAGGGCACGCCCGCGCAGCTGCGCGCCGACCAGCAGGTCACCTCGACCTACCTCGGCGTCGGCGGCTAGCCGGTCGAGCCTTCGCTCGCCTGCCCGGTCGCCGCGCCCGCCGCCGACTGCTCGCTCGAACGCACCCGGTCAGTCGACCTTCGCGTCGTAGGTGTTGAAGCGCCCGGGCGCCACCACCTCGATCATCTCGAGGTCCCTGGAGTGCGCGAGCTCGCGGTGCTTGATGCGCGGCGGCTGGAAAAAGCACGAGCCCGCCTTCATCAGGATGGGCGGCTGGCCCGCGTACTGCATCTTCACCCAGCCCTTCAGCACGTAGGTGAACTGCACCTTGCAGTCGTGGTAGTGCCAGTCGCCGTGCGGCGCCTTGCCCGGCCGGGCGCGTATGACGTGGGTGTGAACCTTGCCCCCGGCGACCGCATCTCCGTCATGAAGACCGGCATCGTCGCCGGCACGCGCCACATCGCGGAGACCAGCCGCGAGGAGATCCTGCGGCTGATCGTGATGGGCCGCGAAGCCTTCGCCTAGCGCCTAGCCCTCCAGGCGCGCGCTCATGGTGATCTTGGCGTTGAGCAGGCGCGAGATCGGGCAGCCGCTCTTCGCGTTGTTCGCCGCCTTGTCGAAGGCCTCTTTGCTCGCGCCCGGCACCTTGGCGCTGACCTCGAGGTGCACCTCGGTGACCGTGAAGCCGGCATCAGTTTTCTCGAGCGTGACCTGGGCAGTCGTCGCGATGCGCTCGGCGTTGAGGTTCGCCGCGCCGAGCTGGCCCGAAAGGGCCATGGAAAAGCAGCCGGCGTGCGCCGCCGCGATCAGCTCTTCCGGATTGGTGCCGCGCTGCGACTCGAACCGTGTGCCGAACGAGTAAGGCGCCGAGGAGAGCACGCCGCTGTCCGGCGTGGACACCGTTCCCTTGCCATCCTTCAGCCCGCCTTGCCACACTGCCGATCCGTTGCGCTTCATCGAGGTCTCCTTGGCCTTTGGAAAAATCGCCAAGGCTACGCCCGCCGGCCCATGCCGTCGAGAGACCGGCGCTCCCCTCCGATTTGCAGACTGGAGGTAAAGCTGGCCATCTACCCCTCCAATTTGCGGATTGGAGGTAAAGTGCCCGCGCGTCTCCTGTTCCGGCGGCACGACCCGGTCGGCCAGGCGAAATACCAGGAGCTGAAGCAGCTCGCGCGCTCGCAAAAGCGCGTCTTGCGCGGCACGCCTGGAACCCTCAAGCAGCGCACCCAGTCCGGCAAGCGGTACTGGGTGCGCGAATATATTCGCGTCGACGGCCGCAAGGTCGACGAGTACCTCGGCCCCGAAAGGCGGGGCTGACGCTCGTTGGCGGTCACGCATACGGCGCGCTCCTGAACGAGCTGGGCGTCGTGGCGGCCGGATACAAGACCGAGGACATCGGCGTAGCGCGGGCAGCGCCGCTCGCCGTCGCGCTGCCGCATGGCATCACCTTCCAGCAGCTTCTCAAGGAATCGGGCCTTCCCTTCGTGCCGGTGCCGGGCATGCCTTCGCACCGGCCATCCGCGTCGTTCAAGCTTCCCGGCGCCGAGACGCTGGCCGTCGATCTTCTTGTACCGGGAAAGCGAGCCGGGGAAGTCGTCTCGGTCAAAGAGCTGCAAACTCATGCCCAGGCGGTTCCGCTGCTCGACTTTCTGATCGGAGAGCCGATCGACAGCGTCATACTGAGCCCGAATCAGGTCATACCGGTCAAACTGCCGTCACCCGAGCGCTTCGCGCTGCATAAGCTGTTCGCTTCGCAATCCAGGACGTTCGACCGCGATAAAGCGAGCAAGGACCTGGAGCAAGCGGCGACGCTGGCGGCCGTCGTGGAAGAGGAACTGCCCGGCAGGCTGAGCGAGGCGTTTCGGCGCATGCCGGCCGCAGGCAAGACGAGGACCAGGCGCGCGGCGCGCATCGCTGCGAAACGGCTGGAGGATGTTCACGCACAGGGCGCGGAAGCGCTGCTGAAGCTTGCAAGATAGAGTCTCGAATCACGCCGCAATGGAGAAACGAGCCCCATGACCACCGAACTGCTCCACGAAGTGCGCGACGGCGTCGCGTACGTCACCTTCAACCGCCCGCAGGCGAGGAACGCGCTCACCTTCGCGATGTACGAGCGCCTCGCCGAGATCTGCAACGGCGCGAACCAGGACCGCTCGATCAGGGCGATCCTCATCACCGGCGCGGGCGACAAGGCGTTCGCCGCGGGCACCGACATCTCGCAGTTCCGCGCCTTCGACAAGGCGCAGGACGCGCTCGACTACGAGGCGCGCATCGACCGCGTCATGACGGCGATCGAGCGCTGCCGCGTGCCGACCATCGCCGCGATACACGGCGCGTGCACCGGCGGCGGCGCGAGCATCGCCGCCTGCTGCGACCTGCGCATCGCCTCGCGCGACATGAAGTACGGCTTCCCGGTGGCGCGCACGCTGGGCAACTGCCTTTCGCTCGTGAGCTACGCGCGTCTTGTCTATCTGGTCGGCCCTTCGCTCGTGAAGGACATCGTGTTCCGCGCGCGCCTCGTCGAGGCGGACGAGGCGCTCGCCAGAGGCTTGGTAATGGAATTGACTGAAAACCAGGAAACCTTGATGCAGCGCGCCGGGGAGATCGCGCGCCAGGTCGCGAGCCATGCGCCGCTCACGCTGCAGGCGACCAAGGAGGCGCTGCTGCGCCTGCGGCCCGAGGTGAAGCACGGCGAAGGCAACGACCTCGTGCTCATGTGCTACATGAGCGAGGACTTCCGCGAAGGCATGGACGCGTTCCTCAACAAGAGGAAGCCCGCGTGGAAAGGCCGTTAAGTCGTTATGCGCATCTGATGACGCCGAGCGTTCCTGGTGCGCTTGGCGGCTTCAATCAGCACGGCGGCGGCGGCGCCTCGGCGAGCTTCGGGTCAATTGCGCGCAACCCGTTGGGCCAGGTGAGCTTCGTGAAGTCCACAGGCTGCGAGGTCAGGCCAGCGCCGCGCGCCCATTTGCTCAGGCTGCAGAAGTCCTGGTAGTACACCTTGTCGAGCGCGATCGGCCGGATGTTGGTTTCCCATTGGTCGCGCGTCGCCTTCTCGCTCAGGCTGTAGGTTTTCGCCGCGAAGGCGGCCACAGCGCGGAAATCGCTTTCCGCTTTTTGACGGCCCTTCATGATGGCGCGCAGGAAGCGCACCACCCTGTCGGCGCCGTCCGCCGAGTTGAGGAACTCCGGCCGCGCGCCCGCAACCAGGTAGCCCTGGATATAGCCGGTGGCGTCGGCGAGCTGATGCGCATCGTTCGCGCAGATTTCGAGGGTGCGCGAGCCGATCGGCTGCCAGATAAAGAAAGCCGAGATATCGCCCTTGCACAGCGCCGCGGGCAGGAGTTGGGTGTCGAGGTTCTTGACCGGCACGCTCTTCGGATCGACGCCGTTCTTGGCCAAGTATTCGGAGACAAACCAAGAGCCGGTCGACCCCACGCGCGTGGCCACCGTCTTGCCGACGAGGTCCTGCGGCTTGCGGATGTCCTTGCGTGCGATGACGACGTAGCTCTTGGCGTCGCGCTCGATCGCGGCGATGGTCTGGTACTGGCCCGGGTTGTTGAAGAAGTACTGCACGCTCGGGAGATCCCCGGTCATGACGATGTCACCCTGCCCGGTCCGGAACGTCTGGAACGCCGTGGTGCCGGAGGGAAAGACCCGGTAGTCGACCTCGAGGCCCTCCTGCTTGAAGTAGCCGTGCTCGAGCGCCATCCAGATGGCGTCGTTGTTGACGGACGGCTGGCCGAAGAGCGTGATCTTCTTCAGTGCCTGCGCGTGCGCCGTGCCTGCCGCCAGAAGTGCTGCGGCCAAAATGCCAGCAATTCGCCGTTTCATTACTCCTCCTCTTAGGTCAAGGCGATGTAGGACATGTAACGCGAGAGCATGCGATCGACCGCGATGCGGAACAGGCGGTCGAAGATGAATCCGATCACGCAGATCGTGAGTAACGCGACGAAGATACGGTTCGTCTGCAGCAGGACCGAAGACTGCTGCAGCAGGAAGCCGATCCCCGAGTCCGCCGCCAGAATCTCGGCCGGGATGATGCTCATGAAGGACGAAGCCATGGCGATACGCATTCCCGTCACGATATAGGGCGCGGCCGACGGGATCACCACCAGAAGGAAGATCTGCAACTCGTTCGCCCCCAGGCATTCGGCCGCACGCTGGCGGATCATCGGCGCCCGCATCACGCCCGCGGTAGTGTTTATGAGCACGATAAAAAACGTGCCCCAGAAAATGAGGAAGTACTTGGAGGTCTCGCCGATTCCGAACCAGATCACTGCAATCGGGATCATCGCAGTGGGCGAGAGATACCTCAGCAGCTCGATCACCGGATCGAGGAGGTCGTTGACCAGCTTGATGCGCCCAAGGATGACGCCCAGCAGGATGGCCGCCGCGCAGCCCGTCGCGAAGCCCACGCCCACGCGCGCGAGGCTGATCGCGACGTGGCGGAAGATCTCGCCGTTCTTCACCATCGGCACCATCGTCTCGAACACGACGAGCGGCGGCGGGATCAGGAACGGGTTGAACACGAAACTCGACAGGAACTGCCATCCTGCGAACGCGAAGATAATGGAGCTAGCGAAAAGCAGGCTGCCGCGGTGGCGACTCCAAAATTTCGTCTTGGATCGCCGGACCGGCTCGCTGACCGGTAATGTGTCTTCGGTCATTTTTCGTACGTGAGCAGCGCCTCGACGCCCTTGAAGAGCCGCGCGGCGCCGGGATCGGCAAGGTCGCGAGGACGGGGCAAGTCGACGCCAATCACCTCCGTAATGCGCGAGCCCGGCCCGACGGACATCACGCAGATGCGATCGGCGAGCGTCACTGCTTCGCTGATGTCGTGCGTCACGAAGACAATCGTCTTTCCAGTGCGCTGCCAAATATCGAGCAGGAAACCGTGCATCCTCCGCCGCGTCAGTGCGTCGAGCGCTGCGAACGGCTCGTCCATCAACAGCACCTTCGGTTCGACCGCGAGCGCGCGCGCGATCTGCAAGCGCTGGCGCATGCCGCCTGAGAGCTGTGCCGGGAACTTGTGGCGGTGCTCCGCGAGGTCGACCATCGCGAGGTACTTGTCGATGATCGAGGGCCATTGCTGCTTCGGCATCTTGCGCACACGCAGCGCGAAACGCACGTTCTCCTCAGTCGACAGCCACGGCAGGAGGGCTGCCCCCGCGTCCTGGAAGAACATCACCCGGTCTTTACCCGCCCCACGCACCGGCGCGCCCTCGAAGTCGACGCTGCCTTCGCTCGCCTGGTCAAAGCCGGCGAGGATATTGAGCAGCGTGGATTTGCCGCAGCCCGAGGGGCCGAGCAGGCAGACGAATTCGCCCTCCGAGACCTGGAGGTCGATGCCCTCGAGCGCGATGTAGCCGTCCGCGTCCGCGCCGAACACCTTGCTGACGTTTCGCACCGCTAGCACAGCGCCTCCTCCTCTCGGCGTATCCTACCTAGAAATCTAGGAGAAGACGATGGCGAGCATTGAAGTCCGCTCTGTGGAAGCCCTTGCCGGAACCGCAGTGCCGTACGCCTACGCAGTGAAGGCGGGGCGGTGGCTGTTTCTCACCGGACACGAAGCGTACGATTTCGCCTCCGGCCCCGCGCCTGAGGTTGAAGGTCCCGAGGGTTTCCCGGCGTTCGGTGCACCGCGCCTGCGCCGCGAAGCGGAGTACATCCTCAAGCGCATGCGGAAGACCCTGGCCGAGTTCGGCTCCGACTTCCGGCACAGCCTGCGCGTCGATCAGTACTACCCGGTCTTCGAGGCGGTACGCGCCTACCAGCTCGCGCGCCACGGCGAGTTCGGCGACTACATCCCGCCCTCCACCTCCGTACTGATGGAGCGCCTTTTCAAGGCCAACTCCCACATCTCGATGTCCATGATCGCGGTCGTCCCGGACAAGGACTACGAAATCGGCAAGCTCTACCCCAAGGAAGTGCCGGTGCCCGTCGGCTCTTTTTTCGTGCCCGCGATCACTTGCAACGACTTCGTTTTCGTCGCCGGGCAGATGGCGAGCGACGAGAATGCGCTAGACCCGAGCGTTCGGCTGCCGAAGGAAGTGCGCAACTGGGGCGGCCCCAACGCCGTTCGGCGCCAGACCGAGTTCATCCTCAAGAAACGCCTCGAGCCGGCCCTCAAGGCCGGCGACTCATCCTGGACTAACGTGCTAAAGGCCCAGATCTACGTCCCCACCGCCGCTGACATTCCCGATGCCCTCGATGTCTGGCAGCAGCACGTCCCGCACCCCTGCGCGGTCACGGCTTTACCTGCAAAAGGGTTCGGCTTCGTCGACGGTATCGTCGAGATCAACTTGCTCGCCCTGCGCGACGGCGCAAAGCGCAAGAAGGAAGTCCTTAAGGTCGACCTCCCTGCGATGTCCTCCTACGGCGCGTGCGTCCGCGCCGGCGAACTCGTCTTCCCTTCGGGCCTCATGCCCGTCGGCGCCGACGGCCACGTCGTGGGCAAAATCCAGTCACCGGCCTTTGACGGCCTGGCGCATGCCGCCCAATTCCAGGCGCTCACTGCGTTAGCGTATGCCGAACGCGTATGCAAGGCCGCCGGCGCGCCGCTGTCCAACATCGTGCGCGCACAGTACTTCATGGCGGACGTGCGCGAGTTTCCTGGAGTGCAGCTTGCATGGGCGAAGCGCCTAGGCAACCAACCGCATCCTTTTGTATGCGTACAGGTGCCTGGACCACTGCCCGTACCCGGTGCCGCACTTACCGCCGATTATTGGATATATGCTCCCTGATGCGAAAGACGCAATCCCAGGCCGGCAGAAATACTATCCCGTGCTCATGTGCTACATGAGCGAAGACTTCCGCGAACGCATGGAAGCGTTTCTCAACAAGCGCAAGCCCGTCTGGAAGGGCCGCTAGCGCCCTTCGAATTCGTCGGGCGGCGGCGTCGACGTATTTACACCGGCGAATCATTGTTTGCCCTACATACTGCGCAAACTCAGGCTGTTACGATGCGCGCGGCATGCAACGCAACACACGCCACGCCTCGTGGCGAGAACTATTAGCATCGCCGGCGGCAGCCTCGCACATCGTTCAGATCTACGACAGCGAAGATTTCCTGGCTGCCGGCGCAGCGCTGTTCGCCGCTGAAGGACTGCTCCGCGGCGAGGCGGTGCTGCTCGCCGGCACGCAGGCGCACTTGCGCGGCGTGCATCAGGCGCTCGCCTCCAGGGGAATGGACGCCGACGCCGCTGCTCGACAGGGTCAGCTTTCGATTTTGGATGTGCACGAGGCCTTGCAGGCGGTCCTCGTGGACGGAGCGCTGGATGCCCAGCGCTTCCAGGCGCTGGCCGGCGATGCGCTGGCAAAGATCTCCGTCGATGCGCGGTTCTCGGGCGTGCGCTGGTGGGGCGAAATCAGCAACGTGCTTCACCTGAGAGGCGACGAACAAGGCGCGCTGCTCGCCGAGGACCTCGGTGACGCGGCCGCAAAAAAGCACGGCGCCACGGTCTTCTGCTCCTATCTCCTCGACCGCTTCGATCCGCGGGGCTATGACGGCATGCTGCGGCAGGTGTGCGCCAAGCACAGCCACGTCATACCGGCCGAGGACTACGTGCGCCACCGCCTCGCCGTGAACCGCGCCATCGCGGAAGTCATCGGCGACATCAAAGGCCCCCTGCTGCAGTCGCTTCTTTCGTGGAAAGGCCTTTCCTGCGATCTGCCGTCCTCGCAGGCGCTGCTGTTCTGGATCCGCGAGGCATTGCCCGAGCACTTCCACGAGGTGCTGTCCCGCGCCAAGGCGTATCAGCTGCAGGATTCGGCCTGACGGCCTAATTCAGTGCCGGGCGGCCTTGCTCCCGCTCCGGGGCTGCGGTTAAAACTGCAATACTCTGCATGTCGATGGTCAACTCGGAACGCCTGTGGTCCTCGCTCATGGAGCTGGCGCGCGTCGGCGCCACGCCCAGGGGCGGCGTGCGGCGCGTCACGCTGACGCCCGCCGACCGCGAAGGGCGCGAGCTCTTCGCGCGCTGGTGCCGCGAGGCCGGGCTGGAAGTGCGCGTCGATGGGATCGGTAACATGTTCGCGCGCCGTCGCGGCGCCGACGACAGCGCGGCGCCCGTGGTGATGGGCAGCCACCTCGACACGCAGCCGAACGGCGGCAAGTTCGACGGCGCCTACGGCGTGATGGCCGGCCTGGAGGCGATGCGCGCCCTGAACGACGCCGGCGTGCGCACCCGCGCGCCGCTCGAAGTCGCCTGCTGGACCAACGAGGAAGGCTCGCGCTTCGTGCCCACCATGATGGGCTCGGGCGTGTTCACCGGGGTGCATGCGCTCGAGGATGTATTGCGAAACAAGGATACCGACGGAATCACCGTGGAGCGCGCGCTGGAAAGCATCGGCTACCGCGGCGACGCCCAGCCGCACAAGGTCGCCGCCTACTTCGAGGCGCACATCGAGCAGGGACCGGTGCTCGAGGACACGCAGACCACGATCGGCGTGGTGCAGGGCGCGCTCGGCCAGCGCTGGTTCGACGCGCTCATCACCGGCCAGGATGCGCACGCCGGCCCGACGCCGATGCACCTGCGCAAGGACGCGCTGCTCGCCGCCGCGCAGCTCACCCTGGAAGTGAACCGCATCGCCACCAGCTTCCCGCTGGCGCGCGGCACCGTCGGCCACATGCAGGTGCGGCCCAATTCGCGCAACGTCGTCCCGGGCGAAGTGCACATGACCGTCGACCTGCGCAACGCGCGCGACGACACCCTCCTGGAAATGAAGGAAGAACTGGAAAGAACGGCACGCGCCATCGCGCGCGATCGGCGCGTCTCGATCGCGCTCGAGGAAGTGGTCACCTTCCCGCCCAGCGAGTTCGCGCCCGAGCTCGTCGCCCGGGTGCGCGCCGCCGCCGCGCAGCTCGGCTTGAGCCACCGCGACATCGTGAGCGGCGCCGCCCACGACGCGGTGTACCTGTCGCGCGTCGCCCCGGCGGCGATGGTGTTCGTTCCCTGCGAAGGCGGCATCAGCCACAATGAGATCGAGAACGCGAAGCCCGAGCACCTGGCCGCCGGCTGCAGCGTGATGCTGCACGCGGTGCTCGAGACCGCCGGGACGGGCTAGCGCCGGACGAGGAGGCCGGAATGGAAGTGCGCGAGGCGGTGGATCGCATCTACCGCGCGGAATCGCGCCGCGTGTTCGCGACGCTGGTACGCCTGCTCGGCGACATGGACCTCGCCGAGGAAGGGCTGCACGAGGCATTTCACGCCGCGCTCGAGCAATGGCCGCGCGAGGGGGTCCCGGCCAATCCGCGCGCCTGGCTGGTCTCGGCGGGGCGCTTCAAGGCGATCGACGCCCTCCGCCGCCGCGCGCGCTTCGATGCGCTCGAGGAAGAGCACGCGGAGACGCTCGCGCACGAGCCGGCGCCGAGGGAGGAGATCGAGGACGACCGGCTGCGCCTCATCTTCACCTGCTGCCACCCGGCGCTGTCGCAGGACGCGCAGGTGGCGCTCACGCTGCGCGAAGTGTGCGACCTGAAGACCGAGGAGATCGCGCGCGCCTTCCTCACGCCCGCGCCGACGCTCGCGCAGCGCATCGTGCGCGCCAAGACCAAGATCCGCGACGCGCGCATCCCGTACGAGGTGCCGGGCGCGGCCGAGCTGCCGCAGCGGCTGGAGTCCGTGCTGCGCGTGATCTACCTGGTGTTCAACGAGGGCTACTCGGCCTCTTCCGGCGCGTCGCTGACGCGCGCCGACCTCTCCGCCGAGGCGCTGCGCCTCGCCCGGCTGCTGGTCGAGCTGCTCCCCGAGCCGGAGGCGATGGGGCTGCTTGCGCTCATGCTTCTGCACGAAGCGCGGCGCCCCGCGCGCACGCTGCCCTCGGGCGACCTCGTGGTGCTGGAGGAGCAGGATCGCGCGCTCTGGAATCGCGCGCTCATCGCCGAAGGCATCGCGCTGGTGGAGCAGGCGCTCGGCTCCAGGCGCTTCGGGCCCTACAGCCTGCAGGCGGCCATCAGCGCGGTGCACGCCGAAGCGCCGAGCGCCGGCGCGACCGACTGGGCGCAGATCGTGGCGCTCTACGACGTGCTGCAGCGCATGGATCCCTCGCCGGTCGTCGAGCTGAACCGCGCCGTCGCGCTGGCGATGCGCGACGGCCCCGCGGCGGGCCTGCCGCTCATCGAAGAGCTGTTGAGGAAAGGCGATTTGCGGCAATACCACCTGGCGCACGCCGCGCGCGCCGACCTCTGCCGGCGCCTGGGAAAAAACGAGCAAGCGGTGGCTTCGTACAGGGAAGCGCTTTCCCTGGCCCGCCAGGAGCCCGAGCGGCGCTTCCTGCAGCGGCGGCTCGCCGAGCTGAAAAACTGATTTTTTGGGGTGAGATGTCGAATCGGCGCCCGGCCATTCGACTATAGAGCGCAACCCTTAAACCTCAAGGAGATAGCGATGCGATTCATGATCCTGGTGAAAGCCACGAAGGAGTCCGAGGCGGGCGTGCGCCCGCCCGAGAGCCTGTTCGCCGAGATGGCGGAGTACCACGAGGAGCTCGCCAAGGCGGGCGTGCTGGTCGACGCCTCCGGGCTGCAGGCGAGCTCGAAAGGCTGGCGCATCAAGTACAACGGCAAGCAGCGCACCGTGGTCGACGGGCCGTTCGCCGAGACCAAGGAGCTGGTCGCCGGCTACACCGTCATCAAGGTGAACTCGCGCGAAGAGGCCATGGAATGGACCAGGCGCTTCCCCAACCCGTCGATCGACGGACGCCAGGCCGAGATCGAGGTGCGCCAGTACTTCGAGCTCGAGGACTTCGGCGAGAGCGAGGCCATCGAGCGCTTCCGCAAGATTCCGGGGAACAAGCTGTGAAATACCTGTGCCTGGTCTACGGCGAAGAGCAAGCCATGCAGCCGGTGCCCGACGATCACTGCCTGGCGTTCGACGCCGGCGTGCGCGCGAGCGGCCAGTGCCTCGCCTCGGAGGCGCTCGAGCCGGTGGCGACCGCCACCACCGTGCGCGTGCGCAACGGCAAGGTCTCGGTCACCGACGGCCCGTTCGCCGAGACCAAGGAATGCCTCGCCGGCTTCTACCTCATCGAGGCGCGCGACCTGAACGAAGCGATCCAGATCGCCGCCAAGATCCCGCCGGCGGCCATCGGCAGCATCGAGGTGCGTCCGATCCGCCCGATCCGCGAACTCGCCAAAAGGAAATCGAATTCCAGTGCGTAAGCGCACTTCTTCCGGCGCCCTGCTCCGATACCTTGGCCCTGCAGTCCAGTAGGGTCAACTCGGAAAGGAGCCGTACCATGAAACGCCTCGTCGTCGCAGTTTCGTTTGTTGCCTTTGCCGTTCCCGCGCTCGCCGATAGCGGCGCGCCCTTCGAGCAGAACCAGCTCGACCGCATGCTGCCCGAGATGGAGGGGCAGCCGGTGCGCTACGCGATGTCCACGGACGGAGTGATCTCCGACCGCTCGATCGCGAGCGACCGGGACTCGAACGGTGTGTGGGCGAACGACCATAACTTCGTCGCGCCGCCGCAGTAATCAGTAACCCGCGGTTGCCGGGGGCTGGGTCGCTTGCCGATCCGGCCCTCGTGCGGCTGACACCAGCCTGACGGACTACGCAGCGTTTCGAATCCGGCGCCTGGATGCGGCGGTCGCGCCGCTCGCGCATTGTCATAATCACCGGATCGAAACGCCCGGAGACTCTGCAATGCACTCACCCGCCTCAATCCGCCGCACTGGCTTCGCCCTCGTCCTGGCGCTGTTCAGCGCAACCGCCTTCGCGCAGGCCCAGCCGGCGCCTTCCGCCTACGAGCCCTCGGTGGGCCAGAAAGGCAAGGACGTCGTGTGGGTGCCCACGCCGCAGGCCCTCGTCGACAAGATGCTCGACATGGCCAAGGTCACGCCGAAGGACTACGTCATCGACCTCGGCTCCGGCGATGGCCGCACGGTCATCACCGCCGCCAAGCGCGGCGTGCGCGCCCTCGGCATCGAGTACAACCCCGACATGGTCGAGCTCTCGAAGCGCAGCGCCGAGAAGGAAGGCGTCGCCGAGCGCGCCCAGTTCAAGAAAGCGGACCTGTTCCAGAGCGACTTCTCGAAGGCGACGGTGATCACGATGTTCCTGCTGCCGGACATCAACCTGAAGCTGCGCCCCAAGATCCTCGGCCTCAAGCCCGGCACGCGCATCGTCTCGAACACCTTCACCATGGGCGACTGGCAGGCGGACGAAACCGCCACCCTGGGCGCCGAGGCGGGCTGCGACGCGTCCTGGTGCACCGCCCTCCTCTGGATCGTCCCCGCCCGCGTCGCCGGCAGCCACAAGGTCGCGCAGGGCGAGCTCACGCTCAAGCAGAACTTCCAGATGCTCTCCGGCACGCTGCGCGCCGAAGGCAAGACGGTTCCCGTGGAAGGCAAGGTGCGCGGCGAGGAAATTTCCCTCACGGCCGGCGGACGCGAGTACCGCGGCAAGATGAACGGCAAGCGCCTGGAGCTGCGCTAAGAGGACATCGACGCCTTGAGCGCGTCCACCGCCTGGTGATATTCCGCGCAGCGCGCCTGGCAGCAGCAGAAGACGCGAACGGATGTGCATGCGGTCGAGACGACTCTATCATTCCGGCATGGCACTCAAGCGTTCGAAAGGCGAGCCCGGCAGCGTAGTCGTTCTGGAGCATGTCTCGGAAATCCTGAAGGACAATCCGCTCGGCGACCCGCACGTGCGCAAGCTCGGCGTCTGGTTGCCGCCGCAATACGACGGCTTCCGCGGCAGGATGCGCTTTCCGGTGCTCTACGACCTCGTCGGCTTCACCGGCTCGGGACTCTCGCACCTCGGCTGGAAGTCCTTCGGCGACAACGTCCCCGAGCGCGCCGCGCGCCTGATCCGCGAAGGAAAGATGGGCCCGGCGATCATCGTCTTTCCCGACTGCTTCACCGCGCTCGGCGGCAACCAGTACGTCAACTCCTCCGCGATCGGCGACTACGCCGACTACCTCACGCGCGAGATCATCCCGTACGTCGACGGCGAGTTCCGCACCCTGGCGAGCCGCGAGCACCGCGGCTGCTTCGGCAAGTCCTCCGGCGGCTACGGCGCCATCCTGCACGGCATGAAGTACGCGAAATACTGGGGCGCGATCGCCAACCACTCCGGCGACGCCTACTTCGACTTCGTCTACTGGCACGACTGGCCGAACACCTTGAACGAGCTCGCCAAGCACCGTCAGCCCAAGCGCAAGCCCGGGCGCTACGACGCCTACAGGGAATCCCGCCGCAAAGGCCTCTCCGAGGGCAAGGACGACGGCCGCATTCGCCGTTTTCTAAATAAAGTCTGGCACAAGGAGAAACTCTCGACCGAAGAGGGCCACGCCATCATGAACCTCTGCATGGCCGCGACCTACGACCCCGATCCCAGCGCACCCCTCGGCTTCCGCGTGCCCTTCAATCTCGAATCCGGCGAGCCCATCGAAGAGCGCTGGCGCCAGTGGCGCAAGCACGATCCGATCAGCCTGGTTTCAACCTACCGGAAAAACCTGAAGAGCCTGCGCGGCATCTACATCGACTGCGGCTGGCGCGACCAGTATCACATCCACTACGGCACCCGCCTGCTCTCCGCGCGGCTCACCGCCGCCGGCATCAAGCACACCTACGAGGAGTTCGACGACAACCATTCCGACATCGACTACCGGATGGACGTCAGCCTGCCGTTCCTCTACCGCGCCCTGAAGCCTTGAGCTCCGGGAGCCGTTCTCAAACCAGCAACGGACGAAGCAAGCTTGAGAACACCCGGCCCGAGCCACGCCGCTCACTGAGCTGCGGCGTTTGCGCTATTCGCGATTCGCGAATAGCATAAGGCCATGATTCTTAAGCCTCAGGATGTGGTTGTCCTGCTCAAGCTCGTCGCTCTCGGGCCGGAGCCGTGGACCTATCAACGTTTGGCCGTGGAGCTCTCGATCAGCCAGTCGGAAGCGCATGCGGCTGTGCGGCGAGCCGTGGCGGCGAGACTCATGAGCGATGCGAGCAGCACGGGCGGGCGGCCGATATACGCGTCGCTCGCGGAGTTCCTCATCCACGGTGTTCGCTATGCCTATCCCCCGGAGCGCGGCGAGCTGACGCGCGGCATGCCGACCGGGTACGCCGCGCCGCCGCTCGACAAGCTCATCGTCCAGCCCGACGAGCCCCCGCCCGTATGGCCTTTCGCGCAAGGCAAGGTGCGCGGCTACAGCTTCGCGCCGCTCTTTCCGTCGGTGCCGTCGGCGGCCACGCGAGACCCGAAGCTCTATGAGCTGCTCGCGCTGGTCGACGCGATCCGCGACGGTCGCGTACGCGAGCGCAACCTCGCCGCCAAGGAGCTCGCGTCGCGCCTCAAAGCACCCGTGCGCTCGTGAGCGACCCGAATACCGAGTTGCTTGCGTGTATGGCCGAAGCGCTCGGCGAGCTGCGCGAAAGAATGGTGTTCGTCGGCGGCTGCGCGACGGCGCTCTTGATCACCGACCCGGCAGCGGTAACCCGGTCGACAAGTCCTACCGCCGGATGATCGCCGGGATGGAGCTCTTCGAGAAAAGGCGCCACCTCGCGCCCGCCGCATCGCTGCGCTTCAAGCTGCTGCCCCGCAATCGCGCCACCAACATGGAAGGCGTCGAGCTGGAAATCGTCGGCGACAGCTTCGCGGAGCCGGTAGAGGTGGCGCCGGACCACACGTAAAGCACGAAGGCGGACGTCCGGGCCGAGCTCGGCGAAGCGCTGGTCATCGACTTCGACAGCGGCTACGAGGTCTGGGTTTACCGCGAGAGACCCGCGAAAAAGGAAAAGCCGCCGCCCCGGCCGGCCGAGCTCGTGCTTCTGTTCGGGCCCTCCGGGATACTCGCGAAGACCCGCATCCGCTGAGCTTACTTTTCGCCGCTGTACCGGATGTCGCCGCGGCGGTTCTTCCACCAGCAGTCCTCGGCATGGTCCGTGCAAAGCGGCTTCTCCTCGCCGAGGCTCACCGACTCGATCTGAGCCTCCTTGGCGCCGAGCAGGAGCAGCGTTTTCTTCAGGCCGTCGGCGCGGCGCTGGCCGAGCCCGATGTTGTACTCGCGGCTGCCACGCTCGTCGGCATTGCCCTCGACCAGCATCTTCGAGCCCGGGTTCTCGCGCAGGTATTTCGCATGCACCTCGACGATGCCGCGGTACTCGTCCTTGATGTCGAACTTGCCGAAGTCGTAATAGATCGAGCGCTTCGACAGCATGTCGTTCGGGCCCGTCCTGCCCGACTTCAGGTCGTCGCCCGCCGTTTGACTGCCCCCGAGCCGTTGCGGCTGCGCCCCCGGCGTCGTCGCGCCCGGCTGCTGGGCGTCAGCGCCTGTCGGCGTCCCTTCCGGGGTAGTGCTGCAAGCGGCAAATAGCAGAGCAAGGCTCGCTGCGATGATGGTCCGGCGCATGTCATCCTCCCTTCTTGATTTGGCATGCCATTTAAAGCCCTTCCGGGCCTCGAGAGGAAGGAAGGATTACCGCCTCAGTAGACCACCACGCTGCGGATCGACTCGCCCCGGCGCATCAGGTCGAAGCCCTCGTTGATCCGCTCGAGGGGCAGCACGTGCGTGATCAGGTCGTCGATGTTGATCTTTCCGTCCATGTACCAGTCGACGATGCGCGGCACGTCGGTGCGGCCGCGCGCGCCGCCGAAGGCGGTGCCCTTCCACACCCGACCGACCACGAGCTGGAACGGCCGCGTGCGGATCTCCTGCCCGGCGCCCGCCACGCCGATGATCACCGACACGCCCCAGCCGCGGTGGCAGCACTCCAGCGCCTGGCGCATCACGTCCACGTTGCCGATGCACTCGAAGCTGTAGTCCGCGCCCCCGTTTGTTATTTCAATCAGATGATTTACGAGATCCTTCTTTAGCTCGCCGGGATTCACGAAATGCGTCATGCCGAACTTCTCGGCGAGGCTCTTGCGCGCCGGGTTGAGGTCCACGCCGACGATCTTGTCCGCGCCGGCCAGGCGCGCGCCCTGCACCACGTTGAGGCCGATCCCGCCCAGGCCGAACACCACCACGTTCGCGCCCGGCTCCACCTTGGCGGTATTGATCACCGCGCCGATGCCCGTGGTGACGCCGCAGCCGATGTAGCAGACCTTGTCGAAGGGCGCGTCGTCGCGGATCTTGGCGAGCGCGATCTCGGGCAGCACGGTGTAGTTGGCGAAGGTCGAGCACCCCATGTAGTGGTGCACCATCTTCCCGCCCAGCGAAAAACGGCTCGTCCCGTCCGGCATCACGCCCTTGCCCTGCGTCGCGCGGATCGCGGTGCACAGGTTGGTCTTGCGCGACAGGCACGACTTGCACTGCCGGCACTCCGGCGTATAGAGCGGAATGACGTGGTCGCCCTTTTTCAGCGACGTCACCCCGGCCCCGACCTCCACCACCACCCCCGCGCCCTCGTGTCCCAGGACCGCGGGAAACAGCCCCTCCGGGTCCGCCCCCGACAGCGTGAACTCGTCGGTATGGCAGATCCCCGTCGCCTTCACTTCGACCAGCACCTCGCCGGCTTTCGGTCCGTCCAGCTTCACCTTCTCCACGCTCAGCGGCGCGCCCGCCTTGTGCGCTACCGCGGCTCGCACTTCCATTTCGTCGCCTCCTCTTCGCTGCAACGTCTCGTAACAATATCGCGAGGACGCTTACCCGCGAACGCGCTCCAATCGGGTCATGAAAAAACTCCTTTCCCTGACCTCGGGCGCCGTCATCATCGCAGCGCTGGCGGGTTGCGCCATCGTGCCGTATCCCGAACCCGCGGTGGTCTACGCCGCGCCGCCGCCTCGAGCCGCGATCATCGTGCAGCCCTCGTACGGCTACTACCACGGCTACCGCGGCGGGCGCCATTGGCGCCGCTGGCACTAGCGCTTAGCGGGAACCGACCAGCCTGGGCAGCCGCTCGCTGAGAATGCGCTCCGCATCGGAAACGAGGCGTTGCACGATCTGCCCGGCGGGCAGGATGTCACGGATTAATCCGGCGTCCTGGCCGAAAGAAAGCGGCGTCAGTAAGGCCTCGACCGAACAGAATCGACTTGGATTCCTACCAGGTGCCTACTCGGCCGGGACACTGAAAGCCGGTTCGATTCCGCTGGTTGCGCACCCGACGTACTGATGCTGCCTTAGTGGGCTAGACCAATGCCGGCCACGTGATAGCGCCGGCGGCGTTCACCGGCAGATCACATCCACGAGCGCCTGGCGATGCTCCTCTTGCACCGCGCGGATCGCGCGGTCGAGCGCTGCGGGCAAGGCGTCGGCTTGTTCCACCCGCTCGCCGTATCCGCCGCAGGCTTCAACGATGCGGTCGTAGCGCGGCACGGGCTCGAGCGACACGAGCGGTATGCCCCGCTTCACCGCAAGCCCCTGCGGGTACATGCTTCGCGTGGCGAGATCAACGGCGCCGTAGCCATGATTGTTCATCACCACCGTCAGCACCGGCGTGCCGTGCATTGCCGCCGTGTGATGACACGCAACCGGGTTGGAAAAGGTATAGCTGCCATCTCCAACCGCTGCGACGACCAGTCGCTCTGGTGCGGCCAGTTTCGCCCCGAGCGCCGCGGGAAGGCCCCACCCAAGACCTCCGGCCGGGCTTGGACCGAAAAAGCTGCCCGGCGAGCTCAATTCCATCGCTGCCGGGACGAGCGAAAACTCGTTCACGATGATTGCGTGCCCTGCCCCGGCACGTGCGATAGCGTCCGACAGCGCACGGCTCACCCAGGCCATGCCCATGGTCGAGGCACTCCGCGCGGCGCGTACCTGTTCATTAACGGCATCACGGCGCACCCGCCCTGCGGCTTCTATACGGGCGCGTCTTCGGGAGATCTCTGCGGGGTCGATGTCAGCGCGCACGAGCGCTGCCGTGAGCGCTTCGAGCGCCCGCCTTGACGGGCAGGCGATGCTGACGTCGGCGCGAAACCCGCGGATCGGATAGCGTGTGTACAGCGGATCGCTGCCCACGTGAATCACCGGCACGTCCGCGCCCGGCGCCTTGACCGAGGGAACCCAGGGCGTATCGCATTCGAGCACCAGAATCGCATCTGCCCCATCCAGGCACGGCGCCGCCTCGTAACCCGCATGCATGGGATGCGTATTGGGAAGCGAGACATAGCCGGGCCGGAACTCCACCACCGGCAGAGCAAAGCGCTCGGCGAACACGGCCAGCAGCGGCACCGCTTCGGTATCGCCCCCGGCGCGTGCTGTGATGATCAGCGGATTGTGTGCGCGCGCGAGGATAGAGGCCGCACGTTCGATCGCCTTCGCATCCGGCGCAGCCTCCGCGACGGCGTTCTGCGTCCCCGTGGGCGAACATGGCGCGATCCCCGCCTCGGCCAGCACCTCGCGCGGCAGGGTAAGGTACACCGGTCCCTGCGGCTCGCTGCAGGCAATCGCCAGCGCACGATCGAGCACTGACTCCATCTGCGCCGCGGAGCGAAGTTCATAATCCCACTTCACGACCTCGCGCAGCATCCCGGCCTGATCGAACATCTCCTGGGCCCACTGTTGAGGACGGGAACGGCTGCCCGTCCTGCCGGATTCGAACAGCGGCGTCCGCCCGGCCGCCAGCAGCATGGGCACATTGGCGCGCGAGGCATTGATAAGGCCGCAAAGCGTGTTGGCGGTGCCCACGTTCACGTGCACCATCAGCGCCTGCGGCCTGCCCGTTATCATCGTTACGCCGTGGGCCATGCAAACGGCCACATTCTCATGCGGCACGAGCAGGGTTTTCGGCACCGCAAACCCTTCCTCCTGCGCACGCGCAAGCGCCTCCGTGATGGACGGAAAATCGGTGCCGGAATTAGCGAACAGGAACTCCACACCGCGGCTCGCAAGCACTCGCAGAAAACTCTCGCCGGCGCTGCCGATTTGGACGTCTCTTGCTGTCATTCGCTTTCGCTCCTGAAATTCGTGCCGATGATCGTGATCTACCCGCCGGCGATCCTGGGAAACAGGTATAGCTCGCTATCCTCGGCGATCGACTGGAGCAACGCATCCTGATAGACCTCGCAATCAATCGAAACGGCGACTTCCGTTTTCAGCCGCGGCAGAAGCTCCGGATAGCGCTCGCCCAGCGCCTGAAACAACTGACGTATGTTGGCAGCGTGAAGTTCGCACTGCGTCTCTCCACCGGTGTACACCGCCAGGCTGCTGGAGAGTGAAACGTGAGCCAAGGCTTCAGACCTTCGCTTTGCCGGGGAGCGCATCTTCAATCGCCTTCAGTACGCGTGGGGGCGACATGGGCTGCTCGCACAGCCTTACACCAATGGCATTTTCTATCGCGTTTGCGATGGCGGCCATGGGCGAGATGATGGGCACTTCGCCACAGCCGCGCACGCCATAAGGATGGTTCGGGTTGGGTACTTCGACGATGACCGTGTCGATAAACGGCACGTCGGAAGCAACGGGGACGCGGTAATCCAGGAAACCGGGATTCTGCTGGATACCGTCTGGTCCGTACACGTATTCCTCGTTCAGGGCCCAGCCGATGCCTTGCACTGCACCGCCCTGGAACTGGCCTTCCACGTAGGCAGGGTGGATTGCCTTGCCGACGTCCTGCACGACCGTGTAGCGCAGAATCCTGGTCAGGCCTGTCTGCCGGTCCACTTCAACATCGACGATGTGCACTCCGAAACCGGGACCTGCGCCCTGCGCGTTGATTTCTGCATGTCCTGCAATGCTGCCACCGGTTTTGCCGGCCACACTGGCGATTTCGGCTAGAGACATCGGCGAAAAACTTGTAGCGCTTCCCTCGGCAGGCTGAGCTCGGCCGTCTTTCCACACCACATGCCCGAGCGGAACCTCCCTGATCTGCGCGACGCGCTGGCGCAATTTTTCGATCGCCTGGCGCGCCGCGGCGACGCATGCCATGCCGCCGGCGAAGGTCCCTCGACTGCCGGCGGTGATGAAGTTAAACCCCAGCGAAGAGGTGTCGGCGACAATTGGCCGCACCTTGTCGGCAGCTATACCGAACTCCTCGGCTACCATCATCGCCATCGCTGCGCGGGAGCCGCCAGCAACGTCGATGATCCCCAGCATCAGACTTATCGTCCCGTCCTCGTTTACATTCAGAGAGGCGGAGGTCTCGCTGCCGATATTGAACCAAAAACCACTGGCGACTCCGCGGCCCTGGTTCGGCCCGAGCGGCGCGTTGTAGTGGGGGTGGGCTCTCGCCTTCTCGAGTGTTTCGATGTACCCGATCCGACCCAGCTTGGGGCCGTAATACGTCTGGGTGCCTTCCTTGGCGGCGTTCCGGAGACGGAATTCAATTGGGTCTATCGCCAGCCTCTTCGCCATTTCGTCGATCACGCTTTCGACCCCGAAGGCTGCGATCGGCGCACCCGGAGCCCGGTAGGCGGCAACCTTCGGGCGGTTGACCGTTACATCATTGCCAATCACTCGCACATTGTCCAGATCGTAGCGCGTGAAGGCGCACATTGACGCCATCGGTACGGATGAGCCGCCAAAGGCGCCAGCCTGAAAGTTAAGCTCGGCCTGCGCCGCGGTGATTCTGCCGTCCCTCGTGCAGCCTATTTTCACCTTCACGTTGGCACCGGAGGTCGGGCCGGTGGCACGAAATACTTCGTCGCGCGTCATGACCATCTTCACGGGCCGATGCGACTTTCGCGACAAGGCGATCGCGAGCGGCTCGTTGTAGATATTGTTCTTGCCACCGAACCCGCCGCCGATCTCTGTGGGCGTCACGCGAATCTTGGCGACATCCATCTGGAGAACCTTGGCGCATTGGGCGCGGAAAACGAAATGGCCCTGGGTCGAAGTCCAAAGCTCGGCCTGGCCATCCTCGGTGTAGCTCGCGAGACAGGCCTGCGGTTCGATGTAGCCCTGGTGGACCGGCTTGGTATTGAATTCGCGCTCCACGATGAGATCCGCCCGCCTGAATCCGGCCTCGAGGTCGCCTCGCACGAACTCGATGCGCTTGGCGATGTTGGAGGGCCTATCGGGCTTTGGAGTAACGCCGATCGTATACTGGTCTTCATGCAGCAGCGGGGCATCCGGCTGCATCGCCTCGACCACGTCGATCACATGGGGCAGCACCTCATAGTCGACCTTGATCAGCCTGAGCGCTTCGCGCGCGATCGATTCGCTCGTCGCTACCACTGCGGCGACAGGATGGCCATCGTAGAGCACTTTTTCGCGTGCCATCATGTTGCGAGTGACGTCTCGGAAATTAACGACCAGCTCCCCTACGGCCGCGTATTCCACCGGCATGTCGGCGAAATCCTCCCGCGTGACGACTGCCTTTACACCCGGCAGCGCCTGCGCGGCAGACGTATCGATCGACCTGATGCGCGCATGCGCATGCGGACTTCGCAGCACCTTCCCAATCAGCTGCCCGGGTAGCGCATAGTCGGCACCATAGCGGGCGCGTCCGGTCACCTTGTCGACGGCGTCGGGACGCAGCGGACGCGTACCGACGACCTTCAGTTCCTTTGCGACATACTTGATCATGGTCGACATGCTCAGACCCCGCGCATTTCGCGCGCGGCATCCAGCACCGCCTCGATGATCTTGTGATATCCGGTGCACCGGCATAGGTTGCCCGCCAACCAGTAGCGGACCTCCTGCTCGCTTGGATTGGGGTTCCGCTCAAGCAGCGAGCGCGCCGCAATCAGTACACCCGGCGTACAGATCCCGCACTGCAGTGCAGCGTGCTCGAGAAACTTGCGCTGCAATACATGCAGGTTCTCTCCCGCTGCCATGCCCTCGATCGTTTCGATGGATCTGCCCTGCGCCTCCACAGCAAGGACCAGGCACGAGCACACCAACCGCCCGTCCAGCGTCACGCTGCAGGCTCCGCAGTCGCCCGTGCTGCAGCCTTCCTTGGTGCCCGTCAGACGCAGCTCATCGCGCAGAACGTCCAGCAGCGTCTGCTGCGTTTCGCACAGGAACTCCACCGCATCGCCGTTCACCGTCGTCGTCACATGGTGCTTACCCATATCACTCCTTCCTCCTCGCCCTTTCCAGCGCAATCTGTGCTGCGCGCTGCGCCAGCACACCGGCTACCCTGATGCGGAATTCCTTGGTCCCGCGCTTGTCGTCGATCGGCCGGCACGCCGCGCTGGCCGCAGCCGCCAGTCGCGCGAGCGCGGTAGCATCAACCTTCGTCCCTATCAGCGTCGCCGACGCCTCCGGAACCAGCATGGCCCGCTCGGCAACCGCCCCGAGGCTGAACCGCGCCTCCCTGCACACCCCATGGGCATCGAGCATGAGGTTCACGCCTGCACCGACGACGGCAATGTCCATCTCCGTACGCGGGGTAAAGCGCAGATACGCATCCGCGGCGCGTGGGCCGCGCCGCGGCAGCACAAAGGCGGTGACGATCTCCCCCTTGGCGAGCGACGTCCTGCCCGGTCCCGCAGCGATTTGCTCGACCCTCATCTCCCGCCTGCCATCGGGCCCCGCGATGCGTGCAATGGCCCCGGCAGCAATCATGGCCGGTACGCTGTCCGCCGCCGGCGAGGCATTGCATACATTGCCGCCCACCGTCGCGCGCCCCTTCACCTGGATCGAGCCGATCAGCCTGACTGCATCGCTCATACCCGGCCAGGCATTAGCAAACGCCTCATGCTCGAGCAACTCCATGCAGCTGACCGCCGCGCCAAAGCGGAATGCGCCGTCCTCGCTGATGATCGATGTCATCTCCGGGATACCCTTCACGTCCACCAGCAACTGCGGCTCAAGGCGCCCCGAGCGCATCTGGATCAGCAGGTCAGTGCCTCCCGCCAGCACCCGGGCCGGACCTTGCGCCGCCGCCAGCAGCGCAACCGCCGCCTCCACCGTCTGCGGTCTCTCATAACGGATTCGGTTCATCGCGCTCCCTGACCCCGTGCGTTGTCATATCTGGCGCGAGTGCGCCGGCAGTGAGCTCTACAGGCAGAACTCATGCCTGAGCGTTTCATCGAACATCCCGGTGATTAGGTGTTTACCGTCGGCCACTGCGTGGCGGCCGCGGGCAAACAGGTGTTTCAATTCCCAGTTCGGCTGGAACAGCGCAATATCGGCGTCTGCGCCTGCTTTGAGCTGACCCTTGCGTTGCAACCCCGTCGCATTAGCAACGTTGGCGGTAAACATGCTCAACGCCTGCTCGGGACTGAGCCGGCCATCACGGAGCAGCGACTGCATGCACTCGAGAAGCGACCCGACGGGCATGTAGTTAGCCCGCTTGGGTTTGTTCTCGCCCTTTTCTTCCTTTGGCGGAGCGCCGTTCCCATCGGAGCTCACGAGGATCCTGTGTGCAGCGACCCCTGCGTCGAGCAGCTGATATACGGCCTGAACAGGCTGGGTCGCTCGCTCGTAATGGTTCTCAGGGCTGTAGTTCGCACCGATGTCGACCCATCCGCCCTGGCTGCCCCAGCGCACCGCATCCTCCATGTAGCCGGGAGTCTGGTTTACGTGCGAAGGGATGAAATGAGTAATGGGGAGCCCCGTGCGCTCGACCACATCGAACATCGGCTTCAGAACCTGCTTTCCATGCGGGGGCACTTGCAGGCACAGATAACCTGCCTTACGGGCTAGCCGACCGGCGAGCAGTCCTTCGGTGGCAGCCTGCGCGACGTATTGGGCGCCAGGGCCGAAGCTGTCATAGCCGTAGCCGAGCTCGGAGATCGAGATCTCACCGACGCCAATGATTTCGTCTACAAAGGCGATGTCCGTGCGAATGCGACCAGTGAGTGTCGGCACGGGATGCTCCAGCGTCGCCCCGGTCAGGCAATACGCGCTTATGCCGTCCTCACGAAAGGCTCGCGTCTTCGCGACAAGCGCCGCCATGCCCTTCGATGTGGCGTCGAAGCCCAGCATGCCGATGACGGTAGTCACGCCATGCCGGGTGAGCTGAGTAGCCTGGAGCTCTGGGGCACGGCTCGAGAATCCCAGGCCGCCGCCGCCGCCCAGCACATGGACATGATTGTCGATCAAGCCTGGTGTTGCAATCAGTCCGCTTGCATCTATTTCGTATGCATCGAAACCCCGTACCGCGGCGCCGGGCTCCGTGATTGCGATAATGCGTTCCCCCGCCAGGACGAGATCGCGTCGTCCGAGTGGCGATGGCCCGTACAGCGTGGCGCCCCTCAGGATCGTAAGCAGCGCATGCGCGCTCACTGCGGCTCCAGTTTCGCTGCCCGGATGTAGCCCGCCGCGACAACTAACCCTCGAACCATTTTCCCTTCTCCCTGTTGAGGCCTGCGCAGCCGGGCAACCCTCGGGTGGTCAACATCCGAGAAATACCGGGTCGCGACGTTCTGTCATTGCAGCAATGCCTTCCTGAAAATCACGGCTGCGAAATTGAACGCGCTGTATTTCCAGCTCCCGCTCGTTGGCTGTAGCGATACGTTCAGCCAGACCGTGGCGCAGCGTGGCCCGCGTGGCCTGAACGGCCAGCGGTGAAGAGATCGCAATTTCCTGTGCAAGCGAAATCGAGCGCTTGCGCACATCGGGCTCAGCCACCAGCTCGTCCGCCAACCCCATGGTCACCGCCTCAGCACCGCCGACTCGGCGACCCGTGTAGAAGAGCAAGGCGGCCGTTTGCTCGCCGATCAGCCGCGGCAAGGTCACGCTCAATCCAAATCCGGGGTGAAATCCAAGGCGGGTGAAATTCGCACTGAATCGCGCTTCCGCGCATGTGACGCGGAAATCAGCCACCAGGGCCAACCCCAAGCCAGCGCCGACGGCCGCCCCATGAACGGCAGCGACAATAGGCTTCCGCGTACGAAACAACCGCATTGCCTGGGCATAGAACGCTCCGGGGTCAACCGCTTCCGATGTCCTATTCACGCCGCTAAAGTTGGCTCCGGCGCAGAATGACCGTCCTGAAGCCGCAAGCACGACCGCTCGGCATTGGTGGTCCTCATCCATTCGCGCGAGCGTATCTGCCAATTCGCCGATCAGTTTAGGGTCTACGAAATTGTGTGGTGGTCTCTCCAGTGTCACCACATTGACAAACCCTTGCCTTACTACCTGGATGCCTTCGCTCGAAGTCATCGTAGTCCCCAGGTGCTGATGCTTGCCGGCCGGATGTACGTCTTATTGGGATCTAACGCCTCAATTAGCTTTCGGAAGCTTGACATCCTTGAATAGCTTGGCCCATTTAGCCATCTCTCGCCTCACAACCTCCGCCATTTCCTCCGGCGTATTGCCGACCACTACCAGTCCCATCCGCTCAAACTTTTCGATAACATCCGGCATTTGCAAAATCCGGACTATCTCTGTATTGAGCTTCGTTATAACGGCGTTGGGAGTACCGGCGGGCGCCATGTATCCCATCCACGCGACAGCCTCAAAACCCGGATAACCTGATTCGGCAACTGTCGGCACGTCGGGGAGCAGCGCAGAGCGCTTGAGTGACGGCACTGCCAGGACTTTTACAGCCTTGGCCTTTATTTGCGGAAGCGCCGCCGCAGTCGGCATAAACATGATGTCCACTCGCCCGGCTCTAAGGTCGGTTAGCGACTGCGGTTCCGTCTTATATGGAACGAGTGTCATATCTATGCCGGCAGTGAGTTTGAATAACTCAGCCGTTAGCTGCGTCATGCTGGCCGCGTAGCCCAACGTCAGCTTGCCGGGATTTGCCTTGGCAAGTGCCACGAGCTCCCTAACGGAGTCGGCTGCCACATGATGCCCGACGACCATGAAATAGTACGAAGAGAACAACTGCGTGATTGGAGCAAAGTCCTTTACGGGATCGTAGGGAAGCTTCGTATAGAAGCTCGAATTCAAGCCATGGCTACCGGCGCTCGCCATCACTAGCGTGTAACCGTTTGGGGCCGCCCTCGATACTGCTTCGTTACCGATGATTGCATTGGCGCCCGGTTGGTTGTCCACGATCATCTGCTTTCCCGTATTCGCGGTGAACTTTTCGGCGACGATGCGGGAGGTGATGTCACCGATGGTTGCCGGTGCGAAGGGAACCACAATGCGTATTGGTTTACTCGGAAACTCTTCGGAATAAGCCATAGACGCTGCTGCCGCCAGTACCAGACCGATTGACAACGCGCGGTTGAGCGATTTCATGAATTCCTCCATAAGTATTTAGACGCAATCATTGCCAACCCCAATTGGATCCATTGGTAAGAAGTTCGGGACACCTTCGGGATTACTTTGCATGAACTTTGGCTGCCTGTTGCACGTCCAACACCGCAACCCTTTCCTGCGATCCACTGATTTCAGCTGTGTGCTCTCCTACTAAAGGAGCGCGGCATTTCACAGGCGGCCGCTGGCCATTGAAAGAAACCGGAAGGCCGACCACGCGCAACTCGACCTCTGGAATTTCTTGGAAGATTTCAAGCGCCTGTACTTGAGACTGCTCGACCACCTGCTTTAAATTGTGAATCGGCGCAGACGGAATACCGGCTTGGTCCAGGCGCTCAAGCCAGCGAGCCATTGAATCGCTCTTTAGGACGGCCGCAATTCCAGGCAGCAGGGCTGCTTTATTTTCGACTCGTAAGGCGTTCGTGCTGAAGCGCGCGTCCTTACTCCACTCTGGGTGACCGAGGACGGCCGTGAGCTTGGCAAATAAGCGATCGTTTGCTGCTGCGATTAGGATTTCGCCGTCATTGGTGTCAAACGACTGAAACACCACGACGCGCGGGTTACCGCTGCGATGCCGTTCCGGTTGCTCGCCTGTCGCGTTGAAGCCGGCGAAAACGACCTGGAGCCATCCGAGAGCTGTCTCCAGAAGCGAGGTATCGACTACGCAGCCGCGTCCGGTTGATTGCCGTTGGAAAAGCGCAGCCAGGCAGCCAAGCGCAGCCCAAACCCCCGTACCAAGATCGAGTACCTGCATGCCCACCCGGGCCCCCGGCCCGTCAGCGCTGCCATTCACGCTGAACATTCCTGCGAAGGCCTGAACGATGGGCTCGTAACCGGGCTTGAGGTGCATCGGCCCCTTGGAGCCGAATGCACCAAGCGAGCAGTACACCAGGCGCGGGTTCTCGGCACACAATTGCTCCGGGCCGAACTTGAGCTCCTCGAGGACCCCCGGCCGCAAGTTCTGTATCAGGACGTCGCAGTCAGCGATGTAGGACTTCAGCCAGGCCACCGAGTTGGCATCTTTTAGATCGACCGCAACACTGCGCTTTCCATGATTCATGGCCTGAAACGTGGTCGCAGTTCCGCGCCAGAACGGAGGTCCCCAACCGCGCGCATCGTCACCGCCCTCCGGTCGCTCGACTTTCACGACGTCGGCACCGAGTGAGGCAAGGATTGAACTGGCGTAAGGCCCGGCAATGTTCTGACCGAGCTCGACGACCTTGATGCCTGCCAGCGGAAATGCGACAAGCTCTTTGGTCAAATGCGAACCCATATTAGGTGCCCGTAAATTGTGGCGACCGTTTCTCGACGAAGTGCGCAACGCCCTCGTGGAAGTCCGCACTATCGCGACACTTTTCGATTTCGATGTCTGCGAGCTGGGTAGCCTGCGCCAGCGTTTGACGTGTCGCCATAAGCAGCTGATGTTTCATGATGCGAATGGCGCGTGGCGAGCAGAGATTGGCCAATTCGGACGCGCGTGCGTGCACTTCATCGGCAAAGCCATCGGCCTTCAGGAGCTTTACCAGCCCCATTTGAGCAGCCTCTTCCGCTTGGACTGTACGTCCGGACAGCAATAGATCCGCAGCGTGCATCGGGCCAATAAGCCGCGGCAGCATCCAGGCAATGCCGTGCTCGGCAACCAACCCGCGACGCGCATAAGGTGTCGTGAGCTTCGCGCCCGCAGCCATAAAACGGATATCGCAGTAAAGCGCGATGCACACGCCGACCCCGGCTACGGGACCGTTAATGCCGGCGATAAGTGGTTTTGGCACCGCGAGCAAGTAGCTATAGCGCTGTCCGAGATCGTTATCGCTTGACGGACGCGGCAGGGAAGCCTCTCTTTTGCCTTCGACGCTTGCGGCAAGCCGACTCATGTCTGCACCCGCACAGAAGCCCCTACCCGCTCCGGTGAGCACCACGCTGCGCACCTTGTCATCGGACGTTGCGGCAGCCACCGCTTCGCGCAGTTCCATTTCGAGAGTGGGCGTCCAAGCATTCAGCCGATCAGGCCGGTTAAATGTGATGGTTGCCACCCGGTCGCGTACCTCGTAGAGAAGTTCCTGGAACGCCATATTTGAGAGACGATGCTCTTTAAGCTCCTTTGTTGAATTGGATCAAACATCTCCACCGTGGGCCATGCTAGATTTTCACTATCCGAAATTGTTGCAAGGCACAGTGACCTCTCAAGCAGCCTCGCAGTCCACCCGACGCCAGACTCTCGAGATAGGCCGGTTCACGCGCGATACGCCGGGCAGCAAGTCACTGGAGCGTGGTTTGCTGCTGTTGCGGACGTTTCGGCCCGGAGTCTCGATCCTGACGAATTCGGAACTGGCTAAGAGAACCGGCCTGCCGCGTCCGACCGTCAGCCGCCTGACACACTCACTTGTCGATGCCGGCTTCCTGTCGTATGACCTGGAGCGGCGGGCATACCGTCTCGCCGCGGTGTTCTTGACCCTTGCGCAGGCCTTCCGGCGAGAAGTTTCCGTGCTCTCGGTGGCGCTGCCCTTAATGAGGAAGGTCGCGGAAGGGGAGCACATCAACGTCGGCCTTGCGGTGCCCGATCAGCTCGAAATGGTCTATCTGGAGTCCGTGAGAGAGAGTCGGCGCGGCATTTTTCGGCGAATTTCCGCAGGCTCCCGCATACCTATGGAGCTGACGTCGTTGGGCCGGGCCTACTTGGCTGGACTTGCTGAGGTCGAGCGTCAGGTATTACTGAAGAGAATTGAGGCGCAGTACGGACAAGGCTGGGCCCCTGTGCGCAGGGAAATAAACCGCGCTATGGTCGATATCGCAAGGCTCGGCTACTGCGTAGCGGTGTGGCAAGCCGGCATGATGGCGCTCGCTTCATTTCTGAAGGGGCCGGATCAGGCCGTCTATGCCGTCAACATCAGTTTTCCAACTGACGATAGCGACAGCGCGGCGTTGATCAAGCGCTATTCGCACATGCTTCGCGGCTTGGTGGATGACATTGAGAAAAGATGGATTGCCACCCGTGTCGAGTCGCTCGCCTGATTTGGGCCGACACCACGCGGTTAATCGGCTGTCAGGCCTGACGAACGAATAATCGTCTGGTAAAGAAGCGTTTCTTCCTTCACCCGAGCACTGATGGCGGCCGGACCAAGAAAGCTCGGGCTCATTCCTGCATGCTTCAGCCGATTCTCGACCTGCGTGTCGCGCAACGCTCGCTGGATATGGTCCGCCAGGAGATCGGCAATCGCTGTCGGCAGCTTTGCCGGGCCGGCGACTCCTATCCAGGTGACAAGTTCGAATCCGGGGTACGTTTCGGCTATCGCAGGCACGTCTCCGAGATCCGCATGGCGTTCGATGGTGGTCACGGCAAGGGCGCGAAGCCGGCCGTTGCGGATGTGCTGCACCATTCCCGACACGCCACCAATCATGGCGTCTACCTGCCCGCCTAACAGGTCGTTCAGGGCCGGCGCTGCACCCTTGTACGGGATATGGCAGACATCTACGGCAGCGGTACGTTTGAAGAGCTCCATAGCAAGTTGTGATGGAGATCCAGCACCGGGCGAGGCATAGGTTAACGCGCCAGCACGAGCACGAGCTTCGGTCGTGAAGTCGGCAAGACCCCTGTAGGGCGATTCCGCACGAACCACCAGTGCGGACGGCATCACGACACTGTGGTCGCCAAGGCGCATAGTACCGCGCTTGCGAGACGACTGTGGCCGCGTGCGGACGGCGGTCAGACATGGGAGTACATCTACTTCGTCGACGACGTACGCGCGATCGACATTCCTTACGAAGATCTCAATGCGGCAATTGGCAGTGCGCCGAACCGTGTGCCGCTCGGTTTCGCGATACCGAGTCCCGAGCAGAGCGTGGCGGCAATCGCTGCATTTCGCCTTAACGAACCGTGATCTGCACAATCAGGATAGCGAAACGAGCCAGGGACCTTGTGCTGCCTACTGGCTGCCTACTCGTTCGCTGGAGGAGAAGCACTGCAGACGGCAAGTAGTTGATTCTTGGTGCTGGTGGCCCGACTCGAACGGGCGACCTACTGATTACGAATCAGTTGAATCAGTTGATCCTTATTGGGACCCGCAGTACTACCGCAGCGCCGCGTTGATCTTTTCCAGCATCCCCGCACCCGGGCAGAGATCCTTCTCCCCGAGCTTGTTGAACGCCATCTCGTAGGTGTTGAGATGGGCGTGAAGGTCTTCGGCGTCTGGGGAGACGTATAGGAGGCCGGTGAGGACCTCGCCCTTGGCGCTTGCCTGGGCGATGTGGGTGATGGCGTTGATCTTGTCGGTCGGGTCGTAGCCGGAGTCGAGCTTGCGGAGGCGGACGATGCTGCCGTCGTGCTGCGGGACTTCGATGACGCCGCCTTCGGAGTAGTCGACGGTGATCGCCTCGCGGCTGGGCCAGAAGTCGAGGCGGTTGACGGCCTCGTTGTGCTCGCGGACGTAGTCGTAGCTCTTGGTGGAGCCGGGGTGGTTATTGAAGGCGACGCAGGGGCTGATGACGTCGATGAAGGCGGCGCCCTCGTGCGCGATCGCGGCCTTGATCAGGGGGGTGAGCTGCTTCTTGTCGCCGCTGAAGCTGCGCGCGATGTAGGTGGCGCCCATGATGAGGGCGAGGCTCACGGTGTCGATGGCCGAGTCCTGGTTGACCGCGCCCTTCTTCGCCTTGGAGCCCCTGTCGGCGGTGGCGGAGAACTGGCCCTTGGTAAGGCCGTAGACGCCGTTGTTCTCCAGGATGTAGGTCATGTTCACGCCGCGGCGCATGACGTGCGCGAACTGGCCGAGGCCGATCGAGGCGGAGTCGCCGTCGCCGGAGACGCCCAAATAGATCAGGTCGCGGTTCGCGAGGTTGGCGCCGGTGAGGACCGAGGGCATGCGCCCGTGCACGGTGTTGAAGCCGTGCGAGTTGCCGAGGAAGTAGTCCGGGGTCTTGGAGCTGCAGCCGATGCCGGAGAGCTTGGCGACGCGGTGCGGCTCGATGGCGAGCTCCCAGAAGGCCTGGATCAGCGCCGCGGAGATGGAGTCGTGGCCGCAGCCAGCGCACAGGGTGCTGACCTTGCCCTCGTAGTCGCGCCGCGTGTAGCCGAGCTTGTTCTGCGGCAGCGTCGGGTGGTGCAGTCGCGGCTTGGTGATGTACGTCATGAAGGAAATACCACGATGCGCTGCAGTGCAGACAATGCCTGCACTGCACCGCGACTGTCAGAAAAAGCATTCATGCTGCTCTATCTCTCTTGATCGGGCGGATGTTGAGCGCCGAGACGATCTCGGCGATCTCCTTGGTGATGTAGCGCGCGGTGATCGGCGTGCCGTCGTAGTGCAGGATCGAGATCAGGCTCGCCGGGTTCACGCCGGCCTCGTTGATGAGCAGCGTCTTGAGCTGCGCGTCGCGGTTCTGCTCGATCACGAACACCTTGGTGTGCGAGGCGACGAAGTCGTTGATCTCGTCCTGGAACGGGAAGGCGCGCACGCGCAGGGCGTTGACGAAGATGCCCTGCCAGGCGAGCGCGTCGAGCGCCTCGTGCATCGCCGGGCTGGTCGAGCCGTAGAAGATCGCCCCGAAACGCGCGGGTTCCTTTGCCGGAATCAATTGCGGCTTCGGGACCAGCGTCTTCGCGGTCTCGTGCTTCTCGAGGAGGCGCTGCATGTTGTAGACGTAGTCGGCGCCCGCCTCGGAGTAGGTCGCGTACGCGTTCTTCGAGGTGCCGCGCGTGAAGTAGGCGCCCTTCGTCGGGTGCGTGCCCGGCAGCGTGCGGTACGGGATGCCGTCGCCGTCGACGTCGAGGTAGCGGCCGAACTCCTTGCCGGCCTCGAGCATCTCGGCGGTCATCACCTTGCCTCGGTCATACTGTCTACTGTCGTCCCACGCGAGGGGCTTGCACAGCCGCTGGTTCATGCCGATGTCGAGGTCGGTCATCATGAACACCGGCGTCTGCAGCCGGTCGGCGAGGTCGAGGCAAGCGGCGGCGAACTCGAAGCACTCGTACGGGTCCTCGGGGAAGAGCAGCACGTGCTTGGTGTCGCCGTGCGAGGCGTAGGCGCAGGCGATGAGGTCGGACTGCTGCGTGCGCGTCGGCATGCCGGTCGAGGGGCCGCCGCGCTGCACGTCGATGATGGTCACCGGGATCTCGGCGAAGTACGCGAGGCCGATGAACTCGCTCATGAGCGAGATGCCCGGGCCCGAGGTCGAGGTGAAGGCGCGCGCGCCGTTCCAGCCGGCGCCGACCACGATGCCGATCGAGGCGAGCTCGTCCTCGGCCTGCACCACGGCGAACTTGTTCTTGCCGGTGACCGGGTCGACTCTCAGTTTGCTGCAGTACCTTTGGAACGCTTCCGCGAGCGACGAGGACGGCGTGATCGGGTACCAGGCGCACACCGTGGCGCCGCCGTACACGCAGCCGAGCGCCGCGGCGGCGTTGCCCTCGATGAAAATCTGCTCGCCGACGTTGTAGGCGCGCTGCACCTTCAGCCCCATCGCGTCCTTCAGGTGCTCTTTCGCCCAGTTGAGCCCCATGTGGAAGGCGTTGAGGTTGGGCTTGAGGAGCTTCTCCTTGCCCTTGTACTGCTCGCCCACCAGCTCGGCGATCACCTCGGGCTCGATGCCCATCATGCCGGCGAGCGCGCCGACGTAGATGATGTTCTTGAAGAGCTGGCGCTCGCGCGCGTCGGTGTAGTTGGCGTTCGCGATCTCGGTGAGCGGCATGCCGACGACGTGGATGTCGTCGCGGAACTTGGACTTCGGCAGCGGCTTGGTGTCGTCGTAGAAGAGGTAGCCGCCCGGGTCGATCTCCGCCACGTCCTGGTTCCAGGTCTGCGGGTTCATCGCCACCATGAGATCGACGCCGCCGCGGCGCCCGAGATACCCCTTCTCGGTGACGCGCACCTCGTACCAGGTGGGCAGGCCCTGGATGTTCGACGGGAAGATGTTGCGGGGACTGACGGGGATTCCCATGCGCAGGAAGCTCTTCGCGAAGAGCTCGTTCGCCGACGCCGAGCCCGAGCCGTTGACGTTGGCGAACTTGACGACGAAGTCGTTGACCGCTTCGATTCTTTTCATGCCGCTTTCAGGGGGTAGGTTTTCTTGTGGTTACGGCAGCCGTGTCCGGCGTAGGTCGGCTCGAGGAAGAACTTCTGCATGTCCCAGGCGCCGGTGGGGCAGCGCTCGGCGCACAGGCCGCAGTGCAGGCAGACGTCCTCGTCCTTCACCATCACCCGCTTGGTCTTCAGGGGACCGGAAACATACAAGTCCTGCGTCAAATTCCGCGCAGGCGCATTCAAGCGCGAACGAAGATCTTTCTCTTCGCCGTTCTGCGTGAAGGTGATGCAGTCCATCGGGCAGATGTCGACGCAGGCATCGCACTCGATGCACAGCTTGTCGGTGAACACCGTCTGCACGTCGCAGTTGAGGCAGCGCTGCGCCTCCTTCCACGCGGTGGCGACGTCGAAGCCGAGCTCGACCTCGGCCTTCACGTTCTTCAGCGTGATCTTGATGTCCTGCCAGGGCACCTTGTAGCGCGCGTCGGCCACGATGTCGTTGTCGTAGCTCCACTCGTGGATGCCCATCTTCTGCGACACCAGCGTGACGCCGGGGGCCG